>Ga0214923_10004045_pt1 | contig 18046 bp, 17 predicted proteins | sample LL1510_MetaG_FD_177993 | JGI IMG/M metagenome (GOLD analysis project Ga0214923, IMG submission 177993) | Freshwater microbial communities from Lake Lanier, Atlanta, Georgia, United States - LL-1510 | ecosystem: Environmental > Aquatic > Freshwater > Lake | place: USA: Georgia | collected... | reverse complement strand
GCAACAGGTGGCAGGCGAGGGCGTGTCAGCGTCTGCGCTCTGTAAGGGGCGGGGCGGCAGTCATTGGCGGCGCATCGTGCGCGAATTGGGGTTCGCGCTGGATGTGGCAACGGAGGTCAGGTGATGGCGCATGACTCAAATGACCAAACCCGCGATTAATCCGGGGTTGAGCGCTCAAAATATTTTTACGCCGTAAAAAATATCTGGCCTAGTCCCCTTGACATGGAGAACAAATCAGTGCAGCCCGTCGATAGCATGCACTTTTGACGCCTAAGCGCGAGTGCTGACTGTCGGGGTAATCAAGAAAGCAAATGGGGGCTGACAATGCCAGCCTTGACGAATGCGCGTCAGGAAGCGTTCGCACGTGGCCTGGCCGAAGGCAAGTCTCAGGCCAAGGCGTTTGCGGAGGCGGGCTATAAACCGTCAGAGCCTCATGCGTCGCGATTGGCAAGTTCGGGCAAGGTCGCGGCAAGGATCTCCGAAATCAGGGCTGCAGCAACACAGAAACTCGGAATGACGCTCGCTCAACATTTGGAAGACCTGCGGTCGTTGCGCGAAGAGGCTCGGAAGAACGGTCAATATTCGGCCGCGATCTCGGCAGAAATTGCTAGAGGCAAAGCGAGCGGCGTTCACGTTGAAAAGTCGGAACAGATCGTTTCTACAAAACGATTACCAGCGTCGGTTGATGAGTTCGTCTAAGTGGGGCTGACTGCAACGCAGCGGGCGTTTGCGATTAGCCGCGAACCTTACCCGGCGTTTGTTGGTGGCTACGGCAGCGGAAAGACTGCAGCGGCTATAGCGCGGGCTATGGCGCTAAAGGCGCACTTTCCGCAATGTGATCTGGCGTATTATCTACCGACCTATCCGTTGGTCGAGGACATTGCGTTGCGACGCTTCCCGGCGCTGTGTGAGGCAAAGGGCTGGGCATACAAGACCAGGGCGGGCAATAGTCCTCAGATCGAGTTCCCTGATGCGGGTCGGATTGTGTTTCGCACAATGGAGAACCCGCACAGGATTGTGGGCTATGAGGTCGCTCACTCAATCGTTGATGAGCTGGACACGCTGCCGATTGATAAAGCGCGAGACGTTTGGAATAAGATTATTGCCCGAAACCGGCAGCAATGCGCGATGGCCAACACAGTGGCGGTTGCGACCACGCCTGAGGGGTTTCGATTTGTTTATGAGCGGTGGGTCAAGGACCCAAAGCCGGGCTATGTCGTGTTTCGCGCGCGGACAATGGACAACGCGCAAAATCTTCCTGCGGGCTATATTGACAACCTCCGAAACAGTTATTCATCGCAGCTTTTGGCGGCTTATCTGGATGGTGATTTCGTTAACCTTGCGGCCTCTGCGGTCTATGCGGAGTTTGATCGGGCGTTAAACGCTAGCCGAGAGGCGATCAGGCCCGGCGAATCGCTGCATATTGGAATGGACTTCAACGTTGGCCAAATGGCGGCGGTGGTGTTTGTGTTGCGCGAGGGCGATCCTCATGCGCTTCAGGAGCTGACGGGGTTGCTGGATACACCAGCGATGATCGCGGCGATCAAGCGGCGGTTTGATGGTCATCCAGTGTTTATATATCCCGACGCGTCAGGGCAGGCGCGCAAATCTGCCAATGCCTCAGTGTCTGATATTTCATTGCTGAAAGAGGCGCGGTTTACCGTTTTGGCCAATCCGTCGAATCCGGCCGTGAAGGATCGAGTCCTGTCAGTCAATCGAATGATTAATAATCAGGGCGCGCGGCGTTTACGTGTGAATATCGATGGCTGCCCTGGATTGGTCGAGGGCTTCGAAAAGCAGGCTTACTCTAAAACAGGTGAGCCCGACAAAACGTCCGGGCTCGATCACGTGATTGACGCGGCCGGGTATTTTCTCAGCCATAAGTTCCCGCTTGTGCAGCGCAGTGCATCGGTCTCAACCCTGATCATCTAGGCCAATCATGACGCTGTCGGTAAATGCACAATCTCCGGCCGTTGTCGAGATGGCCAAGGTGTGGGCGGTTCTTGAGCCTTTAATGGCCGGGACGGCTGCTATGCGTGACGCCAAGGAATCTCTGCTTCCGCGTTTCCCCAGCGAGGACGTTGTTGCCTGGCAGACGCGGCTAAAGCGGGCAGTTCTATTCCCGGCATTTCGCCGTACTGTGATGGTGATGAGCGGTAAGCCCTTTTCAAAGGCCCTAACGCTGTCGGATGACACGCCTGCTGAGATTGTGGAGTGGGCAAACGATATTGATTGTGAAGGGGTGAACCTTCACTCATTCGCGGCAGAAATGCTGATCGAGGCCCTGGCGTTTGGTTTGGCAGGCATTCTGGTCGAAGCGCCGGCGTCGCAGGCCGTGGGCGGCGGGTTGATGTCCAAGGCCGCGCAAGCGGCAGCGGGTGTCCGGCCTTACTGGGTGCGGATTAAGCATGGTCAAATCCTGGGGTGGAAAACCGAATATGTTGGCGGTCGTCAGCGGTTTACGCAGCTGCGGCTTCGTGAGGCGTTAGAGGTTGATGATGGGCCGTTCGGAACGCGCGTTGTTCAGCGCGTGCGGGTACTGACGCCGGGCCAATGGTCGATCTACCAGCGCGTGGACGATAGCAAAGAGAAACAAGAGCGTTGGGCGCTGGTTGATCAAGGGCAGACCTCAATTGACGAGGTGCCGTTCGTCCCGCTGTACGGTTTGCGCAATGCGTTCATGAGCGGCGAAAGCCCGCTGCTTGACCTCGCCTTTATGAACGTGAAGCACTGGCAGAAGCAGTCGGATCTAGACACGATTGAGCATGTGGCGTGTGTTCCTATCCTGTTGGCTGCGGGGTTCGAGGATACCGACGCGATCTCTATTGGTGCGTCCACGGCGGTTAAAACGCCTAATCCAAACGCAAAGATGGAATGGATCGAGCTTAAAGGCAGCAGCATCTCCGAGGGCAAAAAGAGCATTGATGCCCTCGAGCAACAGATGATTCAGGCCGGGGCCGAATTGCTGGTCAAGCAACCCGGAAACCGCACGGCGACAGAGGCCTCGAACGATGCAGAAGCCAATAAATCCGATCTGCAGCGTATCGTCGAGACGTTTGAGGATTCGCTAGACACGGCGTTGAAATACACGGCGCAGTATGGTGGCTTGCCCACAGGCGGCAAGGTGACACTCTACAAAGACTTTGGGGCGGCCTTACTTTCGGATGCGTCGTCTCAGTTGGTCCAGTCTCTGCAACAGGGCGGGCTGATCTCGAAAGTCACGGCGCTCAAGGAATTGCAACGTCGAGGCGCTTTGTCGGGCGATATTGATCCAGACGATGAACTTGAGGCTATTGCAAACGAAGGCCCCGCACTCGGTACGATAGACGATCCGCAAGGTGAAGAGTCAGCAACGAACGACGGGATCGTCGCCTAGTGCCAGCGTCGCCGGAGCAGGTGTTTGATTTAAGCATCAAGCATCGAATTGCGCTGATGCGATTTGGAACGCATCTGGTGCGCAAGGTCATTGCTCAGTTAAACCGAACTGAGCAATCGGCAGTCGGAAAACTTGCTGAGGCGGCGTCGGACAGTTTGAATGCCACGCGGCTGGAGCAGCTGCTGGCGCAGATCAGGGCAGTGCAGTCGGCTGGGTGGCAGGTCATTGGCGAGCGCATCAACGGCAGCTTGCGTGATCTGGCGCAATCGGAGGCGGCGTTTGCAGCGCGGTTGATCGGAGCGTCAACCGACGTCACGTTTACCGGTGCACCAGCATTTGCGCAGATCTATGCGGCGGTCGTCGCGCGGCCGTTTCAGGGCAAGTTCCTGAAGGATTGGATAGCAGATTCAGAAGCTGCGGCAGCGGCAAGGGTTCGCGAGACGATCCGTCAGGGGTTTATTGACGGGTCAACAATCGATCAGATGGTTAGAACGCTGCGGGGAACCAGGGCGGCGGGTTATCAGGACGGAATCCTCGAGGGCACGCGGCGCGGCGTCGAGGCGATGGTTAGGACAGCCGTGACGCACACGGCCAATGTGGCACATGATCAGGTTTTTAAGGATAACGCGGACATTGTGACCGGTTTGCGCTGGACTTCGACGTTGGATGGACGAACAACGCTGATCTGCATTTCCAGGAGCGGAAAGGTTTTTCCGGTTAACAGTGGGCCAAGGCCTCCGGCTCATATTGGGTGCCGATCCGTTATGGTCCCGTTGACCGATGACATTCCGGGCGTTTCGGCGTTTACCCCGCCGACCTACGGTCAGTGGCTGAAACGCCAGCCTGCAGCGTTTCAGGACGAGGTTTTAGGTGCGGCGCGGGGTGCATTGTTTCGGCGCGGTGGGCTGTCGGTTGATAAGTTTGTTGATCGTGCGGGCAATACGCTAACGCTTGACCAGCTCCGCGCGCGGGACGCTTCCGCGTTTTCGGCCGCTGGGTTATAGAGGTTCGTGACCAAGCCTCCGAGGTTCCTTGTTATTGACGGCACGCCAGCGCCAGACGCTGCGAGGGAGCAACGTCGCAAGCGGATGTTGGAGCAACACGACGCACCGCAGCATATTCTACGCTGTCACGCCTGCACTGGCGTTGCGTTGATCGAAATTCGACTAGGTGTCGAATACTACAGGGGCAAGCCACGCAAGGGCCAGAAGTCGCTCGTGTGTGTCCAGTGCCTCTCTCAAGGGCGCGTCGTTACGGTCATTTAAGGCCGGACGCGTCGTCACAAGCGGCCTGATGGTCGCCCAAACGGCAGATGCCAAGGAAACATTATGAAGCTGAAACTGGACGACGCGGGAGCGGCGGTTTTGCAGGATGGCAAGCCCGTCTATGTGGCTGATGACGGCAAGGAGTTTGCCCTAGACGGCGGGCACCTGTACGGCCGAGTGCGGGAGTTGACGCAAGAGGCGGCAACCCATCGACGGGCAAAAGAGGATGCGGTCAAGCGGCTGGAATTGTTTGGAGACCTGGACCCAGAAGTGGCCCGGTCGGCGGTCACAACGGTGGCCAACCTGGACGCCAAGAAGCTGGTTGATGCCGGTGACGTGGAAAAGCTCAAGGCGGACACGATCAAAGCCATTGAGGCAAAATACGCCCCGACTGTGGCGCGGGTGAAGGACCTTGAGACGGAGCTTCACGCTGAAAAGATTGGTGGCGCGTTTGCGCGGTCGAAATTTATTGCGGACAATATTGCAATCCCGGCCGATTTTATTGAGGCCACGTTCGGTCGACACTTCAAACTAGAGGGCGGAAAGGTCGTCGCCTTTGATAGCAACGGCAACCAGATTTACTCGCGATCCGGCACGATGGAGCCTGCATCGTTTGAAGAGGCGTTGTCGATCCTAATCGATGGCTACCCAAACAAGGATGCGATCCTGAAAGGGCCGGTTGGCGGCGGCGGCGGCGCTCGCAGCTCCAATCCCGGCGCTGCAGCGTCAAAGACGGTTAAGGCATCGGTCCTTGAGGCCATGTCTCCACGCGATAAAGCGGCATACTTTGCCGATCCAGCAAATAAAGGGCTTCAAGTAATCGACGGCTAACGCCTAGTATTGCTGCACTAATCAAGCACTCGACAGTCCGGATGGATGCGGGGCTTGGGTCGGATGACCGCTCAAAGTCACCTCTCAAGCAAACCCATCATGAAGGACACGGGCAATGCCTAACGTTTTTACGGCTCTACAGCCGACTCTTTTCTCTGCAGCGCGTGAAGTGGCTAACGAGCCCTTCGGCGTTATTCCAGCAATCAGCTCGCAATTTGACGATAAGGGCGTGGCCCGTGGTGACACGGTAACCGTCCCTGTCGCTCCGATCCGCACGGCGTCGGACTTTACCCCTGCGAACGTGCCGTCTGCGGGTGCGGATGCCACAGCGGCTAGCGTTGGCGTGACGATCAGCAAGTCGCGTTATGTGAGCTGGAACGTAACCGGCGAACAAATTCGCAGCTTGGAAAACGGCGCGACCCTGAATGAATGGGCCGGGCAGTTGGTCAAGCAGGGGATGCGCACGCTGCGAAACGAAGCTGAAGCGGACGCGGTAACTGCCATCAAGCAGGGTGCCTCGCGCGCCTTTGGTACGGCAGGGACCACGCCTTTTGCGTCTGATCTGTCGACGTTCACGAACGTGCGAAAGATCCTGGAAGACAACGGTGCTCCGGTTACGGCCATTTCGATGGCCATTGACTCTTCGGCGGCGTTGAACCTGCGCAACTTGGGCATCTTCCAGCAGGCGTATCAGGCGGGCTCGGACAGCGAGCGCCGCTCGGGTAGCTTTGATCTGCAATTTGGTATGCAGCCGGTCCTCTCTGCTGGCGTGGGTTTGCATACCAAAGGCACAGGCGCGTCTTACACCACGAACACGGCCGGTTATGCGGTCGGCTCGACCTCGATCACGCTGATCACAGGCACGGGGACGGTGTTGGCGGGTGACGTGGTTACCTTTGCCGGCGACACGAACAAGTATGTTGTGGCGGCAGGCGTTTCGGCTCCTGGTACCATCACGCTTGCAGAGCCGGGTCTTCGTGTGGCGATTGGCACGTCGGCGACGGCTATGACCATCGGCAATAACTACACCTCTAACGTCGCCTTCGAAAAGAATGCGGTTGTTGGCGTTATTCGTCCGCCGATTATGCCAGCCAATCCGACAATCAATCAGATGGCCATTAGCGATCAATACGGCATGACCTATCTGATGCTGGATATTGCGCAATATGGCCAGCGCACCTGGGAGCTTCATCTGGCATGGGGTTTCAAGGTCGTGACGCCAATGTTCACAGCCATCGCGCTGGGCTAATAAGGCCGGTGACTGGGGTTTACATTCAAGCGTTAAACCTCAGTCACCGACTTGCTTTGCTGTCGGATGACAGGATCGTTCCTGTCACTCACCTTTTCGACAACACCGGTCAGGAAACAGCGACCCTGACAGACGCGGTCGCGTTTGTGTGCGGTCGAGGCGATCTGTGGATCGCTGATCTGATCGCCAACTATTCACGAAGTTTGAACCATTAGGAGGGTGCCGTAGTGTTAACTCAACCCGCAACGAGTGTGGGCCAGCGCGTGCTCCGCGCAACGCCGACAACGGGCTCTCAGTACGACATCGGGCTGGCTGACAGTGAGCCCGAGCGCAACACCTATTCAATCGGGATTGTCGGATTGGCCATTTCGGCTAGTCCGACAGACGTTGTTGTTATTCAGGGGTCTGCGACCCGTCTTGTGCGCGTCAAGTCGATGATTATCAGTTCGGCGGCCAGCAGTGCGAACAGTTCGGCCCCCATAAGCATCATCCGACGTTCTTCGGCCAATACGGGCGGCACATCGACAACGCCAGCACTCAATACGCATGACACCACAGACCCTGCGCCCACGGCGGTTGTGCGGCTTTATACTGCGCCGCCATCGGCGCTGGGTACCCAAGTGGGCACGACGCCATTGCATTTTGTGCGAATTGCTACGCAGATCAACCCAAACAACCTTGACCGTGGGGCATTTCAGTTCGCGTGGCAGAATGACAAAGCCATTGTCCTGAATGGTGCAAGTGATTTTCTCTGCATCAACTTAGGCGGCTCGACGTTGGGTGGAAACCCGGTGTCATTGGATTTCGACATCTTGCTGACTGAGGAATAATCGCATGGCGCTGATCGTCGAAGCCGGCGCGGGCCTGGCCAATGCGGAAAGCCTGATCAGCGTTACCGACGCCGACACTTACTTCACCAATATCGGCAACTCAGCTTGGGGCGTACTTACAACAACCCAAAAAGAGCAATCTTTGCGAGTCGCTACGCTTTACATGGGCGGGGCCTATCGGGACAAATGGGCCGGAACGCGAACGACGGTTACGCAAGCGCTCGACTGGCCTAGGTACATGGTGCCCATTCGTGACACGCCTACGGCATTTGGGTCGGCGATTGCGTTCTATCCAGCCAACTCGGTGCCATTGCTTGTGGGTTATGCTTGCGCGGAATTAGCGGTACGGGGATCGGCTGCAGATCTAGCGCCAGACCTCTCGCGCGGGATTAAATCGGAAACGATTGGACCTCTGACAGTGGAATATGATCTGGGGTCGGCGCAGTTCACGCGCTTTCGGTATGTCGATTTGATTTTACGGCCGTTCTTGAAGGCGGGGGGTGGTGCCTCAACGGTGCCTTTGACTCGCTGATGGCGACCTATGACGAACGATCCAGGGCCACGGCAGCCCGTTTGCTGTCACTAAAAACGCAAAACGGTTATGCGCAAATTGTGACGCTATCGAAGAAAACCAGCGGGATTTACAACCCCGCAACGTCTCAAGTGGACGGCGGGTCAACAATTACTCAAACCACGTCCGGCGTTGTGTTGGAATACGACAGCGTTGGGCGTCGAGGGCTGCAGCGGCAAGATAAGTCGTTGATTCAATCGGGTGACCGGCAATTGATCCTCTCACCATTCGCGACTGACGGAACGCCGCTTAATCCGGCTCCGGGGCTTGACGACAGTGTGACGCTTTCAACCGGCCAATCGTTCACGATTACGACAGTGGCGGTGCTGGCACCCGGAGGTATCCCGATCATGTATGAGTGCAACATTCGCGGCGTGAGCTGATGAGTGGGGCTTTCACACTGGCGCTGTCCCAATTTGCCAAAAATGCTGGCGAAGATGCGTCAAACGCTGTTCGGCGCGTCGTGTTGGCCGTAGGGCGGCAGGTCATTGAGCGGTCGCCAGTCGATACCGGGAGGTTTCGGGCAAATTGGTATTTCAGCAAAGACGCTCCAAGCGTGGCTGTGTCGAACAACGTGACGGCGAAAGCGGTTCACGACATTGACACGGTTCAGAGCGCGAAAGCCGGTGAGGTGTTCTATATTTCGAACAACTTGCCTTACGCTTACCGGCTCGAAGTACTGGGTGCCACAAAGGCGCGTAACGCACTGGGTCAAGTTGCAGGCCCTGCAGGAATTGTGGGGGCAACCTTAGTGAACTTTCAAGGGATCGTCGATAAAGCGGTGGTCGGGGGGCAGCAATGAGCTTCGTGGTCGTTCGTCAGCAATTAGAGACGGCGATTGACGCGGTAAGTAGTGGTCAAATCGAGACCAATTATGAAAACGTGTTTTACCGCCCAACGAAAGACATTGCGTTTCAGCGTGTGCAGGTGGTGTTTGCGACACCTTTAAACCCGACGATGGGTGATAATTTCTATCGCGAATATGGGTTTGTGCAGTTCACACTCTATTTCCCGTTGCAGACGGGGGCAGGTGCGGCGGCAAATTGGGCGCAGACGTTGCGCGCGACGTTCCCGCGTGGTCGATCATTCGTGACAGGAAAAGTCACGACGATAATCAGTGGAACGCTTGAACGCCTGCCATCAATCGTTGAAGATGACAGGTTTATCGTTCCGCTGCGAATGCCCTTTTACGTAAACGTCCTGCCATAAATCCGGCGAATAGCCGTTTTCAACCTCAATCAAGATTCTAATCGGAGACCGCTATGCCTATTGCAGTTGGCGTAAAGAAGACAGTTGCGTTTAAGAAGCAGTCGGGCCTTGGCGTAATTGCAACGGGCGGCGCTGCGACGGGTCAATATCTGCGGCGGGTAACGTCGACAATTGACCTGTCCAAGAACACGTTCAAATCGAACGAAATTCTGCCATCACAACAGCGCCGCGATTATCGCCACGGAGTCCGATCAATTTCGGGATCGCTGTCTGGTGAATTAAGCGTTGGCGCTTATCAGGCGTTCTTTGAGAGCATGTGCCGTCAGGCGGTGCAAGCAGCCGCCACGACGGGCGCACTAATCAACGTCACGTCAGCGGTCATTACGGGCGCTGCGGGTACATTCACGCGGGCGGCGGGTTCCTACCTGACAGACGGGTTCAAAATTGGGGACGTAGTAAACTGGACCGGCTGGGCAACGACCGGTACGGCGAATAACGCGCACAACTTCCTGATCACGGCCCTGACCGCAACAGTGATGACCGTCCTGGCCATCGATGGCGTGCCGATTGGCGCAAAAGCCGCGGGCGATAGCGTCACCTGCACGGTCGTAGGGAAAAAGACGTGGGTTCCGGCCTCGGGCCATACGCGTGATTATTACACCATCGAGCATTTCAACTCGGACATCAGTCAATCGGAAGTGTTTACCGATTGCGTGATTGCTTCGCTGAAGCTTTCACTTTCGCCTAGCGATATGACAAAGGTTGAATGGGGAATCCTGGGCCTCAATCTTACAACGTCTACATCGGCCTATTTCACGTCACCAACGGCTGCAGCGACGGGCGGCATTCTCACAGGCGTCAATGGTATTCTAATCATCAACGGAACGGCGGTGGCTTTTGTCACCTCGATGACCCTCGACATGGAGGGCAGCTATACAGCACCAGGCGGCGTCGTTGGCGCTGTTGTGGATCCCGACATTTTTCCGGGGGGCGTGGATGTGACCGGGCAAATGACGCTGTTCTTTGTCGATGGCACCTATCGCGACCTTTTCGTGGGCGAAGTCGAAACATCGGCAACGGTGGTGATGACCGCGAACAACACGCCCAACGCACCGTTCGTGGCCATAAACATGAGCCGCGTGAAGTTTGGCGGCGCAACCAAAGACGACGGAGAAAAGGGCATCATGCTGACGATCCCCTTCACGGCGCTGGAAAACATTAACGGCGGCGCGGCTGTAGCCAACCTGCAGACTACAATCTCCTTCCAAGACAGCGCGTTCACATAAGGGCGAGCTGATCTCTAACGACACGGGGGCTGCGAGCAATCGCGGCCCTTGTGCTTTTTGCACCTAAGGTAAAGGGCCATTGATGACCAAGACCAATCTGATCTCGCTCAAATCGCTTGACGCGCGGGCGGCTGCGGATGTCCCGTTTGAGTTTGAATACATTTTGCCATCGGGCGAAGGCTCGGGGGTGTTTTTGTCAATCCTGGGCTCGCAGTCCAAAACGGTGACGGAAGCTGTTAATCGTATTCTGAATGAGCGACGTCGAATGCAAGAGGCAGCCGAATTGGCGGCTCGCACGGGTGGGCGCAAAGCAGCGTCAATCATCTCGGTTGAGGATGACATTGCTTTTGGGGTGAAGATGACAGCTGTTCGGCTGGTAGGCTGGCGCGGTATTGCCGAGCCGTTTGACGCTGACCTGGCGCTTGAGCTTTGCGAGATGAATCAGGACATCGCAAACCAGATCAACGAAAGGTCCAATGACCTCGCAAATTTTATGAAGGCCTAATCGACGAGCTTATTGAGTTCGCGCGATCTGAGTTTGCGCTGAGTGTTATCCAAGACGACGGCGTTACCTTGCGGGCTCACTTGGAGCGAGTCCGCGATCTTTATCATCACACACCTCAACAACTTGCTGACGCCCCTCGCTGCCCGCCATTGGCGCGGCATGTGTGGCGGTGGTTTCTGGATTTATCCCAAACACGGACTTCCACGGGCTTTGGCCCATCGTGCCTAACGCGGCGCGAGGTTCACGAATGGGAGCGCGACGAGCTGCTGAGCTTGGCGCGATGGGAGCGCCTGGCGATTTTTCGTCTGGACGCTGAGTATCTTCGACATTGTGCGGAAGAGCAGAAGAGGGAGGGTTGATTGGAAACGCTGGCCTCCCTCCGCATTAAGATCGACAGTTCCGAAGCGGCTCCGGCTGCCATGGGTCTGGACAAGGTCGCAGCGGCTGGCGCTCGCGCTGAATCTCAGATGGAACAAACGGCAGCGGCAACGGCGACGATGGGCAAGGGCGCACGCTCAGCGGCTGCCAGTGCAGCAAGCCTGTCAAGTGCCGTTGTCGATCAGGAACGGGCTCTAGGGCGCGCTATGGCCTCGGCAGCGGGCCTGGCTGTTGGACATGGGAAAGTTGCTGCGGCGGGCAAAGTTACCGCCAACGAGATGCTCAACCTCTCGCGGCAATTTAGTGACGTAGCGGTCACGGCGGCCATGGGTATGAACCCGCTGATGATCCTGATCCAGCAGGGCCCTCAGATCGCTGATGTTTTCCAAACAGCGGCAGCGCGCGGCGTTGGTTTTTCGGCCGTACTGAAGGATATCGCGGCGTCCGCCTGGGCAGCGGTTGCGCCTTTCGCCCCATACATTGCAGCAGTTACAGCTGTCGCTGCTGTCGTCGGTGGCGGGCTCTTGGTCGCCACGCACGAAGCGAATAAGGCGCACAAGGACTTTGCGTCGACACTGGGTCTGACCAAGGACCAACTGGAAAAGGTCAAGAACAAGGGCATCACGGTAGGCGATGTGCTGAGCGGCACGTTCGCTCATGTGGCGGATTCGCTGAAATCGTCGTTCGCTTCTCAGTTAACGTGGCTAAAGGCGGCGTTTGAAAGCGCGATGGATGGCATCGCCAAGGGCATGACCGTGGCCATCACTTATGGCGTGGGAGCGTTTTCGGGCGGTGTTGCGGCAATCGGCAAGATATTCACCACGCTGCCACAGATAGCGACCGATGCAGCGGTGTCGGCTGCCAATGCGATGATCTCGGCTATCGAGAGCGGAATTAATCTTGCTGTCAACGCGATTAACAAACTGATCGCAGGCGTCAACGAGGTGCTTGGTCGAGCGGGCCTTAAGTTTCAGATTCCCGGCCTAGATCCGGTCAACATTGCCAAACTGGGCAATCCAGCGGCCGGGGCCATGAACGCGATTGGTAAGGCGGCAGGCAAAGCGTTTGACGATGGTGTTAAGTCTAGTTCGCAGTGGTTGGCTGGGAATAATAAATTCATCACGGACGCGGCGGCTAAGCGGATAGCGGACGAGGCGGGTAAGGGGCGAAAAACGGCTGATGGTCCGGCTGACGATTTTAATGCACGAGCGGCTGCAATCGATAGCCAGATCGCTCAGGCCAAAGCATCCGAGCTTTCTGCGCAACTAGGCGTGACGCGCGATATCACGGCCCGCGCCGATATTGAGCATCAAATTCTGACGGCTCAGTTAGTTGCCAAGGATGCGCAAATTCAGCGGCAGGTCGAAGAAGTTAAAGCCAGCAAAGGCCTAACGGATACTGAGAAGAGCCTTTTGCTAGGCAAACTGTCTCAGCTCAAGGCGCTTGAGGGATCAGTGTCGGCGGCTCAATCGGCGGCAATTGACGAACGCAAGGCGGATTTACTTCGCAAGGAAGCCCTGTCGGTCCAAACGGCACAATTGCAATCTCAGGCGGATGTGTTGAGCGCTAGCGCCTCGGTGGCGACGTTCAATTTTCAGCGCACGGCGCTTGAAAAGCAGTTGCTGGAAACCAACCGGCAGATCGCGCGCCTGGCGCTGGATGATTTGATTGCATCAAAGACGGCGACGACGGCTGAGAAGCAAATTGCCCAAGCTCGGTTAGACGCGCTCGACCAGATCGCTGCGGCACAGCCTAAAGTGTCGGAGTTTGAAAAGCGCATTCTAGCCATGAATGAGGTTAGCTCGCGTGTATCCAGCGCGCTGGAATCGCTGTCGAGTGCGGTGAAGTCCCACGATTGGGTCGGCGCGCTCAGTGCGGCATTTACGGCAATCAAAGATTTAGCGGCGGCGTTCAAGTCAAGTTCGACTTCGGCAAAAGTGTCGGCGGCGGCATCTGCGGCACAACAGGTCGGCAGCGCGGTAGGGGGCACAACAGGTGCGGCGCTGCAAAGTGGTGCGTCGGCAGCGTCAACGGCCTTTGCGCTAACAGGTAATCCGGTGATTGCGGCCGCCGCTGCTGTGGTTTCGGCGATCTTTGGAGCCTCGGCGGAATCCAAGCGCCAAAAGCAAGCCAAGGCGGCTGCGGCCGAACAGGCCAAACAAGCCGAGGCCGAACGGCAGGCTCAGATCGCTGCGGATAAACGCTCGCTTGAGATTAAGTTGATGGAATTGAGCGGCGACGCGGCCGGAGCCTTGGCGGCAACGCGGGCGGACGAGCTGAAAGCGCTTGATGCGTCCAATCGGTCCCTTCAGGAACAGGTTTACAAACTGCAGGACGCCAAAGACGCTCAAGACGCGTTGAACGCCAAGATTAACGACTTTTACGCCAACTGGATGACGGACGCGGAAAAGTTGGCAGCCACACAAAAGGGCCTGTCAACTTCCATGGCGGCATTGGGTGTGTCCGGCGTAACTACTCAAGCGGCGTTCCGTTCGCTCGTGGAGTCAGTGGATACTTCAAGCGATGCGGGCAAGGCTTTCTATTCGGCGTTGCTCGACCTGGCTCCGGCTTTTAAGCAAGTAACTGACAACGCTCAAGAAATGACGGCGGCGTTGATCCAGTCGGCGCGCGATGTGGCGGCTGCAGCCGATGAGGCATTGAAAGCGGCGCAAGGGGCTGTGTCCGACGCGCGCGGCGCGTTGAAAGCAGCTTACGATAAAGAGGCTTCGGCCATCACGGCGCGGGTCAATGCGGCGGTGTCGGCGGTTGATAGCGCTAAGACCGCACTAAAGCAGGCTTATAGCGACCAGAGCAGCACGCTGACCGATGCGGCAACCAAGCTGCGGGCGTTTTCGTCATCTATTCGAGACTTCAGGGCGACCCTCGATAGCGCTTCCCTGCAGGGACAGGGCGTTGGGCAGCAATACAGCGGCGCTCGAGCGGCGCTTGTGAAAACGGCGGCAGCGGCGCGCGGCGGCGATGCGACAGCACGGGCCGGGTTGCAAAGCGCGATTGAGACGTTCCTGGCGTCTTCTAAAGTCGTCTCAGCAAATGCGATAGCCTATCAGCGCGACATTGCGTTCTCGCGGGCTGCAATTGATGACGTTGCCACGGCCGCGGACGCAGCGGCGACGACGGCTGAGGCTCAATTGGCCACGCTCAAAAGCCAAGTATCGGCCATCGTGGATCTAACCGATCAGGTAACGACGGTGTCAGATGCCATCGACGCGCTGAATGCGGCAATTGTCGATAAAGCTCTGGCAGAGCGTCAGCTAGGAGCGCTCAAAGACCAAGTGTCAGGCCTGATTGATGTCAATGAGAGCGTCAAAACAGTCGGGCAGTATATCACAGATTTGAAAGCGTCTGTCGATGCCCAAACGGCAGCTCAGGCGGCTCAGGCGGCTGCGGCTCAGGCTTTGGCCATTGCGCAAGCCCAGTCTGCTGCACAGGCTGCAGCGGCTCAAGCGGCGTCTACTCAAGCTGCAGCGGCTGCCTTGGCAGCGGTGACGGCCAAGGCCGAGGCGGACAAGGCTGCGGCGCAAGCGGCGGCTGATAAAGCGGCTGCTGCCACGGCGCTGCTATCTCAGTGGCTTGACCGCGACCCTCGGCAGTTTGGTGGTGGTCAGCTCTATGCGTCGGGCGGTGTGTTCACCAATGGCGTGGTGACCAAGCCGACCGCGTTTAACAATTCGATGATGGGTGAGGCAGGGCCCGAAGCGGTCATGCCGCTGGTTATGACATCGGGCGGGCTTGGTGTTCGCTCAAGCGGCGGTTCGTCTGATGTCGTCGCAGCACTTGCAGCATTACGCGAAGAAGTTGCGGGTCTTCGAAACGACAATTCCCGAACGGCGCAGGCTGCCGAAAAGACCGCTCGAGTCTTGGTTCGCGTGACCCGTGACGGCGAAACTATGCAGACAACGGTGAGCTAGATGCGCGTCATCCCGCCCATCACGATCTTTGACGGAATGCTGACGTCATCGACCGCGCCTGAGCCTGGCACGGGGGAGCAGATTTACAATCCGGCGACAACCTATGCGCAGGGTGATCAAGTTATATTGGGTTCGCCATCGTCAACGGTCACGATCTCAAACGCCGCGCCTGCTGTGGTGAGCTGGGCAACACATAATCAGCCGGATGGGACGCCTGTCGTTCTGACGACGACCGGCACGCTACCGGCAGGGCTCACAGCGGGGCGGGTGTATTATGTTGTTAACGGCACAAGCGGCACGTTCCAAGTCGCTGCGACAGTAGGTGGAACCGGCATAACGACCACGTCGGCAGGCACTGGCACCCACACGGCGACCACTCAGGTTCATCGGAAATACCAAAGTCTGCAGGCGTCCAACACGGGGAAGTATCCGTTGCTGGCCGCGTCCTCAACATGGTGGCTTGATGTTGGCCCGACGAACAGGTGGGCAGCGTTTGATCTGCTGCGAAACACGGCGACTGAGGTGGCGTCGCCACTGACAATCGTCATTACGCCGGGCGTCCGTGTGGACTCAATCGGGCTGATTGGGCTGGTTGGTGATAGCGCCACAGTGACCGTCACAGTTTTGGAGTCGACAGTTTATACTTACACGCAATCGCTTAATAAGCGTTCTACTGTGGGTTGGTACAGCTATTTCTTTAATCCGTTTAAATCGACGGGGGCTTTGGCGCTGATTGACCTGCCGCCATATTCGGGCGCGGTCATCACAATTACAATTACGCGCGCAACGGGTCTTGTGACCTGCGGCGGTATTATTCTTGGTACATCGGTTTATCTTGGAAAAACGCAATACAATGCGGTCGATGATGCGCTTAACTTCTCTCTAATCAATCGTGATCAGTATGGAACAAGCTATGTTGTGCAGCGTCGCACGGTCCCCAAGACAATTCAAAAGGTTTGGTCAGAAAAGGGGAGGCTTGCTCAAGTGCGCGAGGCTCGTGACACGTTGAATGCAGTCCCGGCATTGTGGACGGGGATTGACGATAACACAGACGGTTATTTTGACTCGCTGTTGATCCTTGGGATTTACAAGCAGTTTTCTATCAATCTCAGCCTGCCAACGGTTGCTGAAATATCGTTAGAGCTTGAGGAAATATAAATGCCAATTCCTTCGGTTACGCCATTACCAACGCCTCCCAGCATTGCATCGCCAACGACTTTTGACACTTTGGCCGAGGCTTTCACGGTTGCGCTAGGTACGTTTGGCACTGAGCTAAACGCGTCCATCACGCAAATGAATCTTACCAGCACGCAACTGAATGCAATGCTGGCTGCGGCAGGGTTCGCCAGCACTTCAACCACAAGCATGACGGTTGCTGCAGGGACAAAGACTTTCACGATTGGCACGGGTCTGGCGTTTGTGCCTGGGGCTTGGGTGACGGTTGCGAATACGGCCGCCCCTACCACAACCTATATGATTGGCGTTGTGTCGGCTTACACGACCGGAACGGGCTCAATGACCGTTGTAGTGCCGTCCGACGGCATTGCAGGCGCTGGCACCTATACAGCTTGGACGGTGGCGCTGTCGGGGCCAAGGGGGCCTGCAGGGGTCGGCATTCCGGGTTTTGTGGACATAACGAGCGCCACGCCAACCTTTGCCATTGGCAATGCGTACCGACTTCGCACGCGGGTGACGAACGGCGCTTTACCAGCATCGCCGGGCTTGGGTGGTTATCCCATTCGTTTGCTCGACGGCACAGGATCTGCGCTGACGCTGGCGCATTCCATTTTCCCCAACGGGACCGAAAAGATCACGGTCGCGGGCACGATCTACGACGATTTCAGTCTCAATTCCCGTGACGGGATTTTTACGCTCGTGCCGATCACGGGCGGGTGGGAGGTTAAAAAAGGATGACGACCGGATATGCGGGACTTTTAGAGGGTGGCGGGGGTTACAAGCTCCTCGACCGTCAATATTTCACAAGCTCGGGCATATGGACCAAGCCTGCCGACTTTGCCGGTAACCAAGGCTCGGGCGTTGGCAAGATTGTCCGCATTATTGCGGTGGGTGCGGGCGGTGGCGGAGGTGGCGCGGGTCAATCTAGTATCGTGCCGAGCGGTGGCGGCGGTGGTGGTCGCGACGAGAAGTGGATTGCCATTGGCTTGATGGGCGCAACCGAGACCGTGACGGTTGGCGCAGGCGGCGCAGGCGGGACCGGATTGGCATCGGCGGGGGTGGCGGCTGGAACAGCGGGCGGCGCGTCCAGCGTGGGCACTTGGGCCTATGGCGGCGGTGGGCAAGGGGCGCAAAGCGTTAATCAACCCAACACAATTGAAAAGTCTGCGACGGGCGGTTCGGGTTTGTATCCAGGCGGGATGTCAGCCATCGGGGTCGGTGCTGGAAACAACTCGACTTATTTTTCATCGGCTCAGGCAGGCGGCGGCGGCGGCATCGGGGCGCAAAGTGGCTCTTTTGCTGGGTCAAAAGGCTGTGACGGTGCGGGCGGTGCAGGCGGTGCGGGCGGTGCAATTGGCGCGCCGGGCACGGCAGGCACGGCAGGCAGCGCGGGCTCGGTCTATGCGCCTGGCGGCGGCGGGGGTGGCGGTGGTGGCTCGAC
>Ga0214923_10004044_pt1 | contig 18047 bp, 18 predicted proteins | sample LL1510_MetaG_FD_177993 | JGI IMG/M metagenome (GOLD analysis project Ga0214923, IMG submission 177993) | Freshwater microbial communities from Lake Lanier, Atlanta, Georgia, United States - LL-1510 | ecosystem: Environmental > Aquatic > Freshwater > Lake | place: USA: Georgia | collected... | reverse complement strand
TTGGGCTAGGCTACGTCGGCCTGCCTTAATCTTCATCTTAATCTTAATCCAAAACCTATAATTCATGAATCAAGCTGCTGAGTTCGACATGTCAATCATCGGGATGCCGAAAAAAGACAGAACAGGAAAGGGTTGGATTGGTTTTGGTTCCGCTAACGCGGAACCAAACGACCAAGGGCGGCAGCGTGCAGTAGAAATACAATAAAAGTAAATTAGAACAAAATGCTTAAAACCCTTAGTCGCCTATGGTCAAAGCTATCGTTTCGCCGGCGAAAGCAGTTTGCCCTTTTGTCTCTGTTGATGCTGGTAGGGGGGATGGCCGAAGTTGTCAGTCTTGGAGCTGTCATCCCATTCCTGGCCGCTCTTGCATCTCCCGAAAAAGTTCTCTTAAACCCCATCGTTGGCTCCCTCTTCTCCGCCATCTGCAGTCTGCTTTCCGTCTTCGGGCTAACATTCCCCCAAATTCACAATTACCAATCCCCAATCCCAACACATGATTCTCAATCCATGTTATCAATCTTTGGTCCTGCCAATCTCCTTCCCGTCCTTGCGAGCGCATTCGCATTGGCAGCTTTAAGTGCTGGAGCTATCCGCCTCCTCCTTCTCTGGGCCAGTACGAGACTTGCCAATGCAGCTGGAGCCGACCTCAGTCTCGAAGTATATAGGCGGACTCTCTACCAGCCCTACTCCGTCCACGTCTCCCGAAATAGCAGTGCAATCATCAGTAACATAACCTCAAAAGTAGGACTGGTAATTCTGACTCTCTCCTCCTGTCTGACTATCGGCACCTCCTCCGTCATCATCATCTCCATCGTTGCCGCTCTGTTTGCCATCAACCCCACCGTTGCCCTTATTGCTGCTCTTGGTCTTGGCTTCAGTTACGTACTTATCACCAAGGTTTCTAGAAAAAAAATGATTTATAACAGCACCCAAATGGCAAAGAAACAAACTCAGGTCGTCAAAGCTCTGCAAGAAGGTCTTGGGGGAATCCGCGATGTCATACTTGATGGGACTCAACCCGCCTACTGCCACATCTATCAAAAAGCCGATGCGCCACTCCGAGGAGCACAGGCCAGCATCATCTTCATAAGTCAGAGCCCCCGCTTTGTAATGGAATCAATCGGCATGGTTCTTTTTGCCGCTCTTGCCCTAGGGATGACGCATGGCTCTGTGGGGGTGCTCACCGCGCTTCCTATTCTAGGGGCTCTTGCCCTCGGAGCCCAACGCCTCTTGCCGGCTCTACAGCAAGGGTACGCTGCCTGGAGCAGCATCATCGGATACCAGTCTTCCACTCAGGAGGTTTTAGAACTTTTAGCTCAACCTCTTCCTCCTGAAGCTTCTCAACCACTCCCCGCGCCTCTCCCGTTTAAAAAATCGATCCAGTTCGATTCTGTTAAATTTCGTTACACTACCGAAAGCCCGTGGGTACTCGACGACCTGTCCTTCAATATTCCCAAAGGAACTCGAGTCGGTTTTGTCGGTAAAACTGGATCGGGCAAAAGCACCTGCCTCGATCTCTTGATGGGCCTGCTCTTGCCATTATCAGGCCGGATTACCGTGGATGGAACCGTTCTCGACCAACGAAATCTCCGATCCTGGCAACGGAACATTGCTCACGTTCCCCAAGCCATCTACTTAGCCGACACCTCATTGGCCGAGAACATTGCCTTCGGCGTCGCGCCCGAAAAAATCGACATGAAAAGGGTGAGGGAAGCCGCCCGCCAAGCCCATATTGCTGATTTTATCGAATCCTCGCCCCAAGAATACCAGGCCCTAGTCGGGGAGCGAGGAATCCGCCTTTCGGGAGGTCAGCGCCAACGGATCGGAATCGCCCGCGCACTCTACAAGCAGGCAGCCGTGTTGGTTTTCGACGAAGCCACGAGTGCATTAGATCACGAAACCGAAAAGGCTGTTATGGAAGCCATTGAAGGTCTTAGCGCCGATCTAACGATTCTCATCATTGCTCACCGCCTTACCACCCTCAAAAAATGCACACAAATAATTGACCTTAATCATAAATAAAGCTGCAAAACAACCTGAAAGGAACCCGAAATGAAAAATAATAAGCAATCAATTCTCATCACTGGCGGAACGGGCTCGTTCGGCCGCGAATTTGCTCGCAGGGTTCTTGATCAAATCAAGCCTACTCGGCTTGCGGTCTACAGTCGGGATGAGTTGAAGCAGTTTCAATTGCGCCAGGAATTTCCTTTGGGAAAATATCCTAGCCTGCGCTTCTTCATCGGCGATGTTCGGGACAAGGAGCGCCTCTATCGCGCTTTCGATGGGGTTGATATCGTGGTTCACGCCGCAGCATTAAAACAAGTCCCTGCCGCTGAATATAACCCGATGGAAGCCATCAAAACAAACGTCCTCGGAGCTGCTAATATTATTGACGCGGCCATCGACCGGAACGTCAAGAAAGTCATCGCCCTTAGCACCGACAAAGCTGCGAATCCTGTCAATCTCTACGGGGCCACCAAACTCTGCTCCGACAAGCTATTTGTTGCCGCCAACGCCTACTCGGGGAACCACCAGACGAAGTTTTCCGTCGTGCGCTACGGTAATGTCGTAGGCTCCCGGGGAAGTGTCATTCCCTACTTCTTGGCGCAAAGAGCTTCTGGAGTCCTCAGTATTACCGATCCGCGCATGACTCGCTTTCTGATCACTCTTGAGCAGGGGGTTTCATTTGTACTCAAGTGCTTGGATATGATGCAAGGAGGTGAAATTTTTGTGCCAAAGATTCCCAGTGTAAAAGTAACCGATTTGGCACGGATCGTTGGTCCCAATTGTAAACAAGAAGTCATAGGTATACGCCCTGGCGAAAAACTTCATGAAATCATGGTCTCCCAAGACGATGCCCGGCTAACGCTGGAAACCAAAGATATGTTTGTGATTCAACCAACCCATGACTACTGGACCCATAAGGAGTATGCTTCAAGTCTTCCGGGGAGTAAGCCTTGCCCGGATGGATTTTGCTACGCAAGCGATACGAATACCGAGTGGCTGCAGGATGAGCAAATTGCCGAACTTGTGCGTGAAACGGAAAGTCATTTGCCATCCGATATGCCACGTGCGGACGAACCGCGTTTCATTAAATCCTCTTAAAAAACTGAAAATTCTAGTCACCGGCTGCTCCGGACTTTTGGGGCAGTATCTCCTGCGCCAGTTAGGCAAAAGGAATGTGGTTTTGGGAATAGATAGGAATCCTCAGAGTTTCCCCTTTCGAGGGCAGTGGGAGCAGTGTGATCTCCGGAACTCCCGCCAACTTCGAAAAATAATGGACAAGTTTAATCCCCAGGTCGTGATCCACACAGCTGCTTGGGTAGATGTGGATGGGTGCCAAGTGAATCCTACTAAGGCCAAGGAAAGTAACGAAACCGTGACGAAATTAGTTGTCAGCGCATCACCAAAAAAAGCAAAAATAGTCTATATATCAACGGAGCAGGTCTTTCCCGGTAATAAGCCCTACGCAAAGGAGTCCGACCCCACACGACCTATCAATATTTACGGGCGCACCAAACTAGCGGGTGAACAAATCGTCCAGGAATCGGGCAGGCCCCATCTCATTGTTCGAACCAACTTCTTTGGTTGGTCTTCAGGTCGGAAAAAAACTTTTGGGGAGTGGTTGATTCAATCTTTGCGGGATAAGCAGCCTATTCGACTCTTTACCGATTTTTATTTCACCCCACTCTATGCCGGGCTGATGGCCGATCGACTTGAGCATCTTTTAAAGAAAGATGCTCAAGGAGTTGTCCACGTGGGGGGTCGGGATCGTGTTTCCAAATATGAGTTTGGGAAAAAGCTTGCTGGGTTGTCTTCTCTGCCCTTTTTCTCGGTCAAGGCCTCAAGAATGAACGCTGTGGCTACTTTAGCACCCCGACCAAAAGACATCTCATTAAACTCGGACCGGGCTGAGGTTATGCTTGGAACACAAGCTCCGACGTTGGAGAAGAGCCTTCAACTGTTTCTCAGGGATGAAAAAGCATTCAAGACAGCAACTTTAATTAAACGCCGGCGAATACCCCAATCGATTCCCTATGCGCGTCAGTCGATCGACGCTTCGGATATACGCGCAGTAACACGGGTGCTTAAAAGCGACTTCCTAACGCAAGGGCCTGAGATCGAATCTTTCGAGCATGACTTTGCAAAATTCTGTGGTGCAAAATATGCCGTTGCGTGCAGTTCCGCCACCGCCGGCCTTCATCTGGCTGCAATCGTCCTGGGAATGGGGCCCGGGGATCTTTGGTGGACCTCTCCGAACACTTTCTGTGCGACTGCCGATGCGGCCTTAAGGTGTGGAGCAGACGTGGACTTCATCGATATTGAGTGGGGCACGTACAATATGGATCTGGGCCTGTTGGAAGACCGTCTGAAACAGGCGGCCCGTAAAAACAGGGTGCCAAAGGTGGTAGCGCCGGTGCACTTTGCTGGCAACCCCGTGGACATGGAATTTCTCGACAGACTACGGAAGCGTTACGGATTCAAGGTGGTGGAGGATGCCGCTCATGCCACCGGGGCAACATTCAGAGGCGAAAAAGTGGGATCATGTCGGTGGTCCGATCTCTGTGTTTTTAGTTTCCATGCGGTTAAAATTATAACCACGGGTGAGGGGGGAATGGTTACGACTAACTCCCGCGAACTTTACGAAAAACTGCTCAGGTTACGGACCCATGGAATCACTAGAGACATCCAGGTGAGGCCACTCTCTATGCGTCATCCTTGGTACTATGAAAAGCTGGAGTTGGGGAATCACTACCGGATGACGGACATCCAGGCAGCTCTTGGAAGAAGTCAGCTGAAAAAAATCGGCCAGTTTGTAAAAAAACGACGTCAAATTGCCAAGAGTTACAATATGCAGTTAAAGAAATGTCCTCTTCTTCCTCCCGCGCTAACCAAAAGGGCTAATTCCTCTTGGCACCTTTACGTAGCGACAATACCCAAAAGCCAAACGATGGAGGATCGGGATGAACTTATCCAAGGGCTTCAAGCAGCTGGAATTAAAGCAAATCTGCACTATCTCCCTGTACAAAACTTTAGATACTACCAAGAAAGGCTGATTAACCGGCGCGGTCCGAAACGGGGCTTTACCCCATGTCCTGTGGCCGAAGAGTATTCCCGACGGGCTATTAGCCTCCCCATGTACCCTGATCTAAGTACCAAGTGTCAAAAGCATCTCATAGAGACTCTCCTTTCCACTGCTAAGGCGTGAAAACCGACATATTAGATCGGAATGTGAAAGTCCAAGCCGAACAGCGGATTTGTCTAGGTACGGCGACTTTTGGTTTAGATTACGGAATCACGAATCAACAAGGGAAGCCATCCTTGGAGGAAATCGAAAAAATACTAGCCCTGGCCATTCAGTTTGGCGTGAATCAAATCGATACCGCGCAAGCCTATGGGGATGCAGAGGAGCGGCTTGGGCAAATTGGAATTAAGGACTTTCAAGTTACAACAAAGATCTTGCCTCCGCCGGATAAAATTCAATTAGCGAAGTGGAGTATCCGAAAAACCTTGGAACTGTCTTTGAGACGATTAAAGCGCGAAAGTTGTCATGCGTTTTTACTTCACGATACTGCCTCCCTCCACGCCGAGAGAGCTGAGGAACTTGCTAAGCAGATGCATCAGATGAAATCCGAAAAAAGAGTTTCCCATATTGGTTTTTCTTCGTATGACCCAGCGGAGGCTGAACTTCTGTGTGAGCGCTACGACTTTGACATGGTTCAATTACCTTTCAATCTGCTGGATCGAAGGGCAGGCAAAACTGGAGCGCTTGCCCGCCTCAAGAAAAAAGGAGTTTTCGTATCTGTCCGTAGCGTCTTTCTTCAGGGACTTCTGGTATCTCTTCCAAGGAGCAGTCAACGAAATATTAATCTTCCATTGGAAGCCGTCCAAGAGTTCCATCAGGAATGCCAAAAGCATAGAGTCACACCTCTTCAGGCTGCCTTGGGCTTCGTTCTTCAAGAAAAAGATATTTCCTCGATTGTCTTGGGGTGTGCTTCACTAAAAGAGTGGGAAGAAGTTCTTTCAGTTATAAAACAACCAAGGGCGACTATCTCTTGGTCACCGCAAACCGATCTTCAAGAGGAGATGCTAGATCCGCGGAGATGGCAAATCGGATCGCCATCGGGAACTTTCACTAAATAACATCAAGGAAAATACCCATGAGAAATTCAAAAAAAATTAAAATCATTGCGGAGGCGGCTCAAGGATTCGAAGGAGACCCGTTGCTGGCCCGCCTTTTGGTTCGGGCAGCGGCCCGGGCTGGGGCTGACGCGGTTAAATTCCAACTCGTTTATGCCGATGAAATCGCAACTCCTGAGTATAAATATTATGATTTATTCAAGAAACTAGAAATGCCAGCAGCTTGCTGGAGGGAAGTGGCTAGCGAATCAAAAAAAGAGGGTATCGGACTCTATTTTGATGTCTTTGGTAAGAAGTCCCTCCGCATGGCACTTGCACTTGGTGCTGAGGGTCTAAAAATTCATGCTACAGATTTTTATCATGATGCGCTTTTGAGTGCCGCTTTGGATTCCAAAAAAAATGTTTTGATAAGTTGTGGAGGACTCACAAAAAGAGAGCTTGTGGGACTGTTTAAACGTCATCCCCGGATAAAAGAACCTCGGGTTTCATTCATGCATGGATTTCAGGCTGAGCCCACCCCCTTGGCTAGCAACAACCTCCTCCGGCTTGGCACCCTGGCCGCACTTTGTAGGCCCGCAGGAATCGGGTTCATGGATCATAGTGACGGAGCCACAGAGGACTCTCTTAACTTGGCTCTGCTGGCACTGCCTTTTGGAATCCAAGCCCTAGAAAAACACATTACCCTAGATCGTGAACTTCGGTTGGAGGATTATATTTCTGCCCTGCCTCCCGCGGGATTCGCCAGGTTTGTCAAAAAAATCAGACGATTCGTAAAAAGCTTGGGCAGTTCCAGTTTTGAGCCCAAAGGCAAAGAAATACTTTATCGAAAACGATCAGCCAAAGTGATTGTCGCGGCAAAAAATCTGCAGGCAGGTCAAAAAATTAGAATGGCAGATCTGATGCTGCTCCGATGTCAAAATCAAGAAAAGCTGGCGACGATCCTCGTTCCTGGCACGGTTTTGGGGGCCCGGCTAAAAAAGGCCCTGAAGAAGAATCAACCACTTCTCCAAAAAAATCTAACAAGGTAAAGACCTGGCCGAACGAGAAGGGTTCGCCATAAAAAATAAATAAAACCAGACATCCTTTTAATTGGGCGCGGGATAGCGGCACTGGCTGTTTTAATTTGGCATCAGCAGGGATATTTGGGAGAAATGCCGTCTTTTTTGAATGTGCCCGGCAGGGTCGCGGTGTGGATCTTTTTCGGCATTTCAGGCTACGTAATTGCTTACGGATTCATTCACCAAAGATATCAGGTTACAAGGTGGAGGGATATGCTCGATTATTTCATCAATCGAGCCTTGCGAATATATCCCCTCTTTCTCTTTTTAAGCGCCGCATGCTGGCTGACCGAAAAAAGTCTACACGGAGGAATTCCCATCCCGATCGAAGCGGTCCCCTCTCAATTCCTCGCCTGGCAATGGAACCAAAATTATCAACTTCTTGGGGTCTTCTGGACCCTTGGGATCGAACTACAATTCTATTTAATCGCCCCAGTGCTAAGTGCGTTGCTGTTAACGGGTTGCAAAAAGTGGATAGCTGTAGGGGCAGGGGGGGGGCTTTATGCGGCAAGCCTCTTTGTTTTTGGTTCTTTTACCGAAAAATACGGGCTGAGTTTTGATTGCAGAAATCTAATGGGTGCACTACCTCATTTTATTTGTGGGATGGTGGGGTGCCGTGCAGTTGTCGGGATCAAGCCAAGCAAGTTTCTGGGGTGGTCATGCTGCTCCTTGGGGCTGATGGCTACCAGTTGGATTAGCTATATTTATCAGGCAGAACCTTTGAGCTTTTGGTCATACAAAGGAATTCTTATCGTGGATGGAATTATTCTCTTAATTATTTTCGCCCACGCCCATTTTCAAAAGTCTTCCATCACAAGCCAATGGGGGCAACTCACCTATAAGATCGCTGCTTCGATCGGGGTTTTGAGTTATGGCATCTATGCATGGCACGCTTACGGACTAAAATACTCTCCGTTCTTGGCACAAAATTTGTGGGCCCTGATTCTGGCAAGCGGTTTGGCCGCTCTTGGCACACGCCTTTTCATTGAAAAACCAGCTTTGAGTTTGCGGCGCATACACCAAGAGCAATCATAAATCAGATGGGTCAGTCCTGCTTACAGGAAGTTTCAGCCAAACGAGACTCAAAGCGGCGTCTTATTACCGTTCTCGCCTGTCGGGCGGAAGGTTCGCGGCTTTATGGCAAACCCCTCCAGAACTTAAATCCAACCAAAGGGGTGACGATCCTTGATCAAATTATTTCTAGCGTGAAAAGAAAGGCCTGCATCTCGTCTATTGTTCTGGCTGTATCGGACGGCGTGGCCAACGAGCCCTTTCACGGTGTTGCCCACAAACACGCGATTGGTTCGATTCATGGCGATCCTCAGGATGTTTTGCAACGATTGATCCAAGGATGCCGTGCCGAAGAAGGCACAGATGTATTTCGGGTGACTACGGAATCCCCCTTCATGTATCACGAAGCTGTGGAGGAAGCTTGGGAGAGACATGTTCAACACGGGAACGACGTAACTGCAGTCGATGGCCTTCCCGAAGGGGCTCACTTTGAAATCTACACCTTGAGGGCATTGGAAGAGTCCCATAAACTGGGAGATTCCAGGCATCGTTCCGAACTCTGCAGCCTCTATATTCGAGAGCATCGATCCGACTTCAAAGTGGAGGCGATACCTGTTCCGAAAGTTGTTTGCCGGCCGGAATTACGGCTAACCGTGGATTACCCCGAGGATCTGGCCCTTTGTCGAGCTGTCTACCTGGCCCTTGCTGGGCACGCCCCGCTGATTCCTATGGCGGAGATCATCCGTTTTCTTGATTCCCATCCGACCATCAAGGCCTTGGCGGAGCCTTATGCCAAACCAGAGTGGCTTTGGTTAACGCCTGAGGAGCTGGCCCAATGCCCTTAAAGACTCGACCCACAAAAAGGACCGCATTTTCCCAAGGAAAAAAGCCGAAGTTGGGCTCTGGGCAAGCTTTGTGGAAAAAAGCCAAGACCATCATCCCGGGCGGCAATATGCTTTTGTCAAAGCGACCCGAGATGTTTCTGCCAGACCAGTGGCCCGCCTACTACAGCAAGGCAAAAGGTTGCAGGGTTTGGGACTTGGACGGGAAAGAGTACATCGATATGTCCATCATGGGCATTGGAACCAATATTTTGGGGTACGGCCATCCGGCCGTGGATGAAGCGGTCCGACAGGTCGTCAGGAAGGGAAACATGTCCACCCTGAACTGCCCCGAAGAGGTTTATCTGGCGGAAAAGCTGGTCGAACTTCATCCGTGGGCGGATATGGCTCGGTTTGCTCGTTCAGGGGGAGAGGCGAATGCGATAGCGATACGGATCGCCCGTGCGGCAACTGGGAAGGAGAAGGTGGCGATCTGTGGCTACCACGGATGGCACGACTGGTATCTTTCAGCCAATTTAGGAGATGACAAAAGTTTGGATGGCCATCTTTTGCCCGGATTAGAGCCCGAAGGTGTCCCCAGAAATCTTCGCGGAACAGTTTTCCCCTTCACCTACAACAATTACTCGCAACTAGAAGAATTGATGGAAATCCATGACATCGGGGTCATCAAAATGGAAGTCATGCGGAATCAGGGCCCGGAGGATAACTTTTTACAAAAAGTCAGAAAGTTGGCCACTGACCGCGGGATTGTGTTGATCTTTGACGAGTGCACCTCAGGCTTTCGAGAAACTTATGGGGGCCTCCACTTGAAATATGGAGTGAATCCGGATATGGCGATGTTTGGTAAGGCCTTGGGGAACGGGTACGCCATTACCGCGCTCATCGGAAAGAAGGAAGTAATGGAGGCGGCCCAAAAAAGCTTTATAAGCAGCACCTTTTGGACGGAGAGAATTGGTCCGGCGGCTGCCTTAAAGAGCCTGGAAGTCATGAAAAGGGAAAAGTCCTGGGAACGGATCACCCAGACAGGTATTTCGATTCGTAAAGGTTGGCAAAGTTTGGCGGACAGGCACGGGCTTGAAATCGAACACTGGGGTCTTCCGGCCTTGGCCGGTTTTACTTTCAAAAGTCCGCATGCGCTGGCCTACAAGACGCTGATCACGCAGGAGATGCTAAAAAAGGGATATCTGGCTGGAAACTGCGTTTACAGCTGCATCGAACATAAGCCAGATGTAGTAAAAAAGTATTTTGAATCTTTGGATTCAGCATTTTCTCTGGTCAAGCAATGCGAAGAAGGATGTGACCCAGAAACCCTGCTCAATGGACCAGTCTGTCATTCAGCCTTTCGGAGGTTAAACTAATAAAAAAAGACCATGAAATTAAAGCCAACAAAATATTACTTAAAGATTATCGATGAAATTGAAAAAGTCCGCACAAAAAATAATGTAAACTGGATGGATGTTCTCCGGGTCGCATTGAAGTCAGATTCCAGAGCCACAATCTGCCTGCTTCGGAAGATTAACACTGCGGATAAAAAAATCTCCAAGTTATTTGAAAAGTTCAAGCACTAACCTAAAAATTCTTTTTCTCGGCTCGCACGATAATTCTGTTTGTCAGCGTTTAAAAAAAAGCCACTCAGTCTTGGTTTGGTGCGACCCTTTGGAAGCAAATCATCCCTGCCTCGCTGAATGTGATCTTGCGGTAAGTTTCGGCTATCGGCATATCCTTAAGCCTAAAACCTTCGGGAAATTAAAGCGGCCCGTGGTCAACCTCCATATTTCTTACCTTCCTTGGAATCGCGGGTCCGATCCCAACCTTTGGAGCTTTCTTGAAAAAACTCCCAGCGGAGTCTCTATCCACCAAATTGATGAGGGTGTTGATACCGGACCAATTTTAGCGCAAACGCTGGTTGATCAGGATCTGAAAACCGGAACCCTAGCTTCTTCTTACGAAAAACTTGTCGCAGAAATCGAGATTCTCTTTTTTGGAATCCTACCCGGGATTCTTAATCAGGAAATTAAGCCAAAGAAACAGGAACTAGGCGGTTCATTTCACAAAATCAAGGACAAGGATGCTTACCTAGAATTGCTTCACTCCGGTTGGAATACGCCTTTGCGTGATATTTGGGGAGCTGCCTGCACTCCATAAATGTTGGCCAAACTCGTTGCATGAATATTTCCCGCCGTAATATCGGTTTTGATCAGCCTCCCTACGTTATTGCCGAACTTTCTGCTAATCACAACGGATCTTTAGAACGAGCCTTTCGCTCAATCACTGCTGCGAAGAATTGTGGCGCGGATGCGGTCAAGATTCAGACTTATACGGCCGATACCATGACGATCGACTGTGACTTGCCTGACTTCGTCATCAAGGGTGGGCTCTGGGATGGATACAAGCTCTATGATCTTTATAAGTGGGCACAGACCCCCTACGAATGGCATCCAGCGCTCTTTGATCATGCAAAAAAAGAGGGAATTACCCTCTTTTCCACGCCATTTGACGAGACAGCGGTCGATCTATTGGAAAGTCTTAACGCGCCGGCTTATAAAATCGCCTCCTTTGAATTAACCGATCTTCCTCTAATTGAATATGTCGCCAGGACCGGCAAGCCGATGATTCTTTCAACAGGTATGGCTTCTGAGCAGGAAATTCAAGAAGCGATCACCGCCGCGCGCGGTGCGGGGTGCATGGAACTATGCCTTCTCCACTGCATCAGCAGTTATCCGACTCCGATTAATCATGCCCACCTTCGCCAAATTTCGGCATTGGCTGAAAGATTTAAGCTCCCGGTGGGGCTTTCGGATCACACGCTGGGAACCACTGCTTCCGTGGTGTCCGTCGCCTTAGGGGCCTGTATAATTGAAAAGCACTTTACCTTAAGCCGAGCAGATAAGGGTCCGGATTGCGAGTTTTCGTTGGAACCTGAGGAGCTAAAACGACTTTGTGAGGAGGTAAAGGCAGCTTGGGCCGCTTTAGGCAGTGTTGGTTCTGGTCGGGAGGGAGCGGAAGAAGGTAGCAAGGTGTTTAGGCGGTCCCTTTATATTGTTGAGAATGTCAAAAAAGGGGAAAAATTGACTGCTAAAAACCTACGACGTATCCGTCCAGGATTGGGCATAGAGCCAAAGCTATACAAAACAGTTCTAGGTAAAACAGTTAAAAGAGATCTTAAAAAAGGAGAGCCATTGCGAAGCGAAGACCTTGTTTAAAGAGTTAAAATGCAGCTGCCCGCAGAAAAATGGAAAAGACCGGTCCAGATAAAAACAAAAAGATTTGCTCTTAAGCCACTTCTTCCGATACACGCCACTCGTAAATACCTGACGTGGTTGCGTGACGATGCTTCAAGTCGCTATATTTCGACTGCCAAAAAAACAAGGAGTATCAAAGATTTGCGGAATTACATCAAAATATTTTCGGGCTTCGAAGACTGTATTTTTTTACGAATTCTGACATTAGAAACCAATCGTCATATAGGTAACATCAAATACCATCCCATTGACTTGGAGAAACAAACGGCGGTGATGGGTATCTTGATCGGCGAACCTGCCTGGCGAGGAAAAGGGGTGGCCAAGGAGGTGATCAAGGCCACCTCCCATTGGCTAGGAGAAAACCTCGGTATCAAAAAAATATTTTTAGGCGTGGCCAAAGACAATAAAAGTGCCTGCTTCGCATACAAAAAATGCGGATTTCAGAAAACCATAAAGTTTCCCCCAAAAAAAAGACCCCTGAAGAACCAGGTGTTCATGGTTCTCAAAACCGATGAAATTTAGGAAGTTCAGAAAAATAAGAAGAATGCTCCGCGGCTATAGCCATCTTAAAAAGACAAACCAGTTGGATAAAATCATGGAGGCCCAAATCGCCTTGATCAGAGAGGAGTTAAAGATACCGAACTCCAAAATATCCAAAAATCTTTTTGGCGCGTCTTCCCCCAATGCCAATCAGGCGATCCGGGATTTTTTGATCACAAGAGTTGGACATTATTCGCTTAACAAAAACCTTCTGGCTAGCCTTGGCAAAAAAAATGGAAAAGTAGTCCATCCTTTGCCGCCCCAATGGCGGAACCTTCTTCGTTCGATGGGGTGGAATGTTTCCGAGATGGGATCCGCCATTTTCTGGCAAGGGTACCTTTTCCTCTGCTTGGGATATGGGGTACTGCTAGGAACCCAAAAATTTCTTTTGGGAATCCTTTCATCCTTTGCGCCAAAGAGGGCAAAGTTTGAAGCATTAGTTTGTTTCCATGGACTGACGATCAATGAAATGCCAAGAAGAGCCGAAGGCGATAGCTATGAGGTGATTTCCTGGTATTTGCAATGGTCAGGTAGGGAGAAGGATATTTCGGCGATTGGTCACAACATAAAAAAGTTTCCGGAAAAAAAAAGAGGCGGGCTCAAAATAACATATTATGATCCCGTTGCACCCTTACATGGAATACGGCCAAACTTAAAATTCATGGCATGGGGTGTTTGGGCTAGCTTTTTTTGCCTTTTTGAGCTGATTCGCGGCCGTTGGTGGAGCTCGCTCATGCTGGGCCCTGCGATCCAAGCTTACCTCGCAAGAAGTCAGTCCTCTTTTGCGGTTGATTATTTGTTTAGTAACTCAGGGCCTCGTAAGCCTCTTTGGGCCTATGAAGTTGAGGCCAAAGGCGGCAAAACAAGCCTTTATTTTTATTCCACGAACTGCGATTCCTTCATGACGAAAGCGGGCTATCAGCCTACCCCCGCTTACTACCGAAACATGAATTGGAGCAGGTATCTTGTTTGGGATCAAGAACAGGCAAACTTTATTCGCAGGTGTGTTAAAAATCAGGCCCAGATTGAAATTGTAGGACCGGTCTGGAGCAGTGACTCAACAGCTATCTTACCCGACCTAAGTTCACGAACAGTTGGCTTATTTGACATCCAGCCCAGGCGTAAATCCATATATGAGGCGCTGGGAGCCCCCTATGAGTATTACACACCGGCCCTTGGAGTAAGATTTCTAAAAGATATACACGAGGTCGCAGGTGAGAAAGATTTGGTAATAGCATGGAAAGGAAAAAGAAAGCTGCCCAAGGGAAAAATTAGGCAGCTCGCCAAATTCTATGAGTCAGCATGTAAAAAAATAACGGACTCCCAAAATATATTAATTATTGATCCAGATATTGCCGCAAGCCGTTTAATTAAAAAATGTGCGCTGGTAATATCTATGCCATTTACCTCGACTGCGCTCATCGCTAGAAAATTTGGCATACCTTCATACTACTACGATCCGTCTGGCCTCATTCAAAAAGAAGATCGTGCAGCGCATGGCATTCCTATTCTTTCGGGGGTTAACGAGCTTCGATTAATATTTGCGAAAGAGTCCGAAAAAATAAAATATGAGCCTGCAAAATTTTGCGCAAAAACGGCAGAATTTGCTTGTGGTAACTATTAATCATTAGTGTCACCCAACATTGCATTATGCATCCAGCTAAATGTATTATGAATCCTAAGGAAGATACTCGTCCTAAAACAATTTCAAGCCGTGAAGAAACTACAAATCTAAAACTCTTGAAGTCTCTAGGGAATGAGTTTATCGAATGGGTAGAGGCGTTTTTAAGGTTTATGCCTGGGAGTCTGGGGATCGTCACGCGTCGGCTATGGTTCAAAAGGCGTTTCCACATGAGCGGGGAAATGTCCTGTTCAACGGGATGCGAGTTTTTCGGAGCGTACAATATTAGTTTTGAGGGGTTTGTCGGAATTAATGCTAACGGCTTCTTTTCTGCAAGAGGCGGCTCAATTCGAATTGGAGCTAATAGCTCTTTCAATAGGGATGTCCATATTAACGCTGACATTGGTGGTAGGATTATTATTGGGGAGAACTGCTTAATTGGACCAAAGGTTATCATGAGAACTGCTAATCACCGCTTTGAAAAAAAAGAGATTAATATTAAGCAACAAGGCCATAAGGCTGCCGATATCGTAATTGAAGATGACTGCTGGATCGGTGCAAACGCGGTCATTCTTGGTGGGGTTCATGTTGGGAGAGGTGCAATCATCGGTGCTGGCGCTGTCGTTACGAAAGACATTCCCTCGATGGCTATTGCTGTGGGGGTGCCGGCAAAAGTCCTTAAATACCGTGGAGCGCACAGCACATTCTAATGTCAGGTACTTGTCCAATTTGTGTAAGTTCCGATATTAAATTTAAAGGCGACTACCGTGGTGTGCATCCAGCCTTCACTGGAATGAAGCGTGCCCACTGCAATACCTGCGAAATGGTCTTTGCCGATCCGATGCCCAGTGAATCAGCCTTGGCCGAATTCAATGCCAGTTACTTCACCTGTGCCCACGGCGGGAAACCGCAAAGCAGGACAGCAGCCGCGTTCTTTACAGGAATCGCTCGCCTTCGTATGGCCTATCTTGAGCCCTACCTTGCCGAGCACGAAATAAACGTATCGAGGGTTCTTGAACTGGGGCCTGGCCCTGGTTTCTTCGCACGCACCTGGCTGGACAGGCATCCCACTACTATTTTTAAGGCCATAGAAACAGACACTTCCTGCCATGCATCCCTCAAGGAGATCGGAGCTCACCTTGTGGACCGTATGGATCAGCAGGCAAAGGAAGAGCCATTCGACCTAATTGTGATGTCCCATGTGCTGGAACATGTATCCGTCCCAGTCCATTTTATATTCGAGGCTACGCAAAACCTACGCAAGGGCGGTGCCTTATTTATCGAAGTTCCGTGCCGTGACTGGGAACATAAGCCGATCGACGAGCCCCATTTGCTTTTCTTCGATAAGAAACCCATGAAACGGCTGTTGGAAAACCAAGGATTCAAAGAAATTAAAGTAAGCTACCATGGCCAAAAAATCGCTCACCTTGAAAAAACTTCAAAAGTTGGTTCGGTGATTATGGCACTTAGGTCCAAGTTGATTGGGATGGGGTTGACCGCGCCGTTCGGGCAACGGCAACCAGGAATGGAGGAGCTGACAAGTTCCCTTGAGAGGGCCGTGCTAGCACCCTACCTGGCACATCAGGAATCCATCGAGCCAGCCTGGTGGCTGCGGGCTATGGCAATTAAGATTTAATCATTAAGATGAAAACTACTAACAAAATAAAAACTAAAAAAGTCGTCGCCCTTACTGGGGCTGGTGGATTTCTGGTGTCAGAGATGAGCAAGAATCTCTCTTTAAAAGGATGGAAAGTGGCATTATTGGATGAAAATCTGGATGGTGTGGAAAGTCTTGCCCGATCCATCTGCAAGCGAAAGGGCGAGGCGATAGCGATCAAGGCCGATGTTTGCACAAAGGATAGCTACCACAATGCTTTGGAAGTTATTTTAAAAAAGTGGGATCATCTAGATGGGGCAGTTTTTGGCGCGGGGTTCAATGCCCCAACACCCTTTTTAGAAATCAAACTGGAGGAGTGGAATAGGATTCTGGAAGTTCAGCTAACGGGCACGATGTTGGGGTGTCAGGTTTTTGGAAAACAGATGCTTAAGCAGGGCAGGGGATCAATCATTACCATTTCTTCGGCATCATCGGGGCCCCCTCTTTCTAAGGCTTTTGCCTACTCTGTGGCCAAGGCAGGGGTGAAGAACTTGACTCAAAATCTTGCCCGGGAGTGGGGCACAAAAGGAGTTCGGGTCAATGCACTTCGGCCTGGATTTTTTCCAACCGAGTGGTCCAAAAAACATTTCATCGATGCTGATAGGGAGCGGGCAATTTTGGGTCATACTCCGATGGGAAGGTATGGTCAGCCAGATGAACTGGTGGGCGCAGTTGCGTGGTTGTTATCCGATGAAGCTAGTTTCGTTACGGGGGCAGAAATTGCCGTGGATGGCGGGTTCACCTGCATGACGATTTAGCGTGAAAATGAACCATTTAGTGATTACTGGAGCTTCCCAGGGCCTTGGCCTAGTGATTGCTCAGAGGCTTCTAAGTGAAGGATGGAGAGTAAGCTTACTGTCCCGGAGAAAAGTCTCAGGGATTGCGCCTCGCTTTAAAAAATCTGCTCTTTGGATCAAGACGGATGCCCGCCTTCCACAAAGCCTACGGAGATCGGCCAAAGAGGCGGCAGCCTTTGGAGGGTCGATCAACCTCTGGATCAACAATGTGGGAATCTCCGCTTGGCGACCTTTGAAGAAGATCGATCAAAATTTTTGGAATGAAATGGTGGAGACCAATCTGAAAAGCACCCTGTTTGGATGCCAAGCGGCCCTTTCTTATATGCAGAAGGGGGGTGTGATCATCAATATTTCCAGTTTGGCGGGGAAAAGGGGAAGCGCGAATAACAGTGTTTATTGTGCCACCAAGTTTGGGGTGAATGGAATCACCCAATCTCTTGCCAAAGAACTTGGACCAATGGGAATCCGTGTGAATGCCGTTTGCCCAGTTTATTTGCAGACTCCAGGTCTGAAAACAGCCCTCCGCGATAAAAATTCGCCCAGCAAGGGTAAGGCGATCGGAAGTTATCTGAAGAAGTTTGCAGAAGAGAATGCTGCACTCCACCGACTGCCCGAGGCAGAAGAGGTGGCAAACCTCTGCCTTTTTCTGGCATCTGCCTCAGCCTCGGCCATTACGGGTCAGTGTATCAATGTGGATTGCGGGGTTTTGCCCCAGTAGATGCCAAAAAAAACCGATCGAGTCTTGGTGGTCGTCCCGGCGCGGATGGCATCCTCCCGTTATCCAGGGAAACCGTTAGTGTTCATTCTCGGTCTTCCCATGGTCGAGCATGTCCGGCGTCGTGCCCTGTTGGCAAAAGGGGTCGATGAAGTGTTGGTGGCCACCTGCGACTTGGAAATCAAGAAGGTGGTTGAGTCGTTTGGTGGCAAAGCAGTGATGACTTCCGACAAACACGAAAGATGTACGGATAGGGTAGCGGAAGCGGCCCAGAACTTTTCCGGCGGAATCGTGGTCAACGTCCAAGGGGACGAACCGCTCCTTTCCCCGAAGCATATTGAGACAACCCTCCAACCATTCCAATATCCCGAAGTGAGTGCGGTAAGCCTGCTCAGCCCGATTCGGACAGAGGAAGATCGAAAC
>Ga0214923_10004043_pt1 | contig 18049 bp, 10 predicted proteins | sample LL1510_MetaG_FD_177993 | JGI IMG/M metagenome (GOLD analysis project Ga0214923, IMG submission 177993) | Freshwater microbial communities from Lake Lanier, Atlanta, Georgia, United States - LL-1510 | ecosystem: Environmental > Aquatic > Freshwater > Lake | place: USA: Georgia | collected... | reverse complement strand
TATTATTGGTTCAGTAATAACTTCTTCAATTGGTTCATTAATAACTTCTTCAACTGGTTCATTAATAATAGGTTCTTTTACTTTTTTACTTTTTTTAATTTTTATTATTGGTTCAGTAATAACTTCAACAACTGGTTCAATAACTTCAACAACTGGTTCATTAATAATAGGTTCTTTTACTTTCTTACTTTTTTTAATTTTTATTATTGGTTCAATAACTGGTTCAATAACTGGTTCAATAACTGGTTCAATAACTGGTTCAATAACTGGTTCAATAACTTCATTAATAATTGGTTCGGTAATAGGTTCTATAACTTCATTAATAATTGGTTCGGTAATAGGTTCTATAACTTCATTAATAATTGGTTCAACAATTTTAATTTTCTTTTTTACTATTTTTTTTAATGATAAATCATTTTCAGTAACTTTAATAGATTTTTTAGGTTTTACTTCTTTTTTTATTTTAATAGGTTTAGCTTTACCATATATATCTTTCATTTTCTTAAATAATTCTTCAGCATTTTTATCAACTAATTTTAAAAACTGTAATATAGGTTTCATTATTTGATTTTCCATATAAAACATATAATTAATAGGAATATTATTTTGTTTAATATATTCTATTGTTTCAATCATATCACCTTGTAATAATTTTTTATTATCTATATTTTCACGTACAACAACAGCATATTCAATACGGTTTCCTGATTCTGGTTTTGAACCATCACGTTCAGCTATTTTCTCAGCTAAATATACATGGGCTATTTTAGTCCAATCTTTATAAGATTCTTTCAATTTAAGTGTTCTACTTTGTAAAAAATATTTAATATCATATTTACCTTCAAACATATCAATTAATGTTTTTTCTGTAAAATTCTTAGCTCCTATTGGATCTTTTTTATCTATTAGATAACTAATAATACCACTACAAATTTCTTTAACAATAGGTGCATTATCACGTCTTTTCAATACAATACCCATAAAATCTTGTTTAAATTTATTTGGGTTTAGTTCATATTTATTTCCAACATATCTTTTTTTAGTCAAGATCATAAAGGGCCAGAATGTTTTTTCGTATTCTAAATCGTGGGGAAATGGTAATCTACTTTTAACTAATTCACCAGATATTTCACCTAATTCAATTGAAAAATCTAATGTCCTTTTATCTATGATTGGTTCGCTACCATTATAGATTTTTATTTTATATATTTTATTATTATTTTCTATATCTAAAAATGGTTGTATAATATGGTCTTTTAGATCATCTTTAATAAAATTAATTATATTATTATAATGTTCTATTTTATATTTATCAAAATTTAATTTTAATCTATTTTCAATAAATAATACTAATAGTTCATATAAATTCTTATTATTATATATTTTTTCTTTTTTTAATTTTTTTTTATCTTGTGTTTCTTGGATGTTATGAATTGTATTTGCATAAATCCATTCTTCTTTTAATATTACTTCTAAAAATTCTTTGACTAGTTTATATATTTCATTATGTGTTTTAATTATTTCAGTATTAAATAGATTTTTAATTTTATTAGTAAGATCATTAATATTATCAATTGTTGGTTTATTCCATAATAATTCATTATCAGTTGTATAATACGATTCTATTGCGTGTATTAATGGTTGTATTACTTCTTCTTTTCTATTATCAATTAAATTATTATATGTAAATCTAAATTTAGTTACTAAGTAACTAGCCCAATTTAATAATTTAATATCCATATTATCAAATTGTTTATTTATAATTTCTTGTAAAGTCCATAACCATGATAAATAATTTTCATATAAATATTCTTTAATACATTGTTTCATTCTTTCTTCTTCTGGTAAAATTATATGTGTTGATATCATTAAACATTTTGGTGGTGCAGGTAATTCTAATTTTGATATATCTTTATAGTATTCATTATAATATTTACTAAACAATATTTTATCATTTGTTAAAAAGAATGGTTTTAATAATTCTTCTCCAAATTTAATAATCTTTTTAAATAATATTAATGAATCATTATTTGATAATTCATTCTTCTGTTCTTTGAAACGAAAACAAGTAAATACTGAATCAGTATCCCCGTACCTAATTACCGGTTGTAATGTATAATCTCTTATTATATTACTACAATAATTTTTTAATTTATCAATAAATTTATCATCTTTATTTTTAAGTTCTAATTCAATTATTCTATTAACAGTATCAAAATCATTATTTATATATGCATTTTTTAAACCATTAATAATCCACGGTAATATTTCTTCATCATATTTTTTAGCAAATAATAACATTTCTCTTCCGGTTGATGTAGTACACGCAGCGATATTACGGTTAGCTACTGGTGATGTACCGGCTCCTAATTGTCCGTATAAAGAATTAGCTGTAATTTTAACGGCTAATTGTTTTGCATCCAATATTCTATACTTAAATGGATTAGTTTCACCTTTCATTAATTTTTTAATTAACTTACGTTCTTTTAATAAATTTGATAAAATTGTTGGTATTACTCCTAAGTTATCATTAATTTTTGCAAATCTGATATATTTAGTTGTACCATCATTTTCTTTAAAAGATGAATTAAAATATGTTATGCCTTCAATATTATCATAATCTGGATCTGTAACTTCAGTTTCATGACTCATATTTTTATGTATAATAGCCGATGGATATAATGATGCATAATCCTTAGTTGTATTGGCTTCATAATCAATTTGTGGGACAGGATCAAATACAATAGCTCCTTCATATGAATCTTCTTTTTCTACGTTTCCATCCACATCTTTTTTAATTTTAATTACTGGGAATACATATGATTGTTCTCTAAATTCTTTTAAACATAATGAAAATAATTTAATACCTTGACCTCGTGTAAATAGATAACTTAATGGAACACAACATACATTAGCCATTTCTAAATTTTTAGTAACAACTTCTAATTTATTAATTAATAGATTAACAAGACTACAATCCTTAATACAATATTTAGCAACAATAGCTCTTTCTTTGGATCCTTTCATTTGATACGCAAATATTTCTTTGGGTCCAACATCATCTTTGGCTTGAGACCAAAATATTTTATCTCCATTATTAGATATTTTTAATTCAGTATCTAAAATAGTATCTCCTAAAAGTATTATTTTTTTATTTTCAGTATCAATATTAGTTACCATATATTTATCACCAATATCATCAGAAATAAAACCTTTAATAACTTCAATATGAATATAATCGCCAACAAATATATCTTCTACTGATAAACATTCAAATTCAAAATAATTATTTTCTAACTTATTATATTTTTTAATTTCACCTCTAATAAAATTAGATGCTACTGAATCAAGTTTATAACTAGTTAAGTTAAATGTTTTTTGAACATCCTTCATTAGATCAATATGAACTCTTCCTGGTGTATCCCAATATTTTAATAAATTTTCTCCCAATGCAGAAGATGCTAATTTAATTTCTTTAAAATTACAAGATTTATTTTTTAATTTACTAATATATGAAACTTCTGATTTCATATTTAATATTTTATCGCATCTATCATATATATATTTTTCATCAAAATAAAATATATTATAACCAGTTATTATATCACAATCGTGAGTATTAATTTCATTAATCCAAGCATCAATAACATCGGATTCTGTTTCACAAGAAACAATTTCAATGGAATCAACATCATCTGTTTTATTTAAACAAGCTATCCATTTTCTATATGGATTACTTTGACCTAATTTAGTATATGATATTCCTATTTGTATTATTGGGTCATCCTTTCTATAAGGTTGTGGAAATTGTCCATCGTGAGAATAACATTCAATATCAAATGATGCAATACGTAATGGTGCATTACAATCTTTAACAATTGGATTTAATTCTTCCCAATCTACTTTAATTTCAATATCACAATAAGATTCTTTATTTGATTTTTTTATTTTTTTATAATTTGTTGTGCTTATCCAAGAACAACCACTAATTTTTCTAATATGAAAACATCTTAACATTGGTGCTAGATTACTTTCATATAATTTAAATTTAGTTGGTTTAGTTAAAAGTCCATAAATCATTATTTCATGTTTATCAAATAAATATGAATATTTTTTCATACCTTCACTAGTTCTAAAATTTAATTTGGCAAAATTAAATTTACGTTCTTTTCCTGTTTGAAGGTCATATGTAAATCCATCTGTTTTTTTCATTTTAACATATTCAATATTTAATAGTGATTCTTTGTATTGATACCATAATTTATTATTATCACGTGATCTTAACCATTTATCTAATAATTCTAATTTTTTCTTAATTTCTGATTTGCTATTATTATTCCATTTTGAAGGTAATTCAATATAAAAATAAGGGTTGAAACCTATAACCTTAGCATAAACAGATCTATCGTCCATTGTTCTACCAAAAACATGAATTATATAATCACCTAATTTATTTTGTTCTTCACTTTCTGTATCAGGTTCTAATACATCGTGGTCTTCTATAAAATCGTATATTTGAAATTCGAGCGTCATTATATAGTTACTATATCTATATAAATAAAACTTTATCAATTTTTTTATATCCCTTTAATACTTAAGATTAAGTTTGTAATAGCATTATAAACTTAATATCCATTAGGTAGGTCATAAAAATCACTATTACCATAAAATAAGGTTGAAAATATTTTTTGAAAAAATCCTATTTTTGCACCATTAACACTTCCTTGGGCGGAGTTAATATTTGTTGATTGTGTTAAATTTGAAATAAAAGGAAACATACATGTAAAATTCTTTTGAAATTTAACAATTGGTATGGGTATTTTATTATCAGTATTTAATATTTTATTATAATTTTGATAATATTTAAGTGCATCAATATCATCCTTGTGAGTAATTTTCATTTGAATACGTAAATTATCATTTTTTTTATTTATTGTTCCTACATGTATTAAATTAGCATTAAATAAAATAATATCGCCTTTATTACATAATAAATTTTCAATATTATTTGATAAATTTATATTATTACTATCTACATTTATATGACTTTTTGGCACTACTCCTAAACATTTTCCCATATCTTCTAAATATATTATTAATGTATAAGATGGATGTTTTTGTCCTTCATTAAAATAAATTCCATTATTATCTCTATGACATGTATGAATAGTTGATTTTTTAATTAAAAAAATATAATCTTGAAATATATAATCTGAATTTAATTTATCAGTAATTGTTTTATTTAATTTATTATGTTGTATTAAATATTGTTTTACTATTTCAGTATTATTTTGTTCTATATTCATTTTTATAAATGTTATGTCATCATCAGAAAGTATATTTTTATATATACAACAACCATCTTCCTCTAAATTATATACTTTATCATAATTTATATAATCTTTAGTAAATATACATACAATTATAATATATATAATAAATAGTAATAATAATAAAATAAATATATTCAACATATATTAATAATTATACATTAATATTTTAAAATTTATATATATTTATTTTATTATTAATTTACCAATACCAACAATTGTTATAATTGGTTGTTTCCTACAAACTATTATTTTTGAATTGGAATCAATACATGCAGGTTTAATTAATTGAAATGCAAAAATATTATTATTTTTTACTTTTAATAAACGGGCTTCAACTGACATATTTTCTATTTGTAAAAATACTTGGTCCCCATTTTTTGGATTCCAAATACCATTAAAATTTTCTATTTTTGTATATTCAATATTTATATCGTGATATACTGGTGGCAATTCACCTACTTTACCTAATACATTACCACATAACATATTATTACCTTTACAATAATAAGGATCAATATTAGTTCTTATTGAAACTAATCCACCTGGTATTACTTGTTCTAAATTATTGTTATTTGTTTCAAAAGATAATAAATTTGTTATAATTGGTTCGTGAGTATATTTACCATTTTTACCTTTTGTTAAAATTCCTGGTCTAATTTCAACTTCATCGTTTATTTTTAATTTACCAGAAATTAATGTTCCCCCAATACAACCACCAGTTACATTTTGAAATTGTGTTCCTGGTTTATTAATGTCAAATGTTCTGGTAATTCTAAATAATGTTTTTTCTGTTAAACTATCATTTTCAGATATAGTAAAATATTTATCAATAGCATTTATTAATTCAACTGAACCACAATTATTAGTAAAAGATGTAGGAATAATAATTAATGGTTCTATTTTAAATTCTTCTAAAATTAATAATAATTCATTATATCTTTCCATAACAATTGATTTTTCTTGTAAATCACATTTATTTAAACATATAATTAATTTTGTTAAATTTGCAAACTTGGCAGCCAACAAATGTTGTTTCAATTGGGGTTTATCTTTTAATGGTGTTTCAACTGATATTATTACTATACAACCACCCATTATAGATACTGAACTCATTGTTGTAATAATTAATTCTTGATGACCCGGACAATCGGCAAATGAAATATGTTTATTTAAATTACAATTAGCATCACAATTACTACAATTATATTCTATTACACCCTCACCTGATGAATATTTAATATTACAGTCTAAACATTCCCATATTTTTAAATTTGCATAACCAGCATTAATTGTAATATTTCTTTTTAATTCTCTACTATCCCTTTGTGTTTTTTCACCGGTTAACATTTTAACCATTGTAGATTTCCCATCTGCAACAGAACCTAACGTACATATATTTAGCATATTATTATTTGTTATCATATTATAACTATTTAAAATTATTTTTTTAAATGAACTATTATTTTCAAACTTAAGTTAATATGACTAAATATATTAGTAACCGATTATTAATATATGATGATTCAGATGAAGATGATTTACCTATTGATATTAACACTAATAAAAATAATATGTATATACGAATATCATCTATAAATAGTGATGGTAATAATAGTGATGGTAGTAATAGTGATAATAATAGTGATAGTGATAGTGATAGTAAGAGTGATAGTAAGAGTGATAGTAATAGTAATAGTGATAGTGATAGTAATAGTGATAGTGATAGTGATAGTGATAGTAATGGTGATATTGATAGTGAAAATGATAGTTATTTCATTGAAGATGATTTTGAATATATTAATAATGATAGTGATAGTGATAGTAATAGTGATAGTGATAGTGATAGTGATAGTAATGGTGATATTGATAGTGAAAATGATAGTTATTTCATTGAAGATGATTTTGAATATATTAATAATGATAGTGATAGCGATAGTGATTAATTAGTTTATTATTTAATAAATATTATAATATCTAATATATGGATATTGTAAATAATATAATATTATTTAATTTTTCTAGAAAAGTTAAATTTCATATAAACCAATTTAATAATTATAAATCACAGTTATATTTATTAAAAACAATATATTGGAATATGGTTACTAATTTAACTGAATTAAATTTTATGACTTTTTATAAAGATTATAATTTTTATTATATAGATATTTTAAATAAAATGAATTTGTTAAAAGATGAGTTATATATAGTACCATCTTTTACAAATTTTAAATTTTATAAAATAAATAAATTAACAAAATACGTAATAGAAATTCAAAATTTTATTGCACCTAAAAATTTAAATTTAATTTTAAATTTTTATAATAATGATTGGTCTAATTACTTTTCAAATGAGGAAAACGTTCAACTATTATTTTTAATTGATTTTATAAGACCAATATCAATATTTAATTTAAATAATGGAATTGTTATTAATAATGAAACAGTTATTAATAATGAAACTGAAATTAATATATTTACAAAATCAAATGATGAAGAAGAAAATATAATTAATAATAATTATAGTAAAGATGGTTGTATATCTATTTTAAATGATAAAAATTTAGTATTACAAAAAAATAAAAAAGCTATAAGTTTACTAGAAAATAAATATGGTTGTAGTATATATATTAAATTAGATGATCTATATTTAGTGGTCCAGGGTATATTTAAAGATGACTTATTTAATATGGCAATTAAAAATCCATATGTTAAAAATATATTTGAAGCCCATATAAATAATATACAAACTAATTTAACAGATATATCATCTTCATTTAGTATTAGTTATTTTAATACTATTAATTTAAGAGATAAATTAGTTTGTTTAACAGATGAACTATGTCTTGATATTAAAAAAAAATATAATGATTTAGAAAATATACAATCAAAACAATTAATATTATTAATTAATGAATTTATATTAGGTAGTAAATACCGTAAAATTGATATATTAACTTTATTATTAATTTCTAATAATGATGATAATAAATTAGCCCATATACTTTTTGATGTATTAAAAACTAAAGATAAAAAAAATATTACAATAGAAATATATAATGCTTTACATTATTCTATAAGACATAAATTAGATATTGCAACACAAAATAATGAAAATGAAGAAAAACAAATAAATTTTGATATAACTGATATAACATATGAAAAAAGAATAAGTTTATTAAAAACAAATAATGATATTAAAATGAAAGCAACTGAAAAATTAAAATTAATAAAAAATAATTTTCAAGGTGATCCTAAGGCTCAAAATTGGTTAGATGGATTATTAAAGATACCATTTAATATTTATAATGAAAATTCAATAGTAATTTTTAAAAAAAAATTTATAAATAAATTAGGTTTAAATTTAATATCAGATAATGATATTGAATTAGAATTAAAAAATAGAAATGACAATAATTTATCAAAAGAATGGCATGATTATAAAATAGAAAAACAAAATTATCTTATTAATATTAGACAAATTTTAGATAAAAGTATTTACGGTCATAAAGAAGCTAAAACACAATTAGAACGAATATTCGCTCAATGGATTAATGGTAAAAATGGGGGTGCCATTTTAGGATTACATGGACCTCCTGGTGTTGGAAAGACAGCCTTAATAAAAAAGGGTTTAGCCCAGTGTTTAAAAGATAGTAATGGTCAATGTCATCCTTTTGCATTTATACCAATTGGGGGATCTGTTAATGGTTCTACCTTAGTGGGTCATAATTATACTTATGTTGGTTCTATTTGGGGGCGTATTGTAGATATATTAATATCATCCAAATGTATGAATCCTATAATATTTATTGATGAATTAGATAAAATATCAAATACAGAACAAGGACGTGAAATTATATCAATATTAACTCATTTAACTGATCCAACCCAAAATAACGAATTTGAAGATAAATTTTTTGCAGGTATTAAATTAGATTTATCCAAAGCATTAATAATATTTTCTTTTAATGATTTATCATTAATTGATTATATATTAAAAGATAGAATTACAATTATTGAAACACCAGCATTAAAATTAAAAGATAAAATTATAATAATAAAAAATTATATATTACCAGAAGTATGTATTGAAATAGGTTTTAATAGCAATGAAATTATTTTAGAAGATACACTAATTGAATATTTAATTAGTACTTATACAATGGAAGCAGGAGTTAGAAAAATAAAAGAAAAAATAATTGATATTGTTAGAGAAATTAATTTTAATAAAATATTTTATGATTCAATAACAATACCATATATTGTAACTAAAGATTTTTGTGATAAATTATTTGAATTAAAATTAAAAATTAAACCAAAAAAAATATTAAATCAATCTACAGTTGGTATTGTAAATGGATTATATGCAAATAATGCATCACTAGGAGGTATTACTTTTATACAGGCTATTAAATTTCCATCTAATAAATTATTAGATTTAAATATAACTGGTTCAATAGGTGCTATAATGAAAGAATCAATTAGTTATTCATTAAGATTAGCATTTAATTTATTACCAGATAAAATTCAAAATAAAATTATAAAAAATCCATTTGGAATTCATTTACACTGTCCTGATGGTGCTACTAAAAAAGATGGTCCTTCTGCCGGAGTGGCTATAACTTTAGCATTATATTCATTATTAATAAATAAACCGGTTAATAATAAAATAGCATTAACCGGTGAAATAGATTTATTAGGTAATATAACGGCTATTGGGGGTTTAGAAATAAAATTAATTGGGGCTCAATTATCGGGTATTGAAATTGTATTATTTCCAGAAGAAAATTTAGAAGATATTGAAATAATTAAAAAAGAAAATAATTTAGAAGATAATAATTTTAAAATAATAGCTGTAAATAATATTAAACAAGTTTTAGCTTTATGTTTAATAAAATAAAATATAATTAATTAAAATATTCTAATAAAGAAATATTCGAATATTTTAGTTATATGAATACATTATTTAATACCCAAATAAAAAATAAATCCAAAAATATACAAATAAAAATACCATGGGTTGAAAAATATAGACCACGAACATCAGATGATATCATATTAGAACCTTTTATTAAACAAAAAATAGATAGAATATTAGAAACTAAATCAATACCTAATATGATTATAACTGGTGAACCAGGAACAGGTAAAACATCAACAATTATTTGTTTAGCAAAAGAAATTTATCAAAATACAAATTTTAATGATAATGTTTTAGAATTAAATGCATCTGATGATCGGGGTTTATCAATTATTAATAATACTATATTACCTTTTTGTAAAAAAAAAACTAAAGATGGTATTATTAAATTAGTAATATTAGATGAAGCCGATTCAATAACTAATAAAGCCCAAAATTTATTATCTAATATTATTGCTGAATATAGAAAAAATACTAGATTTGTATTTATTTGTAATGACTGTTCACAAATTACAGAATCAATACAATCTAGATGTATGATAATTAAATATGCTAAAATTAGTAAAGATGATTTATATATTAAAATTAAAAGTATATGTATTATTGAAAATGTTAAATTTACTGAAGATGGTATTAAAAAATTATTATTTGTATCTGATTATGATATTAGACAAAGTATTAATAATTTAGAATGTATTTATTATTCTGATTTAGAATTTAATGAAGATACTATTTATAAAATATTAGATAAACCAAAACCAGTATATATGTCTATTATTTTAGAGTATTGTTTAAAAGGCGATTTAGATAATGCAATTAAAATAATTATTGAATTATATGATAAAGGTTATACACCTAATGATATTCTATTAACATTTATGAAATGTTTAATGGAAAATCATACCCAAACAAATTTAGAACACGAATATATTTTAAAAATTTATGAAATTATTAGCTTAACATACATCCGTATTAATGGTGGGATTGATACATTATTACAATTGTGTGGTTGTATATCTAAAATATGTATGTATTTTAAACCATAATTAATTAATATTATATTTAATTATTAATGGTTCTAAACCTTTAGTAATGCCTATATTTTTTAAAAATAATAATACCATTTTTAATCTATCAATATTTAAATTAATATTTTTATTTGAATTAAGATTTAATAAACCTCGTGATAAATTACTCTTAAATAATATTTTTTTTTTTATTAATGTTTTTAATAATTCTATAATTTTTTTATATTCTTCATTTGATAATTTAAAAAACTTATCAAATATATATTCACAAAATTTATTTTTTGTATCTGCATCTTTACAGTTATTATCTAAATAATCTTCTAGACTTTCTGAATTATCTATAAATAAATATTCTTCTATTATATTTTCTAATTCAATATTAATATTTGGTTGTTGTATAATAATTGGTTGTTGTATAATAATTGTTGCTGGAACTATTGGTTTTTTAAATATAATTTTATTAGAAAATTTATTATTATTATTAATACTTAATAAATTTTCTAATAAAACTTTATCTCTTAATTGTATATCACCTTTAATTATTTGTTTTATAATTAATATTTGTTCTTCATTTAATTTATTAAGTATAAACCAATGATGGATATCTGATAAATAATTATTTTGATTTAATAAAAAATTTTCAATAAATAACTTAAAATTACTATTTAAATAATTCTTATTAATTAGTTCATTTATTAATGTTAAATTATTTAATCTTTTGACATCATCATCTAATTCTTTTAAAAATATATAATCATTATTACTTTCAATATTATAATCAAAATAAAATTTATTTTCTATTAAATTATAAAAATATTCATTGGTAAAATCATATATATTTATAATTAAATTAAAAAAATTTAAATAATTTTTAATAAAATTAATTTCTGATAAGATTTTATAATAAATTGTTTTTAAAAATTCATTATAATCATCTATATTTACTATTTTAATATTTTCAATAAATTCCATAACTAAATTATCAATATTATTTTCAGATAGTTTATTTAAAATTAAATTTATTTTATTAGATATTTTATCTTTTATTAATTTAATTTTAGGATTTTTTAAAACATTTTGAATTTTTTTTGGTTGATTTTTATATTTTTTATTATTATTATTATTATTATTATTATTATTGTTATTATTGTTATTATTACTACTATTACTATAAAATGAATTAATTATACTATTAAGTAAATTTAAATCTAAATTCATACATTCTATAGCACTTCTTAAATTATAAAATAAATTAATATCAGTATTTGTATTCATTAAATATATAAATGATATTTTTTTATATAGTATTTATATAATAAATATTTAATTAATTTATAAAATTAAATACTATTATAATATAATGAACGATAAGTATCAAAATAGTATTTTAATATTATTTGTTGGTGTGTTATTTATTTATTTAACTCATCCAAAAGTAAAAGTTATATATAAAGTATAAGAATTTACATTCATTTGTATCTATTACTTTTTTTTAAATACATCCGTATAATGTCTGAATGATTACTATCACTATCACGTGTCATTGCTATTTTTTTATGACATGTATAGTTTAATATATAAATTATATTATTAGAAATTCCAGTTTTAATATATATAAAATCAATATTTTCAATAAATCTTTTTGTTTTTGAAAATATATTATTTAATCTGTTAACAAATGTATTTATATTTTCGTTATTCATTATATATAATTATTTATAAATTAATTTATTTTTTTAAATTTTTCCTCTACAATTAAAAAGTGAATTAAAAATTTTCACTTTTATAATAAATCATTAAAGCATCATACAATATTTATAATTTGTATATTTAATAAAAGTAATAGTGATCTAGTTGATAATAGTTGTAATATATATAATAATATATTTAATTTAATATATATAAATGTAATAACAATAAAAAATATACTAATAATATCATAAAAAAAAGTTAAAAAGTTCAATAAATGTTAAGTGAAAAGTTCAATATTGTTATAAATGTTAACCTTTTCACTTTGTTTGGCGTCTGTTTTATTTTTATAAAATATAAATCAATTAATTAATAGTACATCATTTAATAATTGTGAATTTACTAATTTATTCCATGAATCAAAAAAATCTTTTATATTAATATCTTTAAAATATATATCATTATCTAATTCATGCCATATATTTTCAGTATTTATATTATTAATAAAAAAAGAAATATCATTATTTTTAATTTTTTGTAATATTTCTTTAATATATGGGGTTATAATTAAATGATGGTTAATTGAATTAAAATAATTACACGCATCAACATTTTCATTTTTAATCATATTAACATATTTTTTTTCTAAATTATCATTATTATTTAGAAAATTTATAATTGAAGTTAATGAAGGTATTGTATAACCGGTATAATATGTAAAATTATTAGGATTATAACAAGTCATATCCCCAAATAATGTGGTAACTAATTGAAATATTTTTTTTAAAAATGAATTAATTTCATCTGTTTGTAAATTATAATCAATAATATTAGTTTGATTAAAAATAGTTGTAATTGGTATATTATCATAAATAATAGGATATTTAGCAATTAATCCATTTATTATATTTTCATTAAAATGTAAATATAAATTTTCATAATTATCATCTGCTAAATAAAATTGTTTTATATAAAGTGGTAAGCCACAAAAATTGTCTTCATCATCAGTAATATCTAATAATAATAATAATTTTTGCATTTGAATATTAAATTCATTTTTATCAATTAATTTAATATTAAAAGGATAATCAACTTTTTTATATTTTTTTTTTAACTTAAACCGTAAATCATCTTCATCTAAGTTTATTTGATTTTGACTATTATCAAATAATATTTTTTTACATAATAAAATAATTTTATTTAGGTTAAGTTTTAATTTATCTGTTAGATAATTATTTAAATTATAAGTTATTTTAAAATATCTACTTAATATAATTTTAGTTTTATTTATTTCTTCATTTTTATTAATTTCTATTAAAAACAATTTAAAATTATTCAAATTAAATAATATTTTATTATCTTTATTTAATTTTATTATAGTATCATTATTAAATGTAGAATAATGTTTTTTACAATAATATTCTAAATTTAATTCAGACCCAATATCTAATGAAATTGGAAAATTATCATTACCAAAAAAATAAAATATTAATACTAAATCATAAATTACTAGTAATTGAGTAGTTAATATATTATTAACATTATTGTAAAAACTTAATAAATTTTTATTTAAATTATAACCATCAATATATTGTATATAATCAGATAGTTTATTATTATATTTAACAACTCCTAAAATAATATCTTTTTTTATTATATTAAAGTAATTTTGTTGTAATATAATTTGATGTACTAAATCAGAATCAATAGTATGTATAATTATATCACCTAAATAATTTTTATTATATATTGTATTAAAAATTTTATAATCTGCTTCACCGTTATTAACACCAGAATTAATATAAATGTTTATATTTGGAAAATCATATATTAATTTATTATAAATTGTATTTTCTAATTGGGTAATTAATGGGGTAGTAGGTCCAAATGATTTATCAATATTAAATCTAAATTTTAACCATTTTAAAAAATTATATTTTAAATCACCGTAATCACAATAAGTATTTTCAAAATCTTCAAAAACATTTTTAAAATCTGTCTTCCTCTTTTTAGATTCTAAATATGATTTAATACGCCGTCTTCGTTGTTCTAATATTTTAGAATATGATGGTATACCATCAAATATAATATTAATAGATAATAATAAATCTAATAAATGTATATCATTTATCCAACTAGTAATTTTAATATATACTTTATCAATTACTATTTTTTCTAAAATATTATTTTGTGTTAAATAATTTATAAAATTATTAATTATTTGTTCTTCATTAGTTCCATCTAATATATTATCAATAAAATTTATATTATTAATTGAAATTATATTATTGGTCCAATGACTTTGTAAGCATATTTGTAATATTTTATTTTTTATAAATTGGGTATTAGATAATGGTAAGCTTAATATATTTTTTATTATATTATTTATATCTTCTTCTACTTCAATTAATGCTTGATATATTACAAAACTAATATCAAAAAAAATATGATTAACTAATATTTTTCTTATATTAGCTTTAATATTTATATCTTCTATTGTATTACTAAGATTATTATTTATAAAATGTAATAATTTATCAAATCCCATACTATTAAATTAAATATGTAATTTTATTTTTAAACAACTAGAAATAATATAATTAATGATATGTCCGTAAATATTCATGGATCTCAAATAAAACTTTACAGTCAATTTCATTATATTTAAGTATTTCATTCATATTATTTTCATTTAAATTTACATTATTAAAATATAATTTATTAGCTTGAATTAATGCATCTAATCCATTATTACAATTACTATTTAATGACCATGACGTTTTAATTAAATTATTTGCATATAATGTTTTTGATACTGATTTTAATGAATAATTAAAATTATTTTTTATTACTATTGGTTCAGTTATAAATACTTTATGTAAATCTAAAAATATTTTATCTTTTATCATTAATTTATTTTTAGATTTATTATAAAATGCAGGTTCAGCATTGCTCCAATGGAAATAAACCCCATTTTTTTTATTATTTTTTATTAATAAATCATCTATATAATTCCAAAAATTATTAAACATTTCTTGTTGAGAATTAATATTTTTATCTTTGGAAATAAAAGATTGGAAAGTCCATTCATTTAGTGAATTATTATATCCTACACCAATCATAAATATAAAATTTGAATCTTCAAAATCAGTTGTTGTTTCATAATCAAGATAAAATTCCATTAATTTATTATTTGTTTGTCGCCAGTTATTAATATTTGTTTTAATTATATTGGGTCTAAATATATCTGTACATGATGGCTTGGATATATTAATAATTTTATTAACAATATCACCTCTTTTACCTTTTAATCCTAAAATTTCAGCCGTACAATTAATATCTTCATATGAAAAAATATTTTTATTAAATGCATTTAATCTTTCAACATGACCTACATTAAGCAATAATGTTAATTCTTTTATCTCATCAGCTAATATTTTTTTTAATGGTCGCCATTTACCATCTTTAGTATTAGTCATTGTTGGATATAATTCTGGTACTGTTGGTTTTGGTAATAAACACCAATTTTTACCTTCATTTCTTAATTTAACTATCCATTTAATTGCATTCGTATTAAGTTGATAATAATTACTATCTTTATTTTTATAATTTATTGAAACTATTTTATCATATTCATTATTATTTATTATTTGTTTTATTTTATTTTTAATTACTAAATATCTTTTACCTAATATAAATCCAATTTTTACATTTTGATTTAATATTTTATTTAATAAATTTGTATATACTAATATTTGTGATTTATATACTTGTTGATAATTTATATTATAAATATTTGTTTTATTAGAAGATAATTGTATTGTTGAATATTTTATATCAATTATATAATATATATCGTCATTTATATTTTCAGTTTCTACTATTATATTATTATATAGTAATTTTAAATATTTACCCTTAATTATTAAATCTGGTCGTCCATATATATTATTTTTAAAATCAATTAAAACTCCTTGATAAATAATAGGTTCATTATTTAATAATGCAGTAATAGTTTCATTATATGAAACTATAGATATTGCACTTTCTATTTTATATAATTTATGTTTAAATTTATCTATTATTTTTTTTTCAAATTCTATACCAGCTAATTTAATAAAATCATCAAATTCACTATTAATAGTAATTAATGTTCTATAATGATTAGGTTTATCATTTATATTATTTATCTTATAATATTCTAAATAATCAATTATTGTATCATGTAATATATAATTTTTTAAATTAGTTGGTGATATAAATTTATCAAAATCTAATTTAATTTTTTTAGTATCATTTATAATATCATTTTTAGTATCATTTATAATATCATTTTTAGTATCATTTATAATATCATTTTTAGTATCATTTATAATATCATTTTTAGTATCATTTATAATATCATTTATAATTTCTATATATTTTCTTTTATTTAACATTAACATTAACTTTAATTATTTTTAATGTTTAAATTAATATTTTATGAGTTTAAAAATAAAATAAAATATTATTTAAATTTAATAATGACTAGTTATAATTCAGTAGGTAATACAGATCTAGAAGTAAATCAACTATTAAATAATATAGAAAAAATAGATACTAATGTTGTTGATGGTTCAACATTTGCAAAAGTTAAAAATTTTTTATTAAGTAAAAAATATATTATTATTAGTATTATAGTTATTGGTGCCGTTTATTTTGCCTATAAAAAAAATTATTTTAATAAGTTTATAAAAAATAATTCAGATGATAATATTCTTGATCTTAATAAAGATTATAGTATTCGCGATGTTGATAATAACCCTATCAAAATTAATTTAAAAGAAATAGTTGCACAACATAATTATTATACAAAACAAGAACAACAACAATTACAACTACAAGAACAACAGCAATTACAACTACAAGAACAACAAAAATTACAACTACAAGAACAACAAAAATTACAAGAACATAAATTACAGCAACAACAGAAATTACATGAACAACAACAACTTAATAATCAAGAACACCAATTTAATAAAAAAAATAAACATTCAAATAAACATAAAAATAAAAAAGTAATACAAAAATATGAA
>Ga0214923_10004042_pt1 | contig 18050 bp, 20 predicted proteins | sample LL1510_MetaG_FD_177993 | JGI IMG/M metagenome (GOLD analysis project Ga0214923, IMG submission 177993) | Freshwater microbial communities from Lake Lanier, Atlanta, Georgia, United States - LL-1510 | ecosystem: Environmental > Aquatic > Freshwater > Lake | place: USA: Georgia | collected... | reverse complement strand
ATGAAGATGAATGTTTAATTATAGGAACTGGCGGAAATGCTAATATTAAATACAGCAGTAAGTTTTCGTGTTCTACTGATAATTTTGTAATTAAAATCAGTCCAGGACAGACAGCTAAATATGTATATTATTATCTTTCGGTTAATATTGAGATACTGCAAAAAGGTTTTATAGGTGCAGGATTACAACATATTTCAAAAGAATATGTTAACAACGTAAAAATCCCGATTCCATCGCTTGAACGCCAGCAAGAAATCGTTGAATATTGTGAATATAATGACACCATTATTAAACATTTAGACAAAGAGATTGAAAACAATAAAAAACAAGTACAGCAATTTATTACAGGTATTGTAAAGGGACAGTCTCAATCAGAGGAACAAAGTGATGCAATTTCAGTAGATACCGAACCTACTGACGAAGTTCAAAATGAATTAACTTCTGTTGAAGAAGAAGTCATTACTGAACCAAAAACCAAAATTATTACCAAGAAAAAAGTAAGGAGACCTGTCATTATTTTTGAAGAAGATAATGAAGTATAATTATTAACGCTTATTTACTAGGGCATAATTTTAGCGTAGATATAGTTAACTATAAACATTTATTCCAAAATTATATCATATTATATAATATAATATAATGCTTACTCATAAAATGAAAATTATAAACTATATGTGACTGAATGTTAATTGACAGAAGATAGAACACGACGAGAAGTACATAAAATATTCAAATGTTCTGCGCGAAGTTTATTAAGTCGGACTGATAAATACAATGAAACCGGTGAAATAAAAATATCACCGATGAAAAACATAAAATGATTTTTTTATCTAATTTTAGATAAAAAAATATAAACTAGTAAGGAATACACACTATACACACTGAATTATCGCGAATTAAAAAAATGAACAGACTTAACGTTACTAAGACCAATAAAAGTATTGAAACCATGTTAAAAAAAATTGACTACGTCTATAAGTATAACAACGATAAGGCGTACGTGGAAAGATGCAGAAAATACGTAGCCAAGGTTGAGGAACGACTTTTAGTAGAGATGGGGTTCTTAGATGCGGTGAGACTTATTAACAAGACCGTTAAGAATATTAACGGCTATAATTTTGTAGAAATGTGTCCAGACCTGTTTCCAAATTTTTACGATATCGAACGAGCCATAAAAAAAAGAAAAATAAACGATGAATCTGAGTCTGAGAGTGAATACGACAGTGAAGTTGATGATTGTGAATCTGACTGTAGTTGCAGTGACTGCGCAAGTGATTTTTCTGAAAGTGACTGTAGCGAGGAGTGTGAATCTGACTGTAATTGCAGTGACTGTGAAGAGGAATATGACGAAGATAGTGAGGAGAGTGAAGAAAGTGACAGTGAAAGTGAGGAGATGGCAAGCGACGGAGATAGTGATGACACTCATTATAGGGGAGAAAATAAGCGTATTTCGAAAAAGGAGATGAATAAACGGATTTTGTTAGAGAATTATCACTATGATTTAGAGAGAGTGGGATTATTGGAGAGAAGGTCAAACTCTAAGTCGACCGAAAAGTTAAAGGAAGTGATACTTGATATGGAAAAGAACTACAAAAAACTAGATGATAAAAGAGTTAAACAGACTATAAAAGAATTAAAAAATAAATACTGTTAAGTTAACTAAATTTTTACAATATTTTATAAAGCTTGTCTTTATAAAATATTTACATCTTGCATCACACCGTGTTTTACCTTTTTTACGTCTTCTTCAGGTTGTCAATCATGCACTATACTAAAAAAATATTTAGACTGACCTATAAAATACTACGGAAAAGTGAGTAATTTATAACTATGGTAATTTGATGGGACTACAGGTTATATAATTTATCCGGGTAAATACGGGAGGCGTGAGAGCGCATAAAAAAACATAAAATGATTTTTATATATTTTTTTACTACAAAATATATAAAACCTAATCTGATATAAATATAACTTGCTAGCAACTAAAGATGTCATTTAACTTATTTAAAAACGTATTTGGAAGTGTTTCCGTATTAGCTAAGGCTATGGACAATACTATTGATTCATTTACAGATGAACTCATTAAAAATTTAAAAAGTTTCGGATGCGACAACATTGACGAATTAATTGCCTCAGAAGAGTCTAAAAGAGTGTTTAGAGAAACAGTGGTCGTAAAGGCGTTCGACGTATTTTCTGAATTTAAAATGAAGATTAAAAAACCAAAGAGCGATAAGGGAGAAGAAGAAAAAAAGAGAACTACCGGATTTATATTATTTAATATTGAAAAAAGAGAGTCTCTTAAGGCTAATCAGCCCGACGCTAAGTTCGAAGTTATAGGACAGCTCGTAGGTAATGCGTGGAAACAGCTTTCTGTCGAAGAACAGGAAGAGTATAATAAAAAAGCTGCAAAGATCAACGGCGTAGAGTATAAAAAAGTCAATAAAGAAAAGACGGCTTTACCCAACTGTTGTGAAGCTGGCTGCACAAAAAAGTGTAAGAGTGAGGCAGTCGACGGTCAGTACTTTTGCGCAGATCATAAAAAAAAAGAGAAGAAGACCCCAGATACATGTTCTCACGTTAAGAAGGGAGGGATCAGATGTTCTACTACAGTAAAGGAAAATAACAAATTTTGCTCTAAACACAAAGATAAGACTGAGAGCGCCGATGAATCTGAAAAAAATGCAAAGGAAATTGTTAAAAAAGTTAAGTCGCAGGAAGCTGATAAAAAAGAGTCGGAGTCTTCAAAAACGACAGCCGTAAAAAAGACTGAAAAAAAGAAAGTGGAGACACAGGTTGTTGAGAAAGAGGTAAAAAAGATAGATAAAAAAGATTCAGCTGAGAGAAAGTTTTTGTCTAAGTGTAAGTTTAATTTTGAAAAAGAAGAGCCAGTTCCGGTTACTAACACAGCCTTCTGGGTAACGTCTCCCCTTAAGGATTTAAAAACTAGACTCAATGTTAAGACGGGACTAATTTTAGATAAAATAAATGATGAGTTCCATCTAGATGCTCTTAACGTAAATGGAGATATGTTTGATGTAGAGGAGTTACCAAAAACGATAGTTGACTGGGCAAGGAAGTGCGGAATCCGAATCAGGGACGATGAAACCGAAGACGAACTAGAGTTAGACGATATGGAAGAAACACATGAAATCGCAGAATTGGAAGATGACGAGTAAATAAGTTAACTTTAAAATTTTATATTTATCTTTAAAGATAAACATAAAATGATTTTTTAATAATATTTCTTAACAAAAATAAGTTACAAAAGAATGGCAGATTCTAAACTTATACAAATTTTTATTGACGTATTAAAGCACTGTGTAGAGGATAAAATAGTGGCAAATGAGGGGACATTTAAGTGTTCAGGATGTAACACCGTGTTTAATGAAAATAATGAAAAAACATTCGACAGACACAACGTTTTATGCGTTGCTCGCTCTAAGTGGAAAAATGATAGAGAAGTACTGAATTCGGTCTGCGAAGTTCAGAATTGGTTCAATCTCATAGGTGCATCTGCGCAATATGCCTTCGTTAAAGATAAATATAAAGAACTCTCAGAGTATTTAATTTCTTCAGGAAATTTAAAGTTAATAGAGTACTTAGAATTCACTCTTTTAAAATTTAACGCAAGCATGCTATTAAAGTCAAGAAACGATGACGTGGCAGAATTTTTAATAAAACGTAGCGGTCCCTGGAGGCTATACTTTCTTAGATCAACTTACCTTAAATATTGCGTAAAATACAATTTACATCGAATGTTTAACCAGCTGTGCGATAGACTAGGAGAGCTAGAAAACGAAGATGTATTTAGTCGTGTTCCGTCCGAGTTTGGAAATAAGGCGTGCTACATCATGATTTCTGAAATGCTGTGGAGCGGCGACGTTAAATTTTATGAAGACTGTAAAAAATCTTATAAAGTAGAAGATACGTACGACCTAATAAAAGAACATTTAAGTACTTGTTTATCTTTTGCGCGGTCGCGTAATGGACACGCAAAAATGTATTCTCATCTAATGAGAAAGAAGATGAAATTTGAGAGACAATACGAAGAGTGTCTATCAAAATATGTCTGTAAAGACGTTCTTGGCGAGGTTATGTCGTATGTTTAAATTATATCGGGTTGTTTGAGAAACATAAGTTAACTATAATTTTTATTTAATAAATAAATAAAAATTTGTTTTTATCGGCACTTAGCTCTCTATATTTTGAGCGTTGTTCGGAGTATTATTCGGAGTACCGGCTGAGCCGTCAATTGTAATGATTGTGTCGCGTGTAGTTGTTTCACTTTTTTCATCGGTGTTTCTGTAGAAGGAGTTGTCGTTTATTTTTTCTTCTGTAGTGGGGGAGGAGGTTTTCATTTTAGGAACAGACTGGTCGGATATGTCGGGGATGGTGTCAATTTTTAGTTTATCTAGAAGTTTATTAAGTTTAGAAGTTCTTTCTTTGCTTTCGTTGTAGGCGTAGCTGGAGAACTGCATAAATACGATGGAGCAGACGCTTATGGCGCCTGAGAAGAAGGATAGAAGTTCGTACTTATATATGCCGGCGGCGAAGGATACTATGCTTGTGGCTCCGACGAATATTTTAGAGGAGGTTTCAAAAGAGTTACCAGTTTTTCTCCAGAAGTCTCTTTCTCCTATTAAATTTTTAATGTCTTTATAGTAGGTTGGTTCTATAAGAGTTGTCATAATCGAATGTTTAGTTTCAGCCGATATGTTCATATTTTATCTATACATTGGTGATAAAAAAATAAATCTGTAAAATTGTTGTTTAATAATATTTTGTTGTGTAAAATGATTTAAAAATTATTATCTTCTGCATACTTTAAAAATGTCTGCTTTTAATCTTCTTCATCATCCGTTGAATATAATCGTCACTCCAGACACTATATCAGATATTATAAAAAAAGGTGACGTCAAGTATCTTGAAAAAATTAGAAAGGCTGTACTACAGGAACACCAGGCGCATATTAGAGGTTTCTGCGGCGGCGCTTTTGAATGTACAGAACTCGCTGTAAACGACAGAGACGACGTTACTATGTTGGCGTATTTGAACGAAAATCTTGACAACTGCGTCGGCCTGAGAACTTTACACAAGTCGCTTGTCGGTTTTTCAAAACCGCTAATAAAAACAATAAAGTATATTCTTTTTGAGTCCAATAGAGAGGGCATTTGTAAGTATGATGCTGGTGACATGAGACACGTATTCTTTAATACGTTCGGAAGTATGGGTAACTATTCTTGGGGTGAGAACACTCTTAAAGAAATTCTTCGTGATAAGAGTATGCTAAAATGGTTTTTACAGCAAGATTTATCAAATTATCCGTCGATAAAGAATAGTCTTGAAAATCTGATCGAAACAGACCCATTTTTGAATCCGAAAAAAAAGAAAGTGTGCATAATGGCAGGCGACCTCTGTACTATGAAAAAAGGAGACAGCGTAGTTCATCAGTCCGGTAAGACATTCAGACTTGCAAAAATTATTGAGATTCATTACGATGCATATCCGCAAGTATACTACACAATAGATAGAGAAGACGGAAGGATTCTACAAACCACTCACGACAGGATATTTTGCATTGCTGAATAATATTATTTTATAAAGTTTACGTTTATAAAATATTAGTAAAGGAAAGCGCAGGTTGTAAAAAAATAAATCTGTAAAATCTTATTTAATAATATTTCTTTGTATAAATAAAAATGGAAGAAGAAGCGCTAGACGTAATCCTTGAGAAATATTTTACTGCAAAAGAAAAAGTAAAAGACCTTAATGAACTACTCTCTTACTACAAAGAGATAATAGAAACTAACCTAGACGACATGAGCAGAGAACACTACAAGGGACTGATGTATTCTGTAGAAAGAAAGACTACAGAGACGGAAAGACTTTCAAAAAAAGACATTCCTAGACACATAGTAGAAGAATACAGCGTACCAGTCGTCTCTGTCACAGTAAACGTTACAAAGAACGGTGAAAAAACGAGGAGAAGAAGTCGCTCCCCACCAAGAAGAAGATCGAGAAAGTAACTGGAGAAGTGAACCTCACATTATAGAACACCAAGAAGGACACGTACCGCTTTCTTCGCTTCTGGACGTCGTCTTCCTGCAACCAAAATTATTCCACTCGTCTATTGTGTAAGAATCTGACATACTTCTGTTACATCTGGAACATATAGGTCGTAAATTTTCAATGACAGTAAGACCACCCTTGCTCTCTGGTATGTTATGCCCTACTTCATAATCGTATACGCTGACTTTATTACTACACCATCTTATATAACATTTTGAATCGTACACTCTGTGATTATATTTAAGCCAGACCTGTTCTCTCAGAGCTTTGGGAATTTTTGCCTTGACCGTCTTTTTTTTCAAGTCAGGTGAATCTGATATTTTTTTACTCATGTAGTTCTATTTAGAGTATATAACTATATGCTATTAGGGGAATTATCGTTTAAACCGCTAAATGTTTTATAAATAGACGGATACGGTTGTTACCCGCGACGAGATGAACGTGTTTTCTCAAAAGAGGAGGATTAGTGATTTTCATAAAATGATTTTGTAACAATTTTTTTAAATATTTATATCAATAAAATGACGGCAAACAGTAATTTAGTAGATACAGCTGTAAGCATGGTTGCTCTAAAGTTTGACGAAGACGTAAAGCGTAAAATATCTGACGAATTATTAAGAAAAATAAAAAAGGTAAGAGAGGTTCAAGAGAAGGAAAAGATGTTAGACTTGTTTAATGAAATAATTTTAGAGAAGAATAGAGTAGCGCTGATGCGTAATATCAAGTGCATACTTTTATCGTCCAATCAGTCTACTAGAGATATTTTTACCGACGTAGTATTTAGTTTTTATAGAGTTCAATAATCAGTTTATAAAGTTAAATTTTATAAAGTGATTTTTACTTCATATTTTTACACAAAGATAATGTCTTTATCTGATATATCCGTACTAAACGAGCGTGAACAAGACCTAGATGACGTTCCTATAAAAAAAAGTAAACAAAAAATAAGGGTCGTTCTTGACGACGACGGATGTATATCCGTAAAAAGAAGACAAAAAGTAGTTGTAGAGCTAGAGGAACCTGAAGTAGTTATCGTAGAAAAGCCTTCCGAAAAGGTTGATAAGCCACCCGTAAAAAGAATAAGGAAAAAATGTGTAGCTGAAGGATGTAAGTCAAACGAATGCGGTCATCATCAGCTATGTAAAAAGCACGCCGGAAAACGACTGATAGAAAAACAAGATTGCGCAATCTGTATGGACGGAGAGTTAAACGTTCCTCTTAGTTGCGGACACTGGATACACGCAGATTGCGTCATAAAGAGCGCTAAGAAAGAGTGTCCGATATGTAAAGAAGCGTTGAAATTTACCAAAGAACAGCAAACGATATACAGAAGAAGAAAGGCTGAGCTGAGAATAAATGAGGAGAGAGAATCATTTGCAGAAGTAGTTCGTGACGAGTTGAGAGAAGAGGAGTACAGAAGGAATAGAAGACATCACACGAGACGCAGAGACCCCTATATAGATAATCTGAGACACTTTGATCCATCCGTGCTGATCAACATGGTGAGAATAATATCTGATAACGGAACTAGACCGATTAACAGAGAGGCTTTTATCGAGATGTTGCTATATTCGTAAAAATCCTTTTGTAAACTGATTTTTTTATTATTTTAAAATCTATCTTATTATATAACAATGAAGATGTTTAAACATGTAGAAGGAGTCAATGAACTGTTAATTAACAAAGATTCGGAACCTGTTGACAGCGAAAAGAAAATAAGTTACAAAAGCATAGTTGAATACATAATATCAGCGTTTAAGTATCCTTTTAGAACCGTCGGTGACTGCAAGGACGTGGAAGAAGTCACCGTCGATGGAAAAAAGGTTTACATACAGAAGTAGATATCAGAGTTAACTAATCTTTATACAACGTTGTATAAAGATTAATTTAAAGTATTTGAAACATCTATATACACAACATGAAGGGAGAGAATATTGCCAGATTATTTAACAATTTTCATAAAGCGAGATCTACTGAACACACAACCCACGAGCACATCATGACGTTTTATAGGTACACAAGAAAGTGTAAAAGTGTTTGCGAAGTTGGTATAGAAGGAGGTTTTAGTACGTGGGGTTTTTTAATGGCTCTTTTTGATAACAAGACTAAATTTGAAAGAGAGTCTGACCTGTTTTACATAGGAGTTGACATAGTGAGGTATCCGGTCGTTCAAGAATGTCAGGAAATTTGTGACAGCTTAAATCTAGACTTTTCTTTTATTCAGAGTAACAGCGTAGAAGCAGTCATTCCGGAAGTTGATTTGCTATATATTGACAGCTGGCACGTATATGGTCATCTAAAGAGAGAACTGGAACATTTTCATCCCAGGGTGAGAAAGTATATCATAATGCACGATACGTCTATAGACGGAGAGATTGGAGAAAGCGTTAGAAGAGGTTGGAATGTAAGAGAGCAGGCTGAGAGATACGGATATACTGAAGATGAAGTTGTAAAAGGGTTATGGTACGCTATCCAGGAATTTGTAGATAAACATCCACAGTGGATTATTAAAGAGAGATATACTAACTGTTACGGATTGACGGTGTTAGAGAGACTTTAAGAACATTTTTATGTCTATTATGCAATAGATATAAAAATAAAGAGTTAACTTCTACGTTTTCTAAAAATGTTATGTTCGATAATCTGAGGACACATTATGTCCGACTTTTTGATATTTTTATTTTTTCCATCAACGAATACGCCTAAGGTCTTTGGATTCACGACGTGAATATCTATTACTTCTTCCTTGTTTTTTAACAGTACTTGCAATCTCTGTCCCACTTCAAACGTAAACTCGTCTTTTGGAGGAATTTTGTTTTCGTCTGATTCAAACTGAGTTACCGGATTGGTTTGAAGAGGATTATTATTCATTTTAAGAACGCTTTTAATGAAGTCAAATGAAACCTGATTGGGATATTCAGAGTTGTAAGAAAAGTAGACAAGAGATAGGTCGCCTGACTTGTCATTTTTTAACGAAAGAGGGAGAGCATATACTACACTGTCGTTGTCAAATGTAATTTCTACCTCCGTTTTACTTCTTATGCACTGTTTTAGAAGTTTAACATTTTGGTCTGTATCTTCCGTGTTTTTCACGTGTTTTTTTACTTTTTTAATAGCTACCACTTCCTTCATATTTTTAATGTTGAAGATCTTATTTTTTTGAACGTCTTTATAGTCAAGAGCCTCTAGATAGTAGTTTCTTTGTCCCTGATATACTACCATAGGGTTAACGACGTACGTTTCATCTTTGTACACCATTTCAATATCTTTAGAGAGGTCCATTGCTCTATTAATTATTCTTAGGTTGTTTTGAAAGTTATAATCTTCGCCATATGGGTCAGGATCTTCAAAATATTTTGGTACAGATAGAGCCGAGTTGATAGTTGAAGGACCTTTTATGTCAACTATGTTGTTAAGAGAGAAGGATGTAACTCTGTTTGACTTTGTTCTAAGTTGAATTAAAGTGGGAGATAGGATGTCGCAGATGGTGACGTCGCTTATCATGCAGAACGAGTCTTTTACTCGAGAGCCGTTGAAAATAATAGTGGAACCTGGGACGTTAAGTAATCGTTCTGCTTTCTGTTTTAATAAACTGATAATTTCGAGACTGTTAAACATTTTTCTATATGATTTTTCTATAAAAAGATGAGTAAAAATTCATTTTACATTTTTCCTTACTACTTAGATATACAACGCAAGTTTCTAGCCCTCATCTCTATAGATATAAGTGTGGTCTAAAAGTTTACATTCATACTATTAGAAAATGAGCTCAAAAAATCAGATAACTTTCATATTCACGTGGGGTACTCCTAGACTTGCGAATCAAATGTTCGGGTATGCTGTCGCTCAGATACTGGCGAGTAGGACTGGAGCTTCCGTCGTTATCGATGAAAATAGACTTAAGAATGAGTTTACATTTCATCATTATTTCAAAAACTTAAAATATGAAAAACAATACAGGCAAAAAGATTTTTTACTAATTGAAGAGAAGAGACAATGTGAACTTGTTCCAGAATTTTTTACATGTAAAGTTACTCGTCCGGTAGTCTTGAGAGGATATTTTCAAAACGCTGGTTATTTTACCGGAAATGAGGAGTACGTCAGACGCCTTTTCGAATTCTGCGATGACATGGAGCTGTCGGCAAGACAGTACCTGGACCAAATAAGAGTTAGACATCCGGGTAAAACTATAGTCAGTCTGCATTTGAGAAGACCCGATGTAAAAGATGATAAGACATTCATATATACGATATACAGCAGATATGATGTTTTAACTCTGTTGGGTAATTTTAATAAAGACGAAACTGTATTTTTGATATTCTCAAACGATAAAGAAGATTGTTTAGAAAAGTTTTCAGACATTCTTAGCTCAGTGGAGCACGAATGGGTTGACAAGGGAGAAGGACTGTCGATGTGTATCATGTCTAAATGTGAACATAACATAATAGGAGCGAGTACGTTCAGTTGGTGGGCTGCTTATCTGAATAAAAATCAGAATAAGAGAGTTATAATTCCAAAGCCGATGTTTAGTCCTATATCTCAGCAGAAAAATAATTACGTCGATGGAATGTATCTGAAAGAATGGGAAACATATCGTCTTCCTGACCCGCTATTCATGTTGAAAAATTAAAGCATAAAAACCATTGTTAATATTGATAATGATTTTTAAAAATATATCACTCCTACGTCTATCGCTACGTTTATAAATTGACGCGACCTTTTCTTCTTCTGCAACGGCGTGTAAAATGATTTTTTATTCTATTTTTAAAAACCACAATAGGAATGATTGAATCTCCAGAAATTATAGATTTAACTGCGGATGATGCATCAGTTGAAGTCGACGAAATCGCAAAAAGTTTAGAAACACATCTGAACGCGGAGTCCCACGACGCACGTATCCATGAAGAAAAATCATCTGAAGTAGATAAGTGTGAACCCGTAAAAAAAAGAGTTACGCGAAGACTTATAGTTTTAGACGATGATGAAGTTGAACTCGTTGTAAAAAATAAGGTTCCTAACGTGAATGTAAAAAAAATAATGGATAAAATTAATTCTCATCCTGATGGAGATATTAAACTATTGAGAGATGAGGAGGTCGTTAAATGGATATGTGGAGATACTGAATTTTTGAATATTTTTGAAGAGACGAGAAATAAAAGTAACGACGATAAAAAGAGAAAGATAAATGAGGATATATGGGGATGGAATAAATATAATGATTTAATAAAGCCTTTGAAGGAGATTAGTAAAAAACAGTGGACTACGTGTTTTGGTCAGACTATTGGAAAAGAGTTGTATCTCCTTCAGAATAATAAAGTCTGGAAGCCAAAAAAGAAGAATAATTACGAGCCCGACTTAGAAATAGACAGTCACATAGTTGAGATAAAGACGCAGACATTTTTTACGACGGGAACGGCTGGGGAAAAAATACTCGGTTCTCCTTTTAAATATGCGTCTATACCGAAGTTATATTCAAAACCTTTGGTAATATTGTGTATAGGAGGGGCAGAAAAGATAAGTCGAGAGATGTACGGTAATCTGGGGTCAAAGGCTAGCGCGGAACAGAGAAAGTTATTGAATTTTTTGAGCAGTGAATTGAGTATAAGATTTGAAGGAGCGATAGATATATTAAAAAAAATAGTTAACTAATTTTATAATGTTTATTATAAAATTAACTTTTGAGGAAAGACTTGATTAACGAAGAGGTTGAATTAATACTTCCTCAGTTTTTGCAGATGGATTTTTTGAGTTAATGGACCTTTTGCATGTTACCTGAACGACTAAATACTCGTTTGTCGGAAAGGCTTCTCTGACTAAGTCTACGTCAGCGTTGCTTAACAAAAAATTGACCTGAAGTCTTTTTAGTTGAGAACATAAGTCAAATAACTTTTTATGGTCTTCTAAGTTGAAACCTTCAGACGTATATCCGACGAACGATTTTGATTTTTCTGGAGCGTACGGAGGGTCTAGATACACAAAATCTCCTGGATGACTATTCAAGATTGGAACCGAGCTTCTAAAGTCTGCGTGAATAAAATTGACGAATTTAAAAAGTTCAGATACTCTTCGAACATGGTCTTCGTCCATGATGGATGGATTCTTATTATTACCGTACGGGACGTTAAAACCATTTGGTCCAACTCTGTACACCCCTCTAAAACATGTTTTGTTCAAGAATAAAAATAGAACTGAGCAGTAGACTGAGCTGTCATCGTCGTAAAGTTTGTTATACAGACCTCTGCACCAGTAGTAGTATGACTCTTTACAAGTCTTCGCCTCTTGTGCGTTTAGAGGGTTTCTGTTCACAGGTGCTGAGTTTTCAGTTTTTACGGCGTCCGGACAGTTTTTAAATTCAAGTATCATGGCTTTCATCGCAGGTATGAATTCTTCAGCTCTGTATTGAATGTTTCTATAGAAGTTAATTAATCTTTGATTGCTGTCGTAGGCGTTAATCAATCCGTCTATGGAGATGTAGCCGCTTTTAGCGTGAGATAAAAGGGAGAGTAGAACACTTCCTCCTCCAACGAAAGGTTCGTGATAGTTGTTTATCTGATGGGGAAACTGAGTCATGACGTCTTCTATGATTTGAGATTTTCCTCCGACCCATTTGATGAGGGGTTTTTCGATGTAGTCTTCAATAACAACTTTTTTTCTAGATTTTGTACCCGAAGTCATACTAAAAGTTATATTATACTTTATAAATGTAAAAATATTTAAAATTCATTTTAAATAAAAATATTAAAAACAGACTTTTAAAGTAAAGAGCTGAACTATATCAGGTAGGAATGTATAACGTCATAGTGATGAAAGATGAAAATATCTTAGAAGTATACTCAAGCGGTAACTGTGATAAGATATACGAAGTATTTGAAGACAGACTAGAAAAATATTTTCCAGCAATATTCCATCAGTTAAATAAATGCAAGGTACTGCTCTGCTCTTCCGGAGGTGTGAATTTAGAGTTCTGCGAACAGCTTGAGCTACTTTTTATGGCTGGAGACTACGCAGAAAGAGGAGATACAAAGAGTTACGTCACTTGCTATAAAGGTTTTACTCGGGTGTATGAGACGGAGGAACATGAGGACAGATACCAAATACTTTTGACGGGACTTCGTAAAGACGATTGTTTGAATAAAATGTATAGTATATGGAGAGATAGAAAAACGAGGAGTTAAAAAATGTATCATATTTTTATCGACGGAATGAAGGAGGTGGAGCGAGAGTTATGATTGTGTTGTAAGATAGACTTTGAAGATTTTTTATAAAATGATTTTTACACCACATTTTTAGTGTAAAAATATACAAAATGTCAGTATCTAAAGAAGAGTGTAATATCTGCTGTAACTTAAGTTCAAATACTTTAAAATGTGGAAGTTGTGATACGCTTTACTGTATAAAGTGTAGCAAGACTTATTTATTAACCGTGCCGGATGCACAGTGTATGGGATGTAAAAAACAATGGGATGAACGCTTTATCCGAGACCATTTTCCAAAGACATGGGTGAACGGAGAGTACAAGGAATATGTAAAAAAAATGTTATTACTGAGGGAAAAATCTTACATTCCTGGGACGATGGAAATTGTGGCTGAGAAAGTGAGAATGTTTGAAAGAATAGCGAAGGAACACGAAGTAAGAAATATTGCATCGAGCTTCAACCTTGAAATAGATAGTTTAAGATTGTCTCTTTCTAAACTTAAAATTAGAGACATATCGAAACATAAGGAAGAGATCGATGAATTGAAAAAAAAGATTGACGAAAAAACAGGTGAAAAAAGTGCTGTGTTACGCGAACAGAGAGCGTCTCTAAGAAATATGTATGTCTGTGACGGTTCTTCGATACCGGCCGAAGAAAAAGAAGAAGTAAAGGAGATGTTAAAAAAATGTCCTGTCGACGATTGTAAGGGATATTTAAGGGGAGATGTTTGTCAAGTCTGTAGCACAAATATATGCGGCAAGTGTAATAAAGAAAAAAAGTCGGACCACGAATGTAATAAAGACGACGTAGAGACTTACAAAATGATATTGAAAGAAACTAAGCCCTGTCCTAAATGCAGCACCAGAATATTTAAGATAGACGGATGCGACCATATGTGGTGTGTGAGTTGTCACACTTTTTTTAGCTGGAAGAATTTGACGATAAATGAGGGGCGAGTTCATAACCCTGAATATTTTAGATGGATGAGAGAGAATGGAAGACCAATAGAGAGGAGCGATGGTGAAGTTCTCGTTATGATTCAGCGTAACAACTTGGGTGAAGTTCCCGTTGTGAATCAGTGTGTCAATGTAGGTGAAATTAATACGCTTTTACACACTGTTTTTAAAGATACTTTTTTAAAAGGTAAAAAAAATGTTGAGATTCTTCCAGTTTCTTTAGAGGGAAAAATTGTAAATGTATTTCGTTTTGTAGAAAATTTAAACAGATACATCTATAATCAGAGGAATGGACTTCGTGGACACAGAGCGTTGATACACAACGGAGAAGATAAAACTTTTGAACTGAAGAATTACGATCACAACACGAATGAAGAAGCTAGAGTTGATTACATATTAAACAATATGAGCGAAGATGATTTTATCAAACTAATTATCAGAAGATATAGGGAGACGTCATATAATAATATGATGTATAACTTAAGCGACACGATGACTTATGTGGTGGAAAATACTTTAAGAACAGTTCATCAGAGATTGTTAGAATTATCGTCTAATACATTTCACGGAGAGATACCGAAAACATTTGAAACTCATTTATTCGACGAGTTGATTGGATATATGGAATACTATAATAAAGAGAGTTGCAGTATAGCAAAAATGTTTGGCTACAAAAATTATTACAAGGCGGGTATTAATTCCTTAAACGCACTGTCTATAGACTCTGCTAGCGTTAAAGTTAACTAAAAATGATTTTTATTTAGAAAAATAAATAAAAATTATCGAAGATGAACGAGAATAAGTTATACTCGGCGGTTAAAATGTGTGTTCTGCTTTTATTGGCAGCTAATATTACAATTTTTGTAAAGTTCACGATGGTTCACAAGTTTCTCTTAGGCAGCGTAACTCCTCACGCAGTTAGAGTGCTTATTTTTCTTTTACAATATAAATTTGACAGCAAAACTTTGGTGGCTTCTTTTGGAATGATGAACGGAGTGACCATAGCCTGTACGGAGCTGTATACTCATGTATTTGAAAGGATTTCTTTTAAAAGGTTTAATGAAAAGTATAGTCTCACGTACGTTGCTTTAGAAGTAGCGCTTAATGTTTTTATTTTTATATACACGTATGTTTTTATTAGAAGGTCGAGACGTATGAGCGACGTTCTTCCGGTGTACGAGCTGACAAATATTGAACGAGTCTAGAGTAAAAAGTTAATTAATATATTTATTGAAAAAATAAACATATTAAATTTGTTCCATTACAGTTAAGTCTATTCTCTTTCTACTGTCCTCTTCACCTACGTTTTTACACAAATTACGCAAGACGGATTCACCGCCCCTATTACGACTTATTGGCGTCCAAGGAACTATTTTATTAGAGACAACCTTAAATTCTAGTCCTGGAGGTAACAGTATTTCTGATTCATCTTTATATCGTGTGATGCATTCCATAAATAATGCCTTGGTACCTTTTTTAAGCTTTATCTGTTTAAGACAGCAATAATTTTCTGTGTATGCGACAGCTATCATAGGGTCATAAGTGGTCGATAAAAAACCCTCTGTCTTGAATGTTTTTCTATCATTAGTACTAAAAAATAAAGTTCCAACACCTCTTAGTACCGTGCAGTCTTCGGGCAGACCGGGACATGTATTAAAAATGTTTAATAAGTCCTTTACGTATAAATGACTTGCGTCTAGTAGACATTGTCTTGGAAGGGCTGATTTTCTGTGAAGAGATATAACTGCTTTATAAGAAGAGGGAAGGTCGTCTGAGAGAACGTCTTTTTTTACTTGTTCGGATATTTCACTGTAGTTTTTTGTAGACAGTACTTTTCTTATTTGAAAGAAGATGGGGAAAAAATAATCGTCTCTAGACCTGTCTCGGTCCTTTACGTAATCGTAGATTTCATCCTCGCTTTTGTTTCTTAAGATTGCGTTAGCTATGACGTCTCCATTATGAGTATAGGCGTGAACCGTTAGTCTATCCTCTATGCTTAAATTATAGAGAAAAGTTATACAGTCTTGTATCCATATAGGATTAATGTCAAAACCTGAAAAAGTTTTATAAGGTTCGTCATTGAATATACTTGCAACTCCGCCTCCAAAATTCGTATTTACTATTTCTAGTCGTATTGTATCTTTTTCTAGAACGGCATCTTCATCAAATTCAAATATCGGATTAAAATGGGAGTCATTTACGATTTTATAGGAGGGTATTTCAATATTGGTAACAGTTGATATTAAACCGGGAGAGTTCTCATATCTGCAAAAATTTTGAAGACTCTGTTCACAGTACAGCTCCTTTGCAAATCCCATTAGAGATTGTTTTAATAGATCATATATCGTTATGCTATTTGGTTCACTTTCTTTTATGTGTCCTTTTGCATATTCGACCATTTTTTTATCGGTTGGTATTAGGTCCTCAGTTAGAAAAAGAATTATGGTTCTAAGGTCGACTTTATCCACTAAATACATCAGTTGTTCTGTCTCTAAATCCATGCGCTCAACATACACCTCTTTAACATATAGGACTAGATGTTCATGCTCCTTTAGTATTGAGTATATGTTTACATTGTCGTTAATGAGCTGTAATTCATGTAAGGTAAGAAAAAGATTTTGTCTGCTTAGAAAAATTGCAAGTTTTTTAGCTCCCTCTAGGTTGGTTTTTAACTCATCTTTGATATCTACTAGTTTTTCGGATAGTAATTCGTCAGATTGTATAAAACCTTTTATAGTTAGACTTTTCATAAAATTGTCTAGATTGTCTTTTAGCTTAGGTTTGCTTGACATACTTTATTAATAATGTAGTAAAAAAAAATAATTTGAAAAAATAACACAAAGTTAAAAAATATATCTATAATATATACGTATATAAACATGGCGATGAGACAATTTCTAACTCGTAATAGAGAGTTTTTTTATAAGCATACGAAAATTAACTACGTGTCGGACACCTTCGACACCTCCATAATAGCGTCAAGACTTTTAAAATGGTTTGATAGACTCTCGAGGAACTCTCAGCTAATGAAAGATTTTTTTAGGTCTGTGACTGAGTGTGAGTATGAGGAAGTTGTTATTAAGTTTTTTTACAACGTGCCTCAAAAGAACATATCGTTAAGTATAGTGAATATGTTTACTCAATTTGATAAAAAATATTTTATAAAGGAATATTTAAAATACATTGAAGCGTGCAAGAAGTACTATCAAAAAAGATACATTCACATGACTGAACTAACAGATTACTCTCAAATTAACGCTGAGATGGTAAAACAAATAAATTTAATTGGACGAAAAATGAATTCCGTAATTTTTACCAACGATAAGGTTGCGAATAGAAGACTGATGAATGAGATTAACGATATGAATGGATTTGTTATTAGAACGGCTGCTTTTTATAGTAGGTACAAGATATTATCGTGCTCTTATAGTCGGTTTTTTATCCACGTGACCGTCAATATGAGAATTAGGAGAGAGAAGGAAAGAGAGTTTCAGAAAAAACAAAAAAATATAATTAAATGTGAACTTTTAAGTGAAAAGTTACCGATGGACATATGCCTTCACGTTATATGCAATTACCTCTAAACTATATTATTGATTATAGTCAATAATATACATTTTAAAAACATTTCGTCAGTTACGAGACATGAGAGTCTTAATCTTACCGTACAGTCTTTTGTTGTGAAAAAATTTACAGATGTGGAGAACGGTGTGTTTATCGTAATTTCTTTGATGAAGATCTGAAACGCTGACAAGTAAATTTTCAAGGGCGTCTAGTTCCTCATCTACTACTGTAACTACTTGACTGAAATTTTTTGTAGCTAGATGCA
>Ga0214923_10004041_pt1 | contig 18056 bp, 12 predicted proteins | sample LL1510_MetaG_FD_177993 | JGI IMG/M metagenome (GOLD analysis project Ga0214923, IMG submission 177993) | Freshwater microbial communities from Lake Lanier, Atlanta, Georgia, United States - LL-1510 | ecosystem: Environmental > Aquatic > Freshwater > Lake | place: USA: Georgia | collected... | reverse complement strand
TGGACTCTACGACGCCATCGACGAGTCGCAGCCGATCTACGGCGGCGCGCCGCAGGCGATCGTGGGGACGACGGTCAGTGCGGTCCGCTGCCCGAGCGCGATCCCGGCGACGCTCGCCGGGACACGCAACTTCTCCTATACGAACTACGCGGCCTCGGAGGGCTACCACTGGTGGACCACGGCTGGGCTCAACACGGGCCATGACCCGAAGTTCACGGCCGGCGGCGACTTCAGCGGCTTGTTCACGCAGACCTTCGCCCGCTCGGTCCGCGATGTCCAGGACGGCACGTCCAAGACGATCGCACTGGCCGAGGTCTCGACGCTCGGGCAGAAGAACGGCCCCATCCGGACGAGCGGGTCGGGTGTGTTGCGGGCCAATACGGACGCCGAGCGGGTCTTTCGGGCCGCATTCGTGTTCACGGGCGCCAACGGCGAGTGCTGCGAGACCTCGAAGTACAACAGTCCCGCTGGCGCGGTGCGTTCGGCAGCCTCGTGGTTTCCGGCGGGTGCTCCCCACCCGTTCTCCCCCACGTTCATCTCGGCCTACGGGCCCAACTCGAACTGGCCGGGTCCCGACAGCCACCATACCGGCGTCATCAACACCGTGATGGCCGACGGCGCCGTGCGGGGGATCGCGCAGAGCATCGACTGGGGCGTGTGGGCGCAGGTCAACGGCATCTCCGACGGCTATGTGTTCGACATGCCGTGATGCCGGCGGGTGGAACCTTGCACCGAGACTTCGAGGAGCATGTCGTGACGTGTCGTATTGGGCTGTGGCTGAGGGTGTTCACGGGGGTGGCTGTGCTGGCAGCCGCGGGCTGCGCGAGGCAGAAACCCGCCCCGGCCGTTGACGAGACCGATCCGGGCGTGGCGGCTGCCGCGCTGGAGGAGGACAGCCAGCGCACCGGTGTGAAGTGAATCGCCCAGGCTCGTGTCAGGCGACTCCGAGGACGACCTCGGTGTCGCCGGACGCGGTCATGCCCGCGCGTCGCGCGTGGCTCACCGCCGCACGAGTTCCAACTCCGCCCAGGTGGTCGGATCGCCGTCCCACGGAAACTCCGGGGGCGCGAAGCAGGGTACCCGGCCGAGTCGCCGGTCGATGACTGCGGCAAAGAAGCCGAGCCGCGGCACCTCGGCCGGATCCCAGCCGGGCAGCGCGGCTGCCGTGACGAACGTGTCGATGCTCCAGCCATCGGCACCGCACCGCGCCTCGAGGCGGATCGCGTCGCCCTGCAGGTCGGGTGGTGCCTCGCTGGCCCGCGGGATCGGCGGCGACACGGCGGCGGGCCGGTCGGCGCGGACGCCACCACCCGTGGGCAACAGCGCGAGGCGACGGCAGTAGCGTCCCGCACGGTGACTCTCCCCGGTGGGACGCGTGGCGATCCACACGTGGAGCCCGTCGCTGTCCTCGGGCTTGGTGGGCTGGCACCAGCGGGCTGCACCGATGCCTCGGGCGACCGCGCGGATCCCGAGGCCTTCGTCGTTCCAGGCCAGCGAGAGTTCGACGACATCGGGCACGCCCGCCACCGCGGCGAAGGACGGAAGCCGACAGCCCTCGTCGATGCCCCATGCGGCCGGTGGCCAGAGCACGTCCCGCCGCGGACAGCGCAGTCGGAGACGGAAGAGCGCGGCCGGATTGACGAGCGGTGGCATGAGGGACGCGGGAACCGAAGGAAAAAGGTGACAGTCACCTTTTGCCCTGAATGGTACGAACCCGGGGCGAAGGGTGGGGCAAAAGGTGACTGTCACCTTTTTCTTTTTCCTCTCGAGAGGGCACCCGTTTGTATAACAAGTGGAGGCGGCAAACACGGTGCCACCCCATGCGTGATGAACGGAAGGAGACGATCATGAAGGTGCGAACAGCCCGGAGGTGTTGCACGGCGATGCTCGCGGCCATGATCGGTTGGCCCTGCGCGGCGGGCGGGGGCGTGGCCGCCGAGCCGGCCGCGCCGCTCCAGGTCGCCGAGGGGCTCGCGATCGAGCCCTTTGCCGTCGAGCCCTTGCTCGCCAATCCCGCCGACATCGACGTCGACGCGCGTGGCCGCGTGTGGGTGTGCGAAGTGCTCAACTACCGGGGCAAGAAGGAGACACGGCCGGAGGGCGACCGCATTCTCGTGCTGGAGGATGCCGACGGCGACGGCCGTGCCGACCGTCAGACCGTGTTCCATCAGGGGCGCGATGTCGACAGCGCGCTGGGCATCTGCGTGGTCGGAGAGGGGCGTGGTCGGAAGGTGATCGTGTCGTGTGCACCGGACGTGTTCGTCTTCCACGACGACGACGGCGACCTGAAGGCCGACCGTCGCGAGACGCTCTTCACGAAGACGGGCCAGCCGCAGCACGATCACTCGGTCCATGCCTTCGTCGTCGGGCCGGACGGCCGGTGGTATTTCAACTTCGGCAACACCGGCCACGCCGTGCATGACCGCGACGGTGCGGCGATCACCGACCGGCTCGGCAACGTGGTCAACGACGGCGGCAAGCCCTATCGCCAGGGGATGGTCTTCCGCTGCCTGCCCGACGGCGGCGACTTCGAGGTGCTCGGCCACAACTTCCGCAACAACTACGAGGTGGCCGTCGACGCCTTCGGCACGCTGTGGCAGAGCGACAACGACGACGACGGCAACCGCGGCGTGCGCATCAACTTCGTGATGGAGCACGGCAACTACGGCTACGTCGACGAACGCACCGGGGCGGGCTGGCGGTCGCCGCGGACCAACCTCGAGCCGGAGGTGCCGCTGCAGCACTGGCACCAGAACGACCCGGGTGTCGTCCCGAACCTGCTGCTCACGGGCGGCGGCTCCCCGACCGGCATCTGTGTCTACGAGGGCACGCTCCTGCCGGAGCGGTTCCACGGCGCGCTCGTGCATTGCGACGCGGGGCCGAACGTGGTGCGCGCGTATGCGGTGCGTCCCGAGGGTGCGGGATACGCGGCCGGGAGCGAGACGGTCGTCGACGGCGCCACCGACAGGTGGTTCCGGCCGAGCGACGTGTGCGTCGCCCCCGACGGGTCGCTCATCGTGGCCGACTGGTACGACCCGGGCGTCGGTGGACACGGCATGGGCGACGTCGAGAAGGGACGGCTCTATCGCCTCGCCCCGCCCGGTGCGCGGTGGCAGGTGCCCGCGGTCGATCTCGACACCATTCCGGGTGCGGTCGCGGCGCTGGCGAGCCCGAATCACCATGCGCGGGCGACGGCGCTCGAGCGGCTCGGCCGTGAGCCCGACGCGGCGCACGCGGCGCTGACGGCCGCCTTCGCCTCGGCCCGGGAGCCCCGGCTGCGGGCGCGGCTGGCATGGGCGGCCGGCATGCTGCCGGGCCGAGCCGCGCCGTGGATCGAGCGGCTCGCTGCCGACACCGATGCCGACCTGCGAATCGTCGCCGTGCGGCTGTGCCGCCGGACGCGGGGTGACCTGCCGGGCCTCCTCGAGCGACTGGCGTCCGACCCGTCCGCGGCGGTGCGTCGCGAGGTGGCGATCGCGCTCAAGGGGGCGTCGGGGTCGTGGGCCGATCGCACGTGGGCCGAGCTGGCGATGCGGCATGTGCCGGGAGACCGCTGGTCGGTCGAGGCGCTCGGCATCGGTGCGGACGGTTCGGCCGGCCTGGCCGGCAGGAGCGACTGGGACACCCGCCTCGAGGCGTGGCGTGGCCGGGCAGGCGAGGCATGGCGGTCGCCGGCCGGCCGCGCGATCGTCTGGCGCAGCCGCGCGGGCACGACGCCCGCGCTCCTCTGCGAGCTCATCACCGATCCGGCCGTGACGACGAGCGAATCGCTCGCCCTCGTCCGCGCCCTCGACTTCCAGGAGCCGACGGCGGTCGCCGCCGCCGTGCGCGGCATCGTGGCCACGTTCGCCGCGGCCGACGAGAAGCGGAGGGTGATCCTGCCCGAGCTCGTGGCCCGTCTCGACGCCGCGGCAGCATCCGATACCGCGCTTCGCGCGCGGATCGACGAGGCGGCGGGATTCGTCACGGGGATGCCGGCGTTCGTCGATCTCGTGCGCCGCTTTCGGCTGGACGGCCGCGCGGGGGAACTCGTCGCGCTCGCCGCCGCGAAGGGCACGGACGAGCAGCTCGTCGTGGCGGCCACCGGTGCGGCGCTCGCGATCGACGCGCACCAGGCCCTGCGCGACGCCGTGGCGAAGGCCGAGCCGGACGAGGCCTCCCGCCTGCTCACCGGCGTGGGTCTCAACGGCACCGAGCAGTCGGTCGCCCTGCTCGCGGAGATCGTGGCGGCGGAGGACGCGGCGCCCGGCACGCGGGGCACCGCGGTGCTCGCCCTCGGGCGGTCGCAGCGCGGGGCCGAACGGCTCGTCGCGCTCGCCGAGAAGCAGGCGCTCTCCGGATCGCTCGCGCAGGCCGCCGCCGCGACGCTCGCGCTCGCGCCGTGGGCCGACGTGCGGCAGGCGGCCGCGAAGGTCCTGCCGCTGCCGCAGCCCAAGGGGGGCGGGAAGCTGCCCACGCTCGACGAACTGAGCCGTCGCGGTGGCGGCAACGCGGGGCACGGACGCGAGGTGTTCGCGGGCGCGGGCACCTGCGCGAAGTGCCACGTGGTCGGCGGGCAGGGCAAGGCCGTCGGGCCCGATCTCTCGGGCATCGGCGCGAAGCTCTCGCGCGTCGCCCTGTACGAATCGATCCTCGCCCCCTCGGCCGCGGTGAGCCACAACTACGAGACGTGGACCGCCGTCGGGAGCGACGGCCGCTCGGTGACCGGTCTGCTCATCTCGCGCACCGACGCGGAGGTCGTCGTGCGCGGCGCCGACGGGATCGACGTGAAGCTGCCGACGAACGCGCTGGAGGAGCTGGTCCGGCAGCCCGTGTCGCTCATGCCGGCCGACCTTGCGACGACGCTCTCCGCGAGCGACCTCGTCGACCTGGTCGCCTACCTCGAGACGCTCACGGCCCGCTGAACCCGGAGACGACGGCGTGATGGGAGCAGTCACCTGCCACCGCGAGCCCCGTGCGGCACGCCGGCCGTGGGACCACGGGCAGTCCCTTCACGCGCTGCGTCCGTCCGCGACCGACTGACGCGGTGAATCGCCCGAGGCCGTCATGCGTGTGCTCCAGGTGGCCAGTGAAGCGGTGCCGTTCGCCAAGACGGGCGGCCTGGCGGACGTGGCGGGTGCCCTGCCGGCGGCACTCGCCGCGCTCGGCTGCGAGACGACGCTCGTCATCCCGGCGCACCGGGAGTCGCTCGCGAAGGGGCTGCCGATCGAGCCGACCGGCCTCGAGTTCGAGGTGCCGATCGGCACACGGCGGCTGCCCGCGCGGATTCTGCGGGCCCACCTCCCGCGGGCCGCCTGCCCGGTGTTCCTCGTGGCCAACGCCGAGCTCTTCGACCGGCCCACGCTCTACGGCGGTCCCGAGGACTATCCGGACAACTCGGAACGATTCATCTTCTTCTGCCGCGCGGCGCTCGAGCTGGCCGGCCGCGAGGCCCACGCCTTCGACGTGATCCACTGCCACGACTGGCAGACCGGCCTGATCCCGGCCTACCAGAAGCTGCTCTACCGCGCGTGGCCCGCGCTCGCGGGGGCCCGCACCGTGATGACGGTCCACAACATGTCCTATCAGGGCCTCTTCTGGCACTGGGACATGCTCCTCACGGGCATCGAGTGGAAGCACTTCAACTGGCAGGAGATGGAGTTTCACGACCAGCTCAACCTGCTGAAGACCGGCCTCGTGTTCGCCGACGCGATCACGACGGTGAGCCCGACCTACGCCCGCGAGATCCAGGGCTGGCCGGGCGGGTGCGGCCTCGAAGGGGTGCTGGCGGCGCGGAGCGACGCGCTCGAGGGGATCGTCAACGGCATCGACACCGAGGCGTGGGATCCGTCGACGGATCCGCACATCCCGCGGCACTACGCGGCGGACGACTTCGAGGAGGGGAAGTACGCCGCCAGGGTGGCGCTGGCGGCACGGCTCGGGCATGCGGCCCCCGATCCGCGGCCGCTGGTCGCCTTCGTGGGGCGGCTCGCGTACCAGAAGGGCGTCGACCTGCTCGTCGAGCTGCTCGCGCGGATGGGGGCGGGTGGACGCGCGCGGTTCATCGTGCTCGGCACGGGGGAGCCGGGGCTCGAGGAGGGCGTGCGTCGGGCGGCGGCGGCGTGTCCCGGCACGATCGACGCGGTGATCGGCTTCGACGAGGGGCTCGCCCATCTCGTGCAGGCCGCCGCCGACATCACGCTCGTGCCGAGCCGCTTCGAGCCGTGTGGCCTGACGCAGCTCTACGCGTTTCGCTACGGCTCGATACCGGTCGTCCGGGCCACCGGCGGGCTCGTCGACACCGTGATCGACACCACGGCCGAGACCCTCGCCGACGGGACGGCCAGCGGGTTCAGGTTCGACTCCATCGACCCCGGTGCCCTCGAGCATGCGGTCCGCCGCGCGCTCGACTGCCACGAGGACCGCGAGCGGTGGCGGGGGCTCGTCCGCAGGGTGATGCGGCAGGACTGGTCGTGGCACGCGAGCGCGCGGGCCTACCTCCGCCTCTACGAGCGCACCATCGCGGCACCGCCGGCCCGCACCCCCTGACAAAAATCGTCACAGTTCATCACGCGTCCCAGGAGACACGCACCATGGCTCGACGGCCGGCGACACCCGCGGGAGCGAAGGGCCGCATCACCCGCGCGACGCTCGTGCTCGCCGGCGCCCTCGGCGCGGTGGCGGGCGCCCCGACTGGCGCGCAGGAGAAGACGGCCGACGTGCCGTACGTCGAGCAGGGCCACGCGCGGCACGTCCTCGACATCTACACGCCGGCGAGCCGGGCGTCGCGGAAGCGGCCGGTCGTGTTCTGGATTCACGGAGGTGGCTGGCAGGTCGGCGACAAGTCGGACGTCGCGCTCAAGCCGAAGGTGCTGACCGAGCGCGGTTTCGTCTTCGTCTCCACCAACTACCGGCTGTTGCCGGAGGTGACGATGGAGGAGCTCGTCGGCGACGTCGCAGCCGCGCTCGGCTGGGTGCACCGAAACATCGCCACGCATGGCGGAGATCCGCACCGCATCGTCGTGGGGGGGCATTCCGCCGGGGCGCAGCTCGCCGCGCTTCTGTGCACCGACGAACGGCGGCTGAGGAAGGCCGACGTGCCCGCGCGGGCGCTCGTCGGGTGCGTGCCGGTGGATGGCGACACGTATGACATCCCGAAGATCATCCTCACCGCGGAGCATCGGCAGGCGATCTACGGTGGCGCGATGCCCACGTTCGGCCATCGGCAGAAGTTCGGCAACGATCCGGAGAAGCATCTCGACTTCTCCGCGGTCACGCACGTCGCGAAGGGGAAGGCGATCCCGCCCTTCCTGATCCTCTACTTTTCGGGGAACCCCGACACGCCGGCCCAGGCTCGGCGTCTGGAATCGGTGCTGCGATCGGCCGACATCCCGGCCCGGTCCGTGGGGAAGGGGGACACGAACCACGGCCGCCTGAACGACGACCTGGGGCTCGCCGACGACCCCGTGACGGTCGAGTTTCTGCGGTTCCTCGACGACTGCGCCGGTGCGACTCCCCCTTGAGCCGGGCGTCGTCGTCGCAGCGGCCCGCTCCTGACGCCAGCCGAAAGACGAGGCGAAGGGGGTCGGCGAACGCTTCCCGAGCGAACGGCCGCCGCGGCCGGAGCGAGGAGACTTTTGCCGCCCCCTGAGCCGGTGCTCCAGCGTAGGAAAAGACGAGGCGAAGGGGGTCGGCGAACGCTTCCCGAGCGAGCGGCCGCCGCGGCCGGAGCGAGGAGACTTTTGCCGCCCCCTGAGCCGCTGCCCACGAAGGCAGGATCCGCTCATGTGGCTCGGAAATCCGGGCGGTCTGCGCAGGCTCTGCCGCCGCGGTGGGGCATGGCGCGGGGATCGGCCGCGTCATGACCGATACCTTCTGCATGAACGATTCCATCGGCATGATCACGACACGGAGTGCGGCCGTCGCCGTCGCCCTGCTCGCCCTCGTATCGGTACCGGCCTCGGCCGGAGGACCCTGCGGGCACTGCGGCGACTCGGCGTGTGGCCGGGACTACGGCGGTACGGGCTGCGGCCCCCGGTACTGGGGCGCCGTTCACGAGGATCCCCACTGCGTCGATCCATGCGACGGGTGCGCCCGCTGGCGCGGCTGCCACGGGGTGCGTCAGCCGCCCGACATGCTCGTACCCTGGCAGCTGCCGCCTGGTCGTGGCTTCCTGAGCGCCGAGCAGGTGGGCTGGGTGCCGGGCCCGTGCATGACGTGCGGCCCGGGTTCGTCGTCGGCGCCGTGCGGCTCGTGCGGACCGTGCGGCAACAGCGTGCTCGCGAAGAAACCCTGGCGGCCGTGTCGCTCGATCATCGAGGACGTGCGACCGAACGTCGCCGAGTGGGGCTACTGGTTCGGCTCGGTCTGGCCCTGGTGACGCTCCGCCGCCAGTGACGCGGCGAATGTGATCTCGTCGCCCCGCTCCCGGCACGCCTGACGCAGGGCCCGCCAGTCACCCGCCGCTGCCGCGATCTCGAGCAGCGAGGGAAGCATGCCTGCCGCCTGCAGCGTGCTGGGCATGCCCTGATCCGCCGGACGTTCGAGCATGGCGGCGAGCGCCTCGGCCGGTCTGCCGAGCCGCCAGAGGAGCACGGCGAGCACGTCGGACGGGAGGGTGCCCGCCTCCTCGATCCGGGCCCGCGCCGCGGCGCGTCGAAAGAACCCGAGCGCCGCCTCGACATCGATTCCCAGCTGCGCTCCGAACCAGTGGCGCGACGCCTCGCCCACCTGCTCGAACGGCGGCTCGCCCGGATAGGTGACGTCCGCCGGCAGGCGACACGCGTAGCACGCGAGGTCGAATGCCCGGCGCAGCGTCGGCTCGTCGGTGCAGACGCGCGCGATGCGCAGCACCGACTGGAGGTGGGACACATCGATGTGCACGGCCGGATCGTCGGCGAGTCCGCCCGCCGCCGCGAGGAGCGCGGCGATCGCGGCATCCCCGGCCGCGGCGGCCGTGTGGACGCCGCGGCGCTCGAGGTCGGCGGCGAGGTTCGCGGTCACCTCCCCGTGCAGATGCCGCACGAGGACGGCGGCCGCAGGCTGCTGCCGCGCCGCCGGCAGCCGGGAGACCGCCTGCTCGTAGGCGGTGATCGAGTTGCAGGTGCCCTGGGTGCGGAGCACGAGATCGATGCCGACCGCCGGATCGACGCCCTCCCACAGCGCCACGCCCACGAGTTCATGCAGCTGCCGCGCCTGCGCCTCGTCGTCACCGGCGGCGGACTCGGTCACCCGGGTGGCGAGCTCCGCGAGGCGACCGGCCACCTCGCCCGGCTCGGCGGCGGCGCGCAGGTAGAGCCAGGCCGCCGCGACCTGCCCCTCCTCGAGGAGCGGCCAGCCGACCTCGCGACATGCGGCGATCGATGCCTCGTCGATCCGCTCGCGGACATCCTCCGGAACGCGCGAGAGGTCTCCGGCCGTGGGCAGGCCGTGCCGCAGCCGCGCCTCGATCAGCCGCGTGTCGAAGAGCGCGTGCCAGCGACGCCGGAGCCGCAGGGACTCGGCGAGGGCGGCGAACATCGCCTCCGGTCCGGATGCGGAACACAGCCGCTCGAGGGCCGCGAAGTCCTCGGGCCGTGGTGTCGGATCGATCGGCGTGGCAGGGTCGGGGGCGCTCATCGCTGCAGGCTCTCCTGTCGCAGGGCTTCGTAGGCGAGGACGGCCGCGGTGGCCGAGACGTTGAGGCTGTCGGCGGCGCCGCGCATCGGCAGATGGACGGACTCGACGACGATCGTGCCGGCGCCGGCGGCCGCATGCCAGATCGGGGAGAGGCCGTGGGCCTCGCTGCCGAGCACGATCGCGACGCTCCCGGTGAGGTCGGCGTCGTGCCACCTCCGGCTGCCGTCGGGCGTCGCCGCCACGACACGTCGCCCCTGCGCGGCACACCACCCGATGACGTCCGTCGCCGTCGCGGTGGCCAGCGGCACGCGGAAGACGGTGCCGAGGCTCGCGCGGATGACGGCGGGGTTGGCCACGTCCGTCCGGAGATCGCAGGCGACGAGCCCGGCGAGGCCGGCGGCGTCGACGCTGCGGAGGATCGCGCCGAGGTTCCCCGGCTTCTCGATCCCCTCGACGACGAGCACCGGACGGTCGCGCTGCAGCGGCACGTCGGCCAGATGCGAGGCCGTGAACCGCACGACGGCGACGAGCCCCTCGTCACGGTCGCCGAACGCGAGGCGCGCGAAGGCGCGCGGCCCCACGGTCGTGAGCCGGGTGCCGCGAGCCACGAGCGCGTCGAGTGCTTCGTGCGAGCCGTAATCGCCCAGCGCAGCGGCTGTCGCGAAGATCTCGACGACCTCGACGCCCGCGGCGACGGCGCGGGAGAGTTCGCGGCGCCCGTCCACGAGCGTGAGTCCCGTGGCGCGGCGGGTGGCCGCGTCGCGCAGTGCGGCCGCCTCGCGGACGCGTGGATTCGACGGGCTCGTGATCGGGTCGGGCAGCATGGGAGGACGACGACCGCGGGAACTCAGGAGCGTGGCAGGCACCGTGCGTAGGCCCCGAGGTCGAGCGTGCGATCGGCGTCGTCGGTGCAGGTGAGCGGGCCGTCCTCGGGCGGATCGCAGCCGACCCCTGCCGTCGCGCAGGCCTCCTGCAGTGTCGCCCGCAGCCGACGGCGATGCCAGCCGGACGAGTGGGACGTGAGCAGCAGGGGGCCACGGGGCAGCGTCCCGCCCGCCGCGACGAGCCGCGCGACATCGCCGACGAGCGGCGCGAGATCGCGGTCGATCGCGAACGCCTCCCCGCGCGGTCCGTGACCCCAGGATGGCGGATCGATCACCGCGCCGGAGAATCCCCGGCCGCGTCGCACCTGGCGGCGGACGAATCCTGCGGCGTCAGCGCACACCCAGCGGATCGGCAGGTGGGAGAGCCCCGACGCTTCGGCGTTGCGCCGGGCCAGCGCGAGGGCCTGGCGTGAGGCATCGACATGCACGACCTCGGCTCCGGCTGCCGCCAGCGCGAGCGTGGCCGCTCCCGAGTGCCCGAAGAGGGAGAGCATGACGCTGCCGGGCGGCGTCACGGCGGCGAGCCACCGCCACTGTGCGACCTGTTCGAGGAAGATGCCGATCTGGCCCGATGGCGCCGGGCGGATCTCGAGCAGGATCGTCGCGAGGCCGAGCGGGATGGAGGTGCGCCACGGGTCGGGCACGGTGCGACGAAACTCCCACCGTCCCGCCGGCCCCGCAGGCGGCGCGAGCGTCGATGCGGTCGCGGAATGGAACACCGCCGCCGCCTCGGGCCACGCAGCCGGATCGCGCCGGCTCCCGGTGACGTGCGGCAGCGGGCGATCGACGAGCAGGCCGGCGAACCGCTCGAGCCGGCGGCCGAGTCCCGCGGGATCGGTGCCGTAGTCCACGAGTGCTGGGTCGCGAAACTTTGCCGCCGGCATCTCGTTCATGAATACTGTCGTCGGGCGGGGGTGACGTCACCGGTCCGCCATCATGGCCCATCGCCCGGTCGAGCCCGCACCGGTCCAAGCAGAAAACCAGCACGCGGGAACGTCCAGTCACGGCCGGGGAAACCGTCCCCTTCTCCAGGAGCGATTCATGATCAGGCTGTCGTCGAGCGTCGGGTGTCGGGCAGTGGCCCGTGGGCAGGCTGCGGGCCTGGGGGATGTCGAGCATGGTGGAACGCGGCCGCAGGCATCCGTGCGCGCACGCCGAAGGTGGTCCGGTCCGGCGGCCACGTGTGTCGGCCTCGCCGCGGTCGTATGGCTGGCGACGATGACGCCATGCGTCGCGGCCGACGAGGAGCGACCGGGACCCCGACCGACCGGCAACGACGAGATGATGCAGCGGCTCGATCGGATCGCGAACGGGCTCGAGCGGCTCATGGAACGGCTCGGTCCTCCGGAGGAGCGCGGCCCTGGTGGCTCCCCCGAGGGTCGGGGCCGAGTCGGACCGCCCCGCGAGGGTGGTCCACGGCCGCCGTGGGGCCCGCCGGGTCCGCAGCCTCCCGAGGGTGGACGGCCCGAAGGACGAGGCAGGCCTCCGATGCCCGAGCGGCCGCCGATGCCGGGCGGTCCGATGCCCGGTGGGTCGAGCGAGATGCGGGAGCGCATGGAAGAGGCGATGCGCGAGGGTCGCGAGCGGATGCAGGCAGCCATGCGTCGCATGGAGGAGGGGAAACAACGATTCGAGGAGATGGAGCGGCGTGTGCGACGCCTCGAGGAGGAGGTCGAGCGGCTGCGGCGGGGGCACGACGAGAAGCGCGAGGCAGGCAGGCGTGACGCGGACAGGCGTGACGCGGACAGGCGTGACGCGGACAGGGACGCCCCCTGAGCAGATGCCGGCGCTGCCGTGCTATCCTCACGGAACCCGCATCCGTTGAGGGACGCCAGCGATGGGAGCGAGTCGGCCTGTCGAGCGAGGAGCGACCTTCCGGGCGCTGGTCGCGATCGCCGTCGCCGTGCCGTGGCTCCCACCGCTGGCCCGGGCGGAGACGCGCCCCGGAGGCGTCTCGGTCGTGTCGGCCTTCGAGCGATTCGGTCGCGAGACCGCCGCTCCCGAAGGTCGGCTCGGCCCGATCGTCGCCGGACGGCTCCTGATCGGGGAACTCGGGTGCGTCGCCTGCCATGAGGCGGAGCTACCCGGACTCGAGCCGAAGCCCGGGCCCGACCTGTCGGGCGTGGGCGCACGCGTGGATGCCACGTGGCTGAGTCGCTATCTCGCCGAGCCCGCCACGGCGGCCCCGGGCACGACCATGCCCCATGCCCTCGATGCCGTGCCGGCAGGCGATCGCCCCGCCACGATCGCGGCGCTCGTCGCGCATCTCTCGACCCGACGCGCGCCGGCGCCGCTCCCGAAGCCGACGGGACTCAACCCGATGCCGCCGGCGTTCTGGGAGCGTGGTGATGCCGCGTCCGGCGCGACGCTCTATCACCGGGTGGGCTGCGTCGCGTGCCACGCGCCCGAGGAGGGCCGATCCGGTGTCGCCCCGGCGGCCACGCCGTTCGCGCAGCTCGACGAGGAGGAGCTGATCGAGGCGGGGATTCCCCTGCCCGAAAAACCGTTCGCGTCGGTGCCCCTGCAGCACGTGGCGGCAAAGTATTCGCGGCGCTCGCTCACCGAGTTTCTCATCGTGCCGTCGCATGCGCGGCCGGCCGGGCGGATGCCTTCGCTGAAGCTCAAGGCCGCCGAGGCGGCCGACATCGCCGCCTACCTGCTCCGAGACGCCGGGGGCGACGCGCCGCCGCCGGCGGCTGCTTCACGCGACGACGCCCGCACCGCGCTGGGACGCGAGGCGTTCGTGACCCTGCGCTGCGTGGCCTGCCATGCGGGCGGTGTGGACGGGGCCACGGTGGCACCCCCTGGTATCGGCGGTCGAGAACCGCCGGCGCTCGCCCGGGTCGATCCTGCCAGCGTGGCTTCGTGCATCGCGCCGGTCGAGGACCGCTCGGAGGGTGTCTCCGGTCCGCGCTACGCCCTCGATGCGGTGCAGCGCGACGCGGTCGTCGCGGCGCTCGCTGCCCTGCGCCGTGATGCCGCGGGCGCGGGAACGCCTGACGCGGGCCCGGCCGCCGGTGGATCGACCGCGTCCTCCGCACTCGAGACGACGCTCCTGCGTCTCAACTGCGTCGCCTGCCACGAGCGCGACGGTCGGGGTGGCGTCGGCACCGATCGCCGCGCGTTCTTCGAGACGGTCGATCACGTCGATCTCGGCGACGAGGGACGGCTGCCGCCGCGACTCACCGGCGTCGGCGCGCGGCTCCAGAAGCCGTGGCTCGGCAAGGCCGTGACGGGCGCGGTCGCCCTCCGGCCGTTCATGCGCGCGCGGATGCCGGAATATCCGCCGCAGGTGGTGAGCCCGCTTGCGGAGGCATTCACGCGTGCCGATCGGGCCACGGCGGGCGGGTCCCCGCGGCCGGTCACGTTTCCACCGGCGGGCGACGCCGCGCCCCTCGTCGCAGCAGGTGCGGCGCTCCTCGATGCGGGCTGTGTGCAGTGCCATCCACTCGGCGAGCGGAGCCTGCCCGGCACGGTGGGCGTGAACCTCGCGGATGTCACGAAGCGGGTCGAGCCCGAGTGGTTTCGCCGTCTCCTGCTCGACCCGATGACGGTGCGTCCCGGGACGAAGATGCCGGCCTTCTTCGGCGCGACGGTCAACCGCACCATTCTCGACGGCGATCCCGAGCGGCAGATCGCCGCCCTCTGGGCCTACCTCGATCGCCCGAGCCTCGAGCCGCTGCCGTCCCGGCTCGCCTCGGCCACAGGGGACTTCGAGCTCGTGCCCCGTGAGCGCCCCGTGCTCGTGCGCACGTTCATGGAACAGGCGGGAACGCACGCCATCGCCGTCGGCTTCCCCGAGGGCGTGCATCTCGCCTTTGACGCGGACCGCTGCCGGCTCGCCGAGGCGTGGCGCGGCCGGTTCATCGACGCCCGCGGCACCTGGGTGCTCGCCAAGAGCGCGCCGCCGGCCGACCCGCTCGGCACCGACCGGATCGTCGTCGAGCGGATGCCGCCCGTGGCGGTGGCGGGCTCCGCGGACGGGGCCCGGCCGGCGGGCCGCCTGCGCTTCCTCGGATACGCGCTCGACCGGGACGGTGTGCCGACGTTCCGGTATCGGTGCGACGCCCTGGACGGCTCCGCCGACATCGCCGATCGGCTCACGCCCGACGTCGCGGGGTCGCCGCGGGGACTCGTGCGCCGTGTCACCGTGCGGCGTCCTGCGGGAGCGTCGTCCCTGCCGGGCGGCCTCGTCCTGCGCGTGCTCGGCGGGGCGGCCATCGAGGCGACGACGGCCGTGGCCGGTGGCGGCGCGACCGCGACCACGGCGGACTCATCCCTGACAGCCACGCTCGATGCCGCGACCGCGATGCGCGCGGCGATCCGTGACGGGGCGTGGATCGTGCCGCTCGATGCCGACGAGGCGACGGTGGAGGTGCGCTACCGATGGTGAGGAATCGTGCGCGAACGCGCGTGGCGGCCGCTGCGGTCGTGGTCACGTGTGCGTGGATCGGATCGCTCGTCGCGCCCGCCGGTCGGGCGGCCACGCTCGACGAGGAAAACGCGTACTACCGTCTCGTCACCGTGATGGCGCCGGAGGCGGTGCGCGACTCGCGGGACACCGGCTGGAAGCCCCCTCCCGACGGCCTCATGCTCGAGGTGAGCGGCATCACCACGCTGGCCGACGGCCGGCTGGCCGTGGCGACGCGCAAGGGGGAGATCTGGCTCGTCACCGGTGCCGGCGACGACCCGCCGGACGACGTCCGCTACCACCGGTTCGCGAGCGGCCTCCACGAGCCGCTCGGTCTCGAGTTTCGTGACGCCGCCTTCTGGACGGCGCAGCGCAGCGAACTCACGCGGATCGCCGACACCGATGGCGACGGCGTCGCCGACGACTATGCGACCGCCGCGAAGGGCTGGGGCGTGACCGGCCACTACCACGAGTACGCCTACGGGCCGAAGCCCGACGGCGACGGCACGTTCTGGCTCACGCTCAACACGGGTCTCAATCTCAAGGACGAGCACCTCGACGGCACCGTGCTCGACGCCGCGCTCGGCTACCGGCAGGGCGCCTGGCGCGGCTGGGCGGTGGAGGCGCCCGATGCCGGGGAGGGAGCGATCGTGCCTGTCTGCGGGGGACTGCGCAGCCCCAGCGGCCTCGGCCGCAACGCCGCCGGCGAGATGTTCGCGACCGATCAGCAGGGCAACTGGGTCGCGACCAACTCCCTCGTGCACCTGCGGCGCGGCGCGTTCTTCGGGCATCCGGAGAGCCTCGCCTCGCGCGGGCTGCCCGGTTCAACGCTCGCGACCGTCGGCCCGGTCGTCGAGGGACTGCCGTGGCCCGAGGCGGTCGAACGGATGCCGTTCCTCACGCCCCCGGCGGTCTGGTTTCCCTATCGCACGGCCGGGCAGAGTGCCACCGACGTGATGCTCGATGCGAGCGGCGGGCGATTCGGGCCCTTCCCCGGACAGCTCTTCGTGGGCGAGTTCACGCAGGCGGCGGTGCACCGGGTCTTTCTCGAGGAGGTGGACGGCGTCTGGCAGGGAGCCTGTTTTCCGTTCCGCAGCGGCTTCGCCTCGGCGGTGCTGCGGCTCGCGCAGGGCAACGACGGCAGCGTCTACGCCGGACTGACCAACCGCGGCTGGAGCAGCCTCGGCGGGGCCGCCTACGGCCTGCAACGGCTCGTCTGGACGGGCCGCACCCCGTTCGAGATTCGCGAGATGCGGGCGCGGCCCGACGGCTTCGACCTCGTCTTCACGCTGCCGGTCGACCCGCCCACCGCGGAAGATCCCGGGTCGTACGCGCTCTCGAGCCACACGTACCTCTACCACTCCCAGTACGGCAGCGACCCGATCGACCGCCGCGACCTCACCGTGCGGTCGGCCCAGGTCTCGGCCGACGGGCTGTCGGTGCGGCTCGTCGTGGACGGCCTGCGCCCGCTGCATGTGCACGAACTCGAGGCACCAGGCGTGCGCGACCGCGAGGGCCGGTCGCTCGTGCATCCGTGGGCCGCGTACACGCTCGTGAGGCGGCCGCGTGCCGAGGCGGCGGCAGCGGCGGGCCAGCCGGCCGATGCACCTGCGCCGAATGTCGTGCTCATCATGGCCGACGATCTCGGCTACGGCGACATCGGGTGTTTCGGAGGTCGCACGATCCGCACGCCGCACCTCGATCGCATGGCGGCGGAGGGCACACGGTTCACCAGTTGCTACGTCGGGCAGGCGGTGTGCACGGCGAGTCGGGCGGCGCTGCTCACCGGCTGTTATCCCAATCGGATCGGCATGGCCGATGCACTCAATCACACGAGCCCCACCGGCATCGCGCCCGGGGAGTGGCTCCTCGAGGAGAGCCTGTCGCGCCGCGGGTACGCGACGGCCTGTTTCGGCAAGTGGCACCTCGGCCTCCATCCGCCGTTCTGGCCGACTCGTCGCGGCTTCGATGAGTTCCTGGGCATCCCGTACTCGAACGACAATGGTCCGCTGCACCCGACCATTCCGGGGATGCCGCCCCTGCCGCTCTACGACGGCGACATCGGGGGGGCGGGACGCTGATCAGCGTCGGTTGCAACGCCTCCCGACCGGGCGGTAGCGTGACGAGGGACCGACGCAGCCCTGCCTTCAGCAGACGACCGGAACGTCGACGGGATCATCCCGCTGGAAACGACGATGGCGATGCACCACACGCCCGGCCGCGACCTCCGGCAGGGCACGCCAGCGGCCGTAGGCCGGGACGATACGTGCGCCGCGGTGCTGCTCCTGCTGCTGGCAACGCTCGCGACCGCCACGTCGGCGGCCGACACAACCCCCGCGGCGCGGGACGACGCGGGGTATCGCAGCACCGTGGAGCCCTTCTTCCGGGACCATTGCCTCGGCTGTCACGGCCCCACGAAGCCGGAGGGGGATTTCTCGCTCGATGCGTCGGCCCTCGGTGACGACTTCGGTGATCCCGTCATGCGCGGCCGATGGCGCGAGGTGGTCAACGTGCTCGACGGCCATCAGATGCCTCCCGACACGGAGCCGCGACCCGATCCGGAGCGCGTGGCCGCGGTGGTCGACTGGATCACCGCGCGGGCCGTGGCCGCCGAGGCGGCGCGGCGCGAGGCGACGATCGTGCTGCGACGGCTCAACCGGGCGGAATACGCCGCGACGATCCGCGACCTCGTGGGCGTGGACTTCGACGCGTCGATCTTCCCCCAGGATCCGCCCGCCGGCGGTTTTGACAACAACGGTGCGGCGCTCACGATCTCCCCGATGCAGATGGACCAGTATCTCGCCGCCGCGGACGAGATCGTCTCGCGGGCGCTCGTGGAGGGGGAGCGGCCGGAGCCGGTAAGCTGGCGGTTCGATCCGGAGCCGGGATCGAGCGATCGCACCCGGGTCCGGCTCGGCGACCGCAACAACCCGATCGTGAAGGCCGGCCACAACCGCCACGAGGGGGAGTGGGTCGTCGTGCACCACGAGCACTGGGACCAGTTCAACGTGCGCGACTTCCGCGTGCCGCACGCCGGCCCGTACGCGATCCGGGTGCGGGTCGCGGGCCGGCGGCCGGGACGCGACGAGGTCGTGCGGTCGGCGGAGGCGATCCTCGCCGAGCGCCGCGACAAGCAGGATCGCGAGCGGCCCGATCGAGCCGCG
>Ga0214923_10004040_pt1 | contig 18057 bp, 20 predicted proteins | sample LL1510_MetaG_FD_177993 | JGI IMG/M metagenome (GOLD analysis project Ga0214923, IMG submission 177993) | Freshwater microbial communities from Lake Lanier, Atlanta, Georgia, United States - LL-1510 | ecosystem: Environmental > Aquatic > Freshwater > Lake | place: USA: Georgia | collected... | reverse complement strand
GCTGCGGGTGATGCAGTTGGGGAGATCGACGAGGAATGCGAGTCTTTCGTCGGAATTGGTGGAGATGGCGGAGAAGATTTCGGGGCGGTAGGTTTTGAGGGAGTGGGTGATGACGCAGAGAGCCTGGCAGTTGTTCCTATCATTCTCGGAAGGCTCGCCATTCTTGTGGTCGTACTCCATGGGCATGATGGAGTCTTTCATGACGATATCCAGGACGCCGTCGCGGGCCTCCTGCGTCGTCAAGACCCTGATCTTGGTCTGTGCGGAGAACCCCTTCCGTTTGCCCACAACCGGTGGAGGAGTCATGGTCGTTGCGGCGGCGACAGGGGGTGAAGATCGTAGAAGCCGCCGCTCGTTGAGGCGCATGAGGTATTCGAGTGTGTGCGCAATGTCATGATCGCGCATAAGGCCGTGGCTCTGCTTGATGAAGCTGACGCCGAGCCACGGGTTGAGATCCTGAGAGTCGTAGTGGACCTCGTGCTTGACGAACCCGGCGATGGGTTCCGATCGGATCGCCCTGAGGCGTATATCCCTGCCGATAATGCGGCCATTCCTTACGATATCGAGGGTGCAGGAGGAATCGCCGCCGGTCATGTCATCATCGGGGAGGTGGACGCTGCGGAAGCGCATCATGCCAATGACCATGAGACCGGTGTCGCCGGGGACATCGTGGACGCGGAGGACGCTGTTGCCGTTCTTGCGCCGATCGACAAACTCGATGCGCTTCATCTTGTCGTCGTCCCGGAAGGATACGAGGATGTTCTGTCCGACGTCCCGGTAGACGGTAATGACGGTCGATTTTGCGTCGTCCGGGACCATGACGCCGGCGGGGCAGACGGACATGGTTGTGGGGACGCCATTGGGTTGGAACACGCCCCTCAATTCGAGATGGAGACGGCCTGATGAGAGCATGTACTTGTAGCTGTATCCCAGGTTCTCGGCCCACCTGTTGAGGAGGCAGGAGACGAGCGTCTCATTGGTCGCGGTTCCAGGGCACGGCAGGATCTCGGTGCGGATGGACTCCATCATAAAGGTCGTGCCGGTCGGGAAGGGGTGGAGGCCGCCGTACACGGCCTTGTCGACGACGGTCATGTGGGGCGTCCACCTGTTCTCGTCCGCCATGTCTGCCCAATCGGCGACGGCCTGGACGCACTTGCCATCGGTGGTCCGGGTCATCATGGTGAGCTTCTCGGCCATGTTGACGGACGCGCTCTTGAATCCGACGCCGTATTCTCCAGTATCGGACGCCGACCTCTTGCGCTCGTAGGTCCACGAAAAGACGGCTCGCATGCTCTGCTGGCTGAGTGTTATCGGCGCATTATCACTAATGAGTATCTTGTTGGGCATGCCGGACGATCTTTGTCTGACCTCGATGAGGATCCTCGTCGCCCCCACATCCATCGCATTGTCGATAAATTCCATAATGGAGCTTGTCGCATCGTGAGTGCTTGCTCGGGCCTTTTTTATTTCACCACGGACAGTAGGCTCACACGTATTCATACAATTTTTTTTTAGTGCGTTACTAATTAAATGATATGTGCACGACGAAGACCCGAGGTTAACGTGAAGAGATTATCCCCAAAAATAGTATCCCAATTTAACAAGACGCCCAACACATCATTGTTCAAGAATATATTCACTCAATTGAATGAGTATGTCATTACGAAGCAGTATACGTATGTTATAGATACCAGGATGTTCACAATGACGCCATTGGATTATTCGTTGCGCAAGATATGTGGGAGGAGGGACGTATGTTTTGCGTCATTTGTGGTTGCGTATCTGGATGCGTTGGGGTTATTGGGGATGAAGTGTATTCAGCATCTGACGATTAGCGGTAAGAAGCACGAAAATATCGTGTTGGATTTTATTCGTCGATTGTTTGATGCCAAGTATTATCAGCAGACGCAGTTGGACAGGATGATATCATTATCAAAGAGCAGTCCAGTCAAGATAACGCGACAGCAGGTCCAAAAGGCATTACGAGATTTCGAGGAGAGGGGATTTCAGCAGACGGTGGAATTGCCGCCAAGATGGAACAAATGGTTTTCAACCACCCAAACACGGATCGTCTCACGTCAGGTGAATGCGAGACAAGAGATAATAAGAAAGATGATGAAGTCTCTGGAAGCACGGGGCTATCGCGCAAGTGTGGGCAAGCTCTATTTTTTTAATGTGAGCGATCAAGATAAGGATGATAGGATATGCTTCCCGCAAGCATCCGAGTTGGTATTCAAGTATATTACCGAATCGACAAGGAATACGTTTGAGAGGCAGAAGGAGTTTTTGGAAGGAGAGTTTGAAACCACGAGTCAAGAAATATTTTATATCAAGGATGTCGAAAAGGAGCTCAATCTGAAGAGAGAGGGTCATACCCAACAACAGGCATCCATATTCTTCCGTCAAGATATACAGATATCACTCGAGGAGACTCTGTTCTTAAGAGTGCCCGTCGTTTGTAGTGCGAATGAGAATGGCATCCTGATGCACAAGGCCCCGGGAGAGACGATCTCTAGCTTGGAAAGATCGAGCCATAATAACCACAAGGTGATTTTGATATGCATCCAACTGCTCATAATGTATCTGCAAAAAAATCATGAATCAGAAAAACTAATGATTATTCATAACGATCTTCATGAAGGGAATATGATGCTTTATGAACAGACATCGGTAGACGCCAATCGCACCAAGATTGTTGAATACCATGTCAGTATCATTGATTTTGGAGATGCGGAGTGCTTGGAACGCGATTCCCCAGAGGATCAACGCTTATTCGCAACCATGAAAAAAATCCTCAAGGAGTTATTGGAGAATGGTCTAACGAGTGAACTTGAAGAATGTCTTGCAAAGACGGTCAGTGATTATTACGATTGGAGGCTGAACAAGATGGCATCGGGTGTGCAGAGGGTGATTAGGAACATTGTATCCAAATTTGGATCCGGCAAGATGGAATCCTTTCATAGTGCTCTAGACACTGTGGCACAAATGCTTGGTGATTTACAGAGATCATTCATGTCAAAGGCAACATTTGCTGCGATAATCAGCACAATCAACAATTTCTTCGAGCCGATACCTATTGGGAGTTTGTTGCAGGGCTACACATCATCAACAAAGGTGCACTCGGATGATGGAAAGAATTGGATCATCATACTGGTATTGGTCGGCATCTGCAGATCTCCAAAAATTCAGCGCATTTTTACTATATTTGATATGAAGCTAGACCCGGTCCAGATACTCGATGTATTGTCATCCGTCTATCGGGGCTACAATGACATGATGTCAAGATTATCAAGTGCAACCGGCTCGACAACATCATCCACCCATGATTTACGAGCATTATTCAATGCCGAATTTATCAGAGAACATGCGTCCAATCCAATCGTATTCACCTTCCTCTGGAAGTTATTGTTTGACAAACAAGTGAGGAAGAAGCTTCTCGCGTTCCTGCGCACAACCAATGTAAGTCTGGGATTGGGTTCTGTATCCCTTTACGATCTAATGACCACCAATGCTGTATTGGAACACTATCCAGAATACTTGAACATGACCAGATCATTCATCGCGTTCTTACAGGGCCCTCCTCCCGATCCACCACCAAAAACAAAACCACCCACAAACAATCCATCCATAAAACAAGCACTGGTCGCATTGCTATAACCACCAAAAAAAAAATTGATATTAACATAAATAAAAACACCTTAAGAAGCAAAGTCTTTGATTGAGCAATGATGAGGATTGGGGTCATTGCGTCGATGATGATTGGTTGGGTGATGGGGTATGAGAGGCCGATGCTGCGGCACAGTGGAGAGTTCAGGTTCCCGGTTGCGAGGTCGGACATGGTATCGTTGAGGAAGCCGCGGCTGGTGCATTTGTTTGATGATCCCTTGGTCATGTACCGGTCGGTATCGAACAGCTCGCGCATCATTGCCCATTCGGATATATGCCCGCACATGGGGGCGGCCCTGCACAAGGGATGGTTGGACTCCGAGGGGATACTGCACTGTCCGTATCACGGGTTCGGGTTTGATGATAAGGGGGCGTTCTGTGGGGTGCCCAACCCGATAGCCGGATCGAACAAGAGGTCGAATCGGATCATCCTACCGACAAGCGAGGTCATGGAAACGGGCGGGCACGTGTTTGTGGGGGGTGGAGCAGCGCCATTCTTTCCGCCCGAACACACCGACCCGGAATTCAGGGTGATTAACGGGTTCAGGACATTGGATCAGTATCAGGACATTGTTACGGAAAACCTCCTGGACATGCTCCATATTTCGTATGTGCACAGCTTTGGGAGCCGTTTGACGCCCGTCCCATTCGATGTGTCTGGTGGACCGGTCGGGGATAATGGCTGGAGGACCAAGTTCTTGTACATGCCCAGCAAGGGGACCATATCGACCGAGTTTGGCGGTGCAACGACCGTCGTTGTCGATAACGAGTTCTATCTGCCATCGACCACGATAACGAGGGTCAAGGCGGGGAAGCTCATCAAGACGGTGCACACAATGACCTGCCCGACGGCCGGCAAATCATCCATCCTCTTTTGGCAGATCTACCGCAACTTCTGGAGGGACCCCTTCATCCCCGAGATGGACGTCCTCGGGGACGCTCTCCTCCGATTCTTTATGGAAAAGACGATCGATGAGGACGCCGGCATCCTGTCGACGATCTACGAGGACGATCGGATGAAGGGCGGGCTGCTGACCAAGTACGACATGACGATCCGAAAGTATCGTCAGATGGTCAATAATTTTATTTCTTGATTGTTTATAGGCAGTCATGATGGACCTTAGACCCTTCATAGGCAATACCCGTATAACGGATTATTCGTTCGATCTGGCTGCTCAGATCATGTCCCCATCCATTGTATTTTCAACGGCGCAGCTGACGTCCTTGTACAACTACAACATGGGTTTGTGCTCCGAGACCACCGGTCTCTACCCAATGACCAACTGGCAGACGCACCGGCTCTGCGTCATGAGCGCGATCGCAAGGCGACTCAAGAACACGACCATGGCATTGCAGTGCCACAACATGTGCATCCGCTGGATAACCATCAGCGACTGCAAATGCTGCGATGCGGCCTCGCAGGATTATCACTGGAGGGACTCGTGCCAGTACAAGGTCTACGGCTGGTGGGCACTGGCACAGGCCATGGTCTACCTACAACCCCAGACCAAGCAGCCCTACAAGCAATACTTTGTCGCATTCTTCCGATGGCTCAACAAATTCAAGACCGAGCGACACGTGGAATTCGTCCTGTCCCGAGTCCCCACTGACGTCTCCAAACCCAGCTATAACAAGGTGTTCGACCCGTCATACGCCAACCCCATGATCCGTTGCCACTCACAACTCACCTCCTGATCATATCTCATTAAATCATTTCCAGAAAATGATTTAGATATTGGTTCAATGGGATGGTTAGACGTAATCGACGGAGGCGATGATGCCGGTGGTGAGCTGGTAGGAGCCGGCGGTTATGGCGGAGGCTCCCGTAATGGTGAAGATGAAGGTGTTGGGCATGTCGGTGGGTGTTGCCGTTATGGCAGTGGGTGTGATTTGGGTCGTCGTGGGGCTGGACAGGGGGTTCTTGGTCAGCCATACAAAGGACTGGCTCGCATCGTAGCTGCTAACGGACACACTGCTCACCACGCCGCTCTCATTATCCGCGGGGTTGGTGGTGAAGCTCACGACAAAGCTGATGGAGGGGGTGGTAAGGCTAGACGACACGGTAATGACGTCAGAAGTCAGGAGCAGGTAGAAGCTCTTGTTCTCGATGATCTGGTAAGGTGCCGTGGGGTCCGTGCCCACCGGCGTAGGCGTCCTCTTGAAGATAGGAGCACCCGTCTGGTACTTGATCGACTTGCCAATGACATAGCCAATAGGAATGGTGCTTAGCGTCGTGGGGCTGAGACTGGACTCCTGGTATGGGATGACCGATCCACCCGAAACCACCGTCGTGGTTCCGGACGTCACCTGGACCTGCACCACACTCGTCGACAAACCCGACGAGTAAGCCGTCGTCAGCTTGTGCACATTCGTTATATCTCCTAGAGTCTGTGCATTGACCCCATCAGTAACATATGCCATCTTGTTCCTGTTTTAATTAAAGTTAAGAAATTAATTTTTTTTGTTAAATTGTAGGTAGAATGGGAATAGTAAGCAATAAGAGTCCTCCTCCTGAGGAGGCATCAATCGAGTGCGACAAGGCCATTGAAAGGCTTGTCGATGAGATTATGAACAACCGGTCGATCAATCTGTCCATGGTCCCCGATATTATCGAGAGGCGGATCTATCGGCGCCTGCTCATCCTGATCATCGGGCACATCAAGGAGACGTTAAGCGAGGTGTCCATCGATGTGCTGCACCACCGCATAACGCTAACCATAACCCCGCTGAGTGATGCCGTCGATCCTTCGCCCGATGCATCATGACTTCTTCTTGAGATGCGCCCTCATCTTGTGCACCTCCTCCCGTATCTCCTCCAGAACGGCCAGGATCTTCATGAGGGCGTGCTGATCACCACCACCCCTGGCGGCCGCCGCGGGTGATGCGGCAACAGACTCCGATGCAAACATGTCCCGCGCCTTGGCAAGGACCGCTTCACTCACATTCCTCACTCGAACGCCATGACCCTTGTCCATCATCGATCCCAATCGAAGCATAACGGCCTTGGTGCTGCGACCGTGCCTGGAGGCGACGGCCTCGGGGGTCGCTCCGTTTTCGAGCAGGTGGATCATCTGTTCCTCTTCCTCATCACTCCACCTCTTGCCCCTGTTGTCCATTTTTCATCTCATGAAAAATGAACCTTAAGCCGATATCCTCCAATTAAAAAAAGATTTTCTGACCACTTCGTTTTTTTTGATACACAGATGCACTATCATTCGGATGAGGATGAATACTGGACCATCTCTTCATCAAATAGCGTGGACGATGACTCGGTATCGGACGATAATATCCAACCACTCCCATACTGGGACGTTGTGCGTCATAAGAGCAAGTTTGCATCATACCGGTTCATCATTGTTTATCCGGATGGAAAGGAGGCCAACCACAACGAACAGGAAGCCACCAAGTGTGAGCCATCGATAGAAGAAGATGAAGCGGCAAGCCACACCGTTCTAAAGGTCCTACCTGCACGGGTCCCACCCGATGACTGGGGGCGCAAGCTCAGAACTCCGCCACCACCGGTCCATCACACGGAGGATGATAACAAAAAATCTCCTCCACCACCCACCCATGAAGGCTGTGCTTGGGAGTCCCACCGGCTGCAGCAATCGTTGGGCCTATCTATCCCACAGCCGCCACCACCCGTGGAGGAGCCTCCTCCTCCTGCAACGACGGAGAACGATGGGGACTGGTGTGTGATGCGCAACAACAAGGGCAAGAGATCGCTGCTGCGCAATAATATCGCACCCATTGCACGTAACGAGAATACAACGGACCGGAGAGACCTGCTGTGCAAGCTATCATCCCATCGGAATGGATCGTGCCAGCGGGCCCATAACATGTCCGAATGGCGCCCAAAAGAATGCCGACGGAACGGGTGTCGTCAGACAAACTGTCCGATGCTCCACCCGGCCACCGAGGACCGTGTGAGGCTCCTGAACCGGCTGATCGGCATCCAGGGAACATTTTATCATCAGCACGCCCAAGATTTTCGGAGACTCTACCTGGACTCGATCCCTAGGAGACCACCCTCAAGACGCGGCGGCCGGGGCGGTGGTAGAGGCAATAATAGGAGATGAGTATCGATGCAAATGAAAATACGTCAGCATGGGTCCCTCTTGCTTATACACAGTCCTGATCGCTTCATCATCAAACAATGAGTCTGATCCGGTCATGACGATGCACTTATACTCGGCATCGGTCTGTTCATTGGCCCTGATCATGCGGATATCTCTGAAGAAGACAAATTGTCGGGAGAGTGTGGAAAAAAAAGTCGCAAGGTCGTGATCGATCGTCGTCCCCATCCACAACACCCTCTTGGATGGGCACAGATGCGATATATCCTGGATGGCCATGTTTGTTTGGGGACAAAATTCATCATCCCGCGATAGATCAATGCCCAGATCCGCCATCCACAAACTAGATATGATGGGGAAGGAATCAATGAGCTGTCGGTGTTGGACATACCATGCATAGGATATCGGGAACGGCGGCTCGATGTGCGGAGGCCTTTCCTTGTGCCAATGCGCAAAGCTGAATATACGCGTAATGGGAGATCGGTAAGATCCAATGATGATGATCCTTTCATAAGATGACAAGCCGATGATACGCCTGATGACGTCGCCAAAGGTTATACGCTCCCCCTGGATCCATTGTTGAGACGGATCGTCCCCTCCTATTAATTCAATCAAGGAATGAGCCGTCATGACCGAATAATTATACTTGTAGCCATGCTGAACGAATGAATTGTACAAGGTGTAGGTTCCAGATTTGGGAAAGGTGAGGATCAGCACCCTTACCCGCTTCAATGTATCATGAGTATAGCATCCCTTCTCATACAATAAGCGATCAATAATGGCATCCTTGAACATTATGTATCTATCCTACATAATAATCAATACTATTCAAAAAAAATCTTGACTCATTAAAAAAATGACGTCATACGCTCCGCTCGACAACACCTACTCATACTCACCCGCCGTTCTGCGGGCGAACCCGACCCTGGCAACACAGGTTCTGAGGTTCTTTTCTGACGCGAGGCCCATCGAGCCCACCGCCGATTACCAGGTCGGGGTCCATCCCAACCCCTTCACCTACTTTGCCCTCCAGCACGGCGTCCAGGGCACTCAGGGCTACTTCCCCATCATGCAGGCCTACAACGGCGTCTGCTCGACCACCGCTATACGACCCTGCGCCGGAGATCTCCCCGGTCAGACATCATACCCCCAATAATCCTTCTGAACCTATCCACATCGATGCTCCTCTCCTGCTTATTGGTATTATTGCAAAAGGCCATGATACGAGGATCGAACCCATCGGGTCCCACCATCATGACGTGCGACAAGGACACCTCATGCACCGGCTCCCCTATCGCCTTGACGCACTTCCCAATAGCAACATCATCAATGACCGTCCTATCCATCGGCTCATCCGAAAGAAGACCACACAATCGCTCCGACATGGCAATGAACGTCCCGGTGCAATACCTCGTCCCGTCATGCCTGCCGTCGACAATCCCATTAAGAGCATCTCGCCACGACAGGGTGAGGAATGTCCCTCCATAGACGCAGGGATGCTCCGGAACAATATCACTCAGGATCCTGTAGGCGTGTGGGATGTCGATGCAGCAGGAAATGTTGGTCCTGACGAGGTAATCGAACCGCCTTGCCGACGATAACATGATCCGGATGGCAGTCATGGTCTTGTCCAGTATGCCGGGTATGCGCGTCTCGCACCCCCTCATGATCAGCATATGGTTATCCTCATCGAGCTCATACTCCTCATCGATCGGCGCCGACATGATGAAGTAATACGAAACCATCTTCATCAGATCCGGTCGGTCCTTGTGCAGATGCCGGAGATAGACCAGCTGCGCTTCGCGCATACGGTCGTAAGCCTCCTCCCGGTTGTAAATGCACAGGATGACGAGCCTCATGTTTTTTTCTCATCAAAAGAACCCATAAGATCAGGATTGAACCATCCAAAAATGAATGAATGCACACGTATCCATCATGCCCAAGATACCTCTGATCTGATCATGTCTCTGTGTGTGGAATTGAGCAGATATGGACGTCATTGGCATCTACTACGCCCACTTTGGATCCGAGAACCTCAGGGAGCGCAAGAGGCACTACGCGTGCGCCCTACTATTCAAAAAGAAGGACGAGATAAGGATGTGCATGGATCATATTTCATGGTGCACCACAATCGACAAGGTGTGCCTGCAGCTAAAGCATCTGGGCGAACGACTCGACGGCCATCTGCCGGATCAGTCCGTCGGGGTCATGACGAGCACCCAACGACTCAGGACGTGCTACCGGAATCATATCTATCCGGCCGAAGTAGATACCCCATCCTCCGCCTTTTACAAGGCAGACATCCGCCTCATCGACGCCATCCTCATCGACCGCGATCCATCCGTCGAAGAACACAACCGCACTCGCGGCGGCCGCTGGCGCTTCCTCAAATTCGACACCGAAGCTCCTTAGTTCAGGATCCTTATGCAGATTCATCGCAAAAACCCCGCACGGCAACCTCTGGATTAAGGATTAAGATGAATCCTTAAGTGTTATCCTAGTTGAGTTTGGTTTATTTCATGTGCGATAACCGTCAAAGTGGCCACCATGACCGTTTGGATCGGGTCGGTAAATGACGGTAAGTGGATCTTCGTGATGACCAATGATATATTGATCAAGCGTCGGTTGCTGTTGACCCTGAGAAAGATACTTGACCCTTATGGATCGTCCCAGCTTTTGGGAAATTTGTTCCAAGAATTGATTGGCGTTCATGTCGTTGTTATACCTCTGACGTTGGGATTGTGTGATCGGCGGTCCTTTGATATGATGATTGATGATTCGGTAAACGGGATCCATGGTCTTGTCTTTTGTGGTTTGGTTAATATGGTTAATATACGCAGCAGGGTCCAGGGAGAAGGCGATCGAACGCGGTGCACAACCACCATCTTGGATAGGAAACACTTTTTCCGGATCAAAATGAAAACCTCCTTGTTGTGCCGGTTCTTTTGGATTGTGCCGTCGTTTCAGAAAAAAACCCAAGATAATGAGAGCAGAGGCCACAATGGGCCAACAAATCTTGGATAATGGATCTCGGAACGTCATCTGACGCCACGTCTTTTCAAGCACATGCCGGAATGAGACGTCGGGGAACCGATAGGGCAGTATAATGAGCAGGATGGTTGCCAGCAGGAGACCGATGAGCTCGATGATGATGATTCTGCCCCATAGGATGTGTGGATCGCGGACAAAAAACAAGGCACCAATGACCGAGCCGATGATCATGTCGAGAATCAGCATTGATACCACAAACTCGGTAGATGAATCGAGCGGGTCCATATTTATGATTCGGGAATTTTTGTTTTTCACAGGATGGATTCGAGGTCCGAGTTATTGGTAAAAGACAGAATGGTCTGGTAGGTCTCGAGGGCGGCGACGATCGTTCCCTCGACCGAATACTCATGCCTCCCCTTCTTGCGGTGGAGAAGGTGCACACGGATCGGCAGCAGAGGCTGGACACGATAAGACGTCCAGTCATCGGTTCCCGCATCCATCATGAGGCGGTAGTCCTTGAAGGCGTCCCTGCGAATATCATACTTCATGACGGGGAGCATCGCGAGATCCTCATCATCGACGACGCTCCTCGTCTGCAGGACCTCCCACTGGATCGAACGGAGGGGCTGAGCGGTTCCAAGGGGCATTGTCGGATCGGGAGGCGCGAGCAAAAACAAGAAGCGCCTGTCCTTGAGCAGCATGGAGGACACCCTGACCGCAAAGAGATCCATTCCGGTCTCCTCGCGCGGCGGTATCTTCACCATGGATGGGTTCTGAAAGTATCCGGCGACCGTATCATAAATAAAATCCCTCCTGGGGTCATATCCCAAAAATACCACCATCCGGTTTTCTGTCATTCATGACAACCGCTTAGATCTAACCCTGCACCAAAAATCTGATCGGATGGAGGAGGATACATCCGATTCTTTAGGGTCTATAATTTTTTTTTTATTTGAAATAAATGTCTTGGCGGAAAAAAACACCGAGTCGGCTAGAATTACAAATACAAAAATTAAAGAACGATTTGTGGACAACATTGGATTATGAATTCGTAAATGATATCAACGCCTTCATGCATGCACACAATGATGATCTAAACAATTATGCGGAATTCACACTCAATCGGAGAAATCCGGCAATGCGAGACAGTTTCACACCGTTCCAATTCTTGTTTCTTAAATTTGCCAAAAATCTTCGTAAGAGAGCTGTTGTCGATCAGTTTATGAACAGTTTTTGGAAAAAGCTGGTAGGAATGGAGATTGATAATTATGGATTGACAGAATTGATGGATGCATGCTATGTAGGGGACTTGGATCGTATCGATTTCTTGCTCAGAAAATTCACAAAAGATAAGGATGCTGCAATTAATAAAAGGAACACCAGGGAAGCCATTGAATTCTATATAGGGGGACAGCCGTATAGGATCCATCCGACCGCATTAACCGAAGCCACACGAACTGGGAACCTCCTTGTGGCAGCTCATATCCTGCATGCCATGTCCGACTCCTTAGAATCCAATAACAATAAGGCAGACACCCTACTGACGCTCATTATGGATCAGAATGCTCCTAATCGCGACAAGATGATCAAGTTGATCCTGAACAACATGACTTCAGATAGCATATCGACCCGCACATTTAATACAATCGCAAGTCTGACAAAAATTGCACAAGATAACCAGTATGGACAGAAAATACAAGATAGGCTTGATCTGACGAACCATCTGAATGTCAGAGACGACGCCACTCAGGATTATACTTCCAACAATTCAAAGCCCGTAAATGCCATCATGATCCCCACAAGATTCTTAGAAGACGTCATGATGGATTGGGAGGATCAAGGCATCCTGAATATTGTCCGTTATAATCAAGATACATATGCACTGATCCCGACATACGGAGGTCAGAGGAATCCGGATGATTTAGGTACGAAGATATACACGCTTCAAACCAATGGCAATGAACGTGTCATTATAAGATTCAGCAATTATGGCTTTGTGAGTTTCGATATTAAAGAATACGCAATGTGGGCAGCCGTATTGACGCTCGCATTTATCTGACATGCCCCGCATCATCAACCCTGTGCGCCACCATTAGATAAATCATGAACTCTCTTAAAATCAACTTGGGTTTCATATGGGTGAAGACACTTAAGGAATCATGTCTCATCCTTAAGATCCGATGGAGTCCAGAGTTAACAAAGCCGGACGGGGTTTACTCAGTCGGAGAGTCAACAGAACCAGGACCAGGAGCAGCGACCTGGCCAACAGGACCAGGAGCAGCAACCTGGACAGCAGGAGTCAGATTGCGCTTCTGGAACTGATTCTTTTGAATCTCCCATCTTAACCAGCACAAGAAGGAATATAACCACATCGCTATGATCAGTCCGAGGAACAAGACAATGGCTCCTAAGAAGACGACGACGCCCTTATGACTGCGATTGAATGCATCCTTCTTCTGCTTGTCGTCAATCTTGTTGACGATGAGTGCCAAGGCGGCCATAATGTTGTAAATCTTGAAGAGGTAGAAGAGTGTGCACGAACACAGGACAGGGATCAGGACATCCATGATGATGGCACCTGCGTTGCTCTGATTAAGGGGCTGTTCTACGGTCGTGTCCGTCTCTATAATGTTTGTTTTTGATTCGTCCACAAATTGGGGCGTAACGATGGTAAGGAGTCCGAATCTCATCTGATGAACGGACGGGTGAGCAATCTTACCTTCTGCAAGGTTTGTCGAAATGTTGACAGGTCCGGCTCCATAGAATGGCAAAGTAGCAACATACTGAGTTGGTTTTGACGGGTTATATATCGCATTTCTGTCGTAAAAATCGGGCGTTGCATTTTTTAATACGCTGCCGGGTTGATCCATATTAGATATGAACCGGTTCTTATCGAGAAAGACATAGGAAGTGATCCAGTAGATGATGGGCGTGCAAAAGATGAATAGGCTCAAGGATAAGAACATACACCGGATGACCCATCCTGATGACCCTGACACCTTGGCCAGACCCCTGTGGGTATAGAATACCCGGATATTCGAGTCGTCGGTCTGGGGCGTTGCAGCGGTGGCAATGACTCCTGCGAGACCCACAAAGACCGAGATGATCATGACGTATTTGAGCCACGATGGGGGTTGTTCGGTAGTTATCATATGGGCGATGATGATGCCGCACAGCAATGATAGGATGAGGCTCATCAATACGGAAAAACACAAGACACGATTCTTGAATTTTTTTGGGGGTGGAGCGAACCTGTCGGTGGGACTGACGCCATAAATGTCATTCGATGCCGTGGAAACAGCAATCATAAAGATGACGGAGGATATGATGAGCAGAATCGTCAGCAACGACCAACTTTGCGAGAATCCATCGAATCGCGATGAAATCTCAAAATTGTTTTCAAAAAGGTAAATGGGTGGGGGGGCAGCGGGAGCAGTGGTAGAAGTCGCAGCAGCAGTCGCAGTTTGTGCTTGTTTTCGTCGCACAATCGTTTGAGGAGCAACCAGATTCCTATAATGGGTTCCGGGCATGTCCATGTTATAATCTATACTTTTTGAGAAGCGCACTGATGAAGGATCTGTCGGTTTACGAAGCCGTAATCCACAGAAGACCATATTTATTATTTCTTTTTTTTTTTTGTTCATCGATATTTCCCACACCCTATACAATCAGCATAGGGTTTTTGAAGACACTTTAGGATTTCTGTAATCGTGCAGGGTCTGTTATGCCCCCTCTTAACGACATTGTGATGGATATGATAAGAGGAGAATGTCATTCAGCACGGGGAGTCTGTCTTATATAGGTCGGAACAGCAGGGTCATGTATCACGGCCATATACCGGAGGAGGAGGCGGTCGTAAGGGTGGGTTCGTTCACGTCGATCGCACAGGACTGTGTATTCTTTGTGGACGGCAATCATCGATTCGATCATGCGTCGACATTTCCGTTCTTCGAGCTGGGTCATACAAGGGACCCGAAGAACAAGAATGGGTGGTCCAAGGGCGCGCCGGTCATTGGAAGCGACGTGTGGATCGGGCACGGCGTCATTGTCCTGAGTGGTGCACGGATTGGCGACGGGTGCGTGGTCGCGGCGGGATCGGTCATTACGGGGGACTGTCCGCCGTTCTCGGTGGTCGCGGGCAACCCCGCGCGTGTCGTCAAGTATCGGTTCGATCGGGAGACGATCGATAGGCTGATGGCGACGCGGTGGTGGGATCATCCGGCCGATGTGGTCATTGAGCAATTGGCGCCATACCAGCACAATGTCAAGGAGTTTGTGGTGAGGGCCGAACAGTTATCGGACAACCCATCCCTGATGACTCGGACAGTCAGGAGGGTGTGGGGTGTGGTCATGACTCCTCTGAATTTTTTTCTGAGCATGATAAAACCATGACCGATGCAGAACCCACAATGACCAATGAAGAACTCAGAACGATGACTAAGAGCATGCGAAACATGATGGTGGACTTTTCCAATCGCTACTTGTACTTCCCAGTCCTAATCCTGCCGATACTGATAATATCAGCATCCATCATCATGATCGGCAGCGTAGTGATCCACCAGTCGACAAAGCTCCTTCAATACAATCAGGGATTATCTGACCGACAACGATATCTGCTGACCACGAACAGAACAGTCCACATCGTCATCATTGTGTTGAATGCATTAGTTATAATACTTGTATTTTTTGTGTTAAACAATGCACCACCACACATTGCATTCATCATCGTTATTATGGGATCGATCATCCTTTCAATAGTGCTGATATCAATCATGTTCGCGAACGACCTCCTCACGGATATGAAGTGGCTGCTGGTGATACAGGGACTGAATGCATTATTATTTGTGATTTGGTGCATCCTGAATATTGGGTTCGGTGGATGCCAAATGGCCTTGTTTATCAAGAAGTATCTCCTCCGCGATCCTCAATTCCAAAAAGATTTATCCATCTTGTATGACGCTATTGTATATTATGAAAAATGGGATGACTATAAAAACAATAAGAAGTTCTTAGACAAGCTGCGAAGAGAATTCAGACCCGAATAAAAAAATAAATAATTTATTTAAATCAGAAATGACCAAGGCGATTGGCGAGATTGCAAAGAGGCTGATTGATTTTTGGATCGTTGTGCGCATATTCCACTGGCAGACGGAGCAGTATAGTGTGCACAAGGCTACAGATGGATTGCTGAGTGAGCTCGAGGAAAAGACGGACGAGATGCTGGAGATCATCCAGGGCGCTACCGGTTCACGCATCCGCTTCGAACAAGGCGTCAAGAGCGACCAGGCCTACAGGAACGTCACCAAGGCCAAATTCATCAGAAAGGCACACTCGATTGCCAAATACCTCATGACCCTGGAACGTCTCCTCCAGGGCATCAGCCCAATCGAAGGCATCCTCAATGTGCGCGACGAACTCATCGCATCCATCCAACAAACCCTCTACCTCCTCAGCTTCCGCTAAGCACCACCACTCCTCCCTTAAGGATCGGATGGGATCCTTAAGTATGAAAAAAGAGCTCTTATTCGGAGTCATCCTTCTTAACCAGGATGATGAGATTATTCATCTTTAGGATGGATTCGGAGGGGTGGGTGAAGCCTGATGGGTATGGTATTCTGAGGACGCGGAGATCCGTGTGGATATTGTTTTGTTGATTAAACTCCTGAATGTTATGGACGAGTTCATCCAAAAAGTCGAGTGAAACGTCCTCGATGATAAAGACGCCATTGTTGAGGAGCTTGTGGATGGATTCAGTATAGAACAGGTAGTTGCTCTTGTATGTGTGAGGACCATCATCGATAATAATGTCAAACTTGTCAGCGGGGACGACCGTCCACATCTCTTGAATAGATTCGGGATCTTCCTGATCGCAATAAAAAGACTGGATCCCTTCTCCCTGATACAACCACTCTCGATCGATATCGGCCGCAAAGATGGAGGCATCCGGAAAATATTCCTTCCATCCCCTCAACGATCCAGCCCATGATGCCATGCATTGTGGAACGCCCACGCCCATTTCAAATATCGTCAACTTATGAGAACGAAACTCGGAGAATAATCGATCATAAAAGAAGGTGTAGTTGTGGCACACACCGTTTGGTGGTCGCTTCTGCTCGGACTTCCAACCCTGGGATAATCCCGCGCCCTTATCTGACTCGAACCCGGTCATTAGTTCCGATAGCTCACACTGGTAGGTATCGTCCTTATCGGCCTCTTGAAGATCATCGAGCGAAAGACGATCCAAAGCAATATCCAAAACGGAAGTCATATACAAGATATCTAATATATCTCAAAATAAATTTTTTTTTTGAGAAATTTTTGTTATGAGGAAAGTTGGTTTGTCAACATTAGGGGAATTCATTCATATACCGACATAAATGATGAGACAAGTGAGTCCGACGATGATGATCCAAATGAGGAACATAAAGGCGAATACTATCAGGTTCGTGTATAGCACATCGAGGACGATACCAATGACAATCGCAGTCAACGAAGAGATCAGGCCGATCAAGAGGGGTATCGTGAGTGTGTAGCGCGGGGGGTGGAGTTGTGTGGGCACGGAGCATGGTCCCGATCCACAGTCTTGGACATACGTGGTGCGTGGAGGCCTTATGCTATTGGCAAAGGTTATATCTGCGGATAGCACCCGATGGTGTGAACAATCGGCGCGGCACTTATCAAAGCTTTTGTGGTTGCAGAAGAAGTCGCAGCACGTTTCCTTACCCAGGCACTGAAAGACCCCCGTGGTATTTCGATGGGAGAGGTCGGCACACAGGGGGAGCAATAAATCGGTGCCTCCCTCGCAGCTGACACATGCCGTGTCGCACACCATGACCTTGGCGATCGTGGGAGGACGGAGGAGGACGACCGGGAGTCTGTGTGTGTGGGGAATCAGGGTGGTCGTGAGAGCCCCCACGGTCCCAAGAATGTAGAACAATGCTGAACTCGCCATTTGTGAAGATAAAGGTGGCATTGTCTTATATATTCATCCCGTCTGGCTTTGCTTTTTTTTTGGTGAAAAAATGATGAGCGAATAAATTCAGCCGGAATAACAATCAAAAAATGCCACCGCCCTATTATCACGTATCCGATATCCACATACGGCTTTTTAATCGGCACGAGGAATACAGGACGGTCTTTTCCAGGCTGTGGCGGTTCCTGGATGACAGCCCAAAAGGCGTGATTATCGTAACGGGCGATGTGCTCCACAACAAGGTCGAGCTGACCCCCGAGTGCATCATCCTGTGCCGCGAGTTCTTGACGGAGGCATGCGGCCGCGCGACGTCCGTGGTGGTCATCCCGGACGTCGCGCGGCCGCATGCCT
>Ga0214923_10004039_pt1 | contig 18059 bp, 17 predicted proteins | sample LL1510_MetaG_FD_177993 | JGI IMG/M metagenome (GOLD analysis project Ga0214923, IMG submission 177993) | Freshwater microbial communities from Lake Lanier, Atlanta, Georgia, United States - LL-1510 | ecosystem: Environmental > Aquatic > Freshwater > Lake | place: USA: Georgia | collected... | reverse complement strand
CGCTCTACATAAATGGCGTGCTAGGTCCCTTAAATCTACAAATCAAAGTCGCACTTTTAACTGGTCTAATTCTTAGCGCCCCTATCTGGCTCTATCAATTATGGGCTTTTATTGCTCCAGCCCTTCATCGCAAAGAAAAACGAAATTCAATCTTCTTCTTTAGCGCAGCCACCCCATTTTTTGCAGCTGGCACCTATCTCGGATATTCGATCTTGCCAGTTGCAATCCGTGTCCTCTTTGGATTTACGCCCCAATCTCTAACCAACCTGGTCAAGTTTGACGATTATTTGGACTTTGTGATGAGAGCGATTCTACTTTTTGGAATAGCCTTTGAACTTCCGGTCTTTTTGGTCACCTTTAATTTGATTGGTTTCCTCAGCGGAGCGGCGATTCTACGTCCTTGGCGAATCTGGGTTTTCTGCATCGTTCTCTTTGTAGCGGGTTTCACGCCAAGCGCTGATCCATTAACCATGATTCTGCTCGCAGTCCCATTAATTCTTCTCTAGCTATTTTCTGGATTCTTTGCGCTTTGGAACGATCGACGTCGGGCGAAAAAAGAAGACTCACTGGATTGATTCATGTGGGCAATCGTTATCAATCCAATCTCTGGCGGCGGTAAAGGCGCTATCCGCGGAAGAGAGGTTGCAGGTTATTTTGCAGAACGTGGATTGGCTTACCAAATCATTACTGCAACATCACCCAGCAAGTTGAAAGTCAATATCGATTCATTTCTCGACGGTCCAGAAGGTGGAAGTTGCGAAGGAGTTATCGCGGTAGGCGGCGATGGACTTGCGCATCTAGTTCTTCAAACGGTTGCGCCTCGAAGAGTTCCATTCACGGTTATTCCTGCAGGCACCGGTAACGACTTGGTTAGGGCCTTTGGGTGGAGTTTAGATTCCATAACGCACCAATTGACCACCGTTACTACTCATGAACCAGTTGCGATTGATTTGGGTCTTGTTGATTCCGAATGGTTTGGGGCAATCCTCTCAACTGGATTTGATTCTGTAGTAAATGAGCGAGCAAACGCTATGTCTTGGCCGAAAGGTCCGATGAAATATAACTTGGCGATTGCCAAAGAACTTCCTAGGTTCCAGCCAATTTCATACTCGATCGAATTAGATACTCAGACTTTGCAGGTTGAGGCGATGTTAATCGCGGTTGCAAACGGCAGCAGTTACGGGGGAGGGATGCGCGTTTGTCCTGACGCTTCGATGCACGATGGACTCTTTGATGTCATGGTGCTAAATCCGATAAGCAAATTGGAATTCATAAAAGTTTTTCCAAAAGTGTTTAAGGGTGCTCATGTTGACCACCCGCAAGTGCGGATCTACCGCAGCGCTAAGGTTGCTATCTCATCAACTGCCATTGCCTATGCCGACGGGGAGAGAATCGGCGGTTTACCAGTTCGTGCTGAATGTATAGCCGGTGCTGGTCTATCGTGGACTCCGTGAGCACTCCTGCGGAAAAATTTGCTGCTGCAAAGAGTCGCGGTAAGCACGTGGTAACAGAGGAGTTTCTGGCCCAATCGCCTTTTCCTTTCGACGACTTTCAAATTCAAGCGTGTCACGCAGTAGAAAGTGGCCAGGGAGTTTTGGTTGCCGCTCCCACTGGAGCCGGAAAGACTGTCGTTGGAGAGTTCGCGGCATTTCTAGCGCTACGTAATGGAAAAAAATGTTTCTACACAACTCCGATTAAAGCTCTCTCAAATCAAAAATTTCAAGAGTTTGTTGGGCGTTTCGGCGAAGATCGCGTCGGTTTGCTCACAGGCGATACCAATATAAATTCTGAAGCAGAAATTTTGGTGATGACAACCGAAGTGCTCCGAAATATGTTGTACGCGGGCTCAAATACTCTTACAAATTTGGGTTCTGTCGTGATGGATGAAGTGCACTACTTAGCTGACAAGTTCCGTGGCGCAGTATGGGAAGAGGTTTTGATCCATCTCATGGAATCGGTTCAAGTAATCTCATTATCTGCAACGGTCTCTAACGCGGAAGAATTCGGGGAATGGCTCGGTGAGGTTCGCGGCCAAACTCGGGTAATTTTGAGCGAGCATCGGCCAATCCCGCTCTATCAACATATTTTGATCAACTCTTCGCTGATCGATCTCTTTTCTTCACCCGGCAAAGTTAATCCTGAGATCCTCGCCGCTGAACGTGAAGCGATGCGCAAAGTTAAGATCCCACGCCACCGCCGTGAACAATGGGGGGCACAAGATTCGAGACTTTCTCGTCCGGAGATCATCGAAAAGTTACAACGTGAGAATTTGCTGCCAGCAATTACCTTTATTTTTTCGAGAATGGGATGTGATGCCGCGGTGAAGCAATGTTTGGTAGCGGGAATCAAATTGACCACTACCGAAGAACGCGCTGAGATCCTAAAGACTGCCGAGAAATACACAGCCAATTTGGCCGAAGAGGATTTGGAAGTTCTCGGTTACCGGGATTGGATCACTGCGCTTGAGCGAGGTTTGGCTGCGCACCACGCGGGTTTACTGCCATCGTTTAAGAACGCGATTGAAGATCTCTTTCAGCGTGGGTTGGTAAAAGCCGTCTTTGCCACGGAGACACTTGCACTGGGAATTAATATGCCGGCGCGAACTGTAGTTCTCGAGAAATTAACTAAGTGGAACGGCGAAGCTCATGTCCCAATCACGCCAGGGGAGTACACGCAACTAACCGGACGAGCTGGTCGTCGAGGCATTGATATTGAGGGAAACGCTGTTGTTCAGTGGTCTCCTACAGTGGATTCGGCTATGGCTGCCAGCCTGGCGTCAACTCGAACTTATCCGCTACGTTCATCCTTTACTCCGACATACAACATGGCAATAAATTTGATCGCACGCTTTGGTCGCGAACGTGCGCACGGAAGTTTGGAATCATCATTTGCACAATTTCAAGCAGATCGCGCCGTAGTCGGATTAGTCAGGCAGATCAAGAAGAATGAGAGCGCCCGCCAAGAGTTACTGGCAAGTGCGGAGTGCCATCTTGGTGACTTTGAAAGTTATGCGCGCGCGCGAAGTGAAATCAAAGAGTTGGAGAAGATTCTGTCTAAGCGTGATGGCCGCAAGACATTTGATAATCGGCAACGCCAGCATATGGAGAAAGAAATAGATAGCCTACGTCGCGCTCTACGTTCGCATCCATGTCACACTTGTAGCGATCGCGAAACTCACGCCCGATTTGCAGAGCGCGCTGAACGCCTCAACCGCGAATCTGATGGGTTGCGTGGCCGCGTCGAAAATCGTACCCACGTTATCGCCAAGACATTCGACCGAATCTGCGACGTTCTTACCCATCTCGGTTATATCGAAGGGGAGAAGCCACTTCCGCAAGGAAAAATTCTGGCGAAGATCTATGCCGAATCAGACCTACTACTCACTGAAACAATCCGTACTGGAATTCTTGATGAATTAACTGCTCCCGAGCTTCTGGCCGTTGTATCTTGCATGATTTTTCAATCCAGATCACGCGATGAGTATGCGCCAAAAATGCCACATCAAAATGTTTCGCATGCACTTGCCGAAGTGACAAAGCTCTGGGCAAAGTTGGAAGATATTGAAAATGAATTTGATGTAAAGACGCAGAACGAACCAGACTTTGGTTTTGCCTATATCTCTTACCGCTGGGCGCAAGGTCATTCGCTGTCAAATGTTTTAAAGGGAAGCGATATGTCGGTGGGAGATTTTGTTCGCGCTGTTAAACAACTCATGGATTTGTTGATGCAGATTGGTGGCGCCAGTGAAAAACTGCGACCTGTTTGCCGCGAAGCCATCAAGCGGTTAGATCGTGGAGTGGTCTCATATATGGTGGATGACCTATGACTCTAATGTTGCTTGATAGCGCCTCACTTTGGTATCGCGCTTACTATGGGATGCCCGACACCTTGCTGGCGCCAGATGGCACCCCGGTAAATGCGATTCGCGGATATCTTGATATGACCGCTCGCCTAATCGGAATGTATTCACCAACGCGAATGGTTGCTTGTATCGAGGGAGATTGGCGACCTTCTTGGCGAGTAGATCTCTTTCCGGATTACAAGGCTAACCGCCTAGAAGAAGATGGAGAGGGTGAGGAGGAACCGGATTTGCTTACGCCGCAGATTCCGATCCTTCTAGATCTTCTCGATGAATTTGGGATACCAATGGTCGGAGTTGATGACTACGAAGCCGATGATGTCATGGCCACTTTCGCAGTAAAGGAACCAGGGCCAACGCGCATAGTTACCGGCGATAGAGATCTCTTCCAGCTAGTTGATGATAAACGCGATGTAAAAGTTGTTTACCTTGCAAAGGGCTTATCCCAACATGATTTAGTTGATAAAGCCTGGATTACCCGCAAGTATGCGATACCTGGTGATCGCTATGCGCTCTTTGCAATATTTCGGGGAGATCCATCTGATGGCTTACCGGGCGTTCGCGGTATCGGTGAGAAAGGGGCGGCGTTGATTGCGAACCATTTCGCTGATGTAGATGAAACGCTGCAGGCCGCTCGCGATCAACATCCCGCGCTCAAACCAGCTCTAGCAAAGAAGATTATCGAAGGCGCTGATTATTTGAAGATTGCTCCGACCTTGGTTCATTGTGCCAAAGATGTAGCGTTACCCAGACTAGATATTGCAATGCCAAAAGCTCCGAAAGATCTCTCAAAGATCTACTCGATTAAGAATCAATATGGTCTAGGTGCCAGTGTTGATCGGTTGATCACTGCTCTTAAATGGTAACTCTCCTACTCTCCGGCTTTCTCGTCAGCGCCGCCTTTGAACCGATTGGGATCTGGTATTTCGCTGTTGTTGGTTATGCCCTATTCTTTCGCGGAGTTCGCAGATCAGCACGACCAATTCTATTTTCGACAGCCTTCGGAGCGATCGTTAATGGCATCGTTCTCCATTGGAGCAGCAAATACGTTGGCGCCTTACCGTGGTTACTTCTAACAGGGCTACAAGCGGCTTTCTACGCCCCTGTTGGGCTAATTTTTAAGCGAACGAGATCGCTTTCGTGGGTTGTGCTTGCCCTGCTTGTTTGCGAAGAAATTCGTACAAGATTTCCCTTTGGTGGCTTCGGTTGGACAAGGATCGCCTTCAGCCAAGTTGAGTCTCCATATTTACCATTAGTGTCATTTGGGGGAGTCCTATTGCTCTCTTTTGCGACCCTTTTAACCGCGCTGGCCTTTACTAGGTTCTCCTTTAGAAAAATTGTTCTGCTTCTTATTTCACTCCTCCTAGTTGCTCTCGTGCCTGGCACCGCCGACGACGTAGGTCAAATAAAACTCGCCGCGATACAAGGAAACACTCCATCCGTTGGATTGGAATTTAATGCAAGAGCAAGGGCAGTATTCAATTTACATTTAGAGACAACCCGAAGATTGGTAAAACAGAGATACGATGCAATTGTTTGGCCAGAGAATTCAATTGATATTGATCCGCGTCACTATCCGGAAGTGGCTACCTCTATCAAAAATTTAGTGCATGACCTAGAAACGCCTTTGATAGCTGGAGTTGTACTAACAGAAAATGGTTCTCCCGCAAACGCATCAGTGTTGTATGCGAAATCGGGAGCCGTTGAATCAACTTACATCAAGCGATATTTGACGCCTTTCGGAGAATATATGCCGTTTCGTGCAATGGCGCAGTTTCTCTCGCCCTATGCGAAATCAGTCGTTGATTTCAAAGCTGGAGCTGACTTAAAAACTCATAAAGTTGCTAGCTATGCCATAGCCCCGATCATTTGTTATGAAGTAATTAACGATGGCCTCGTCAGACAGGCGGCAGAGAATTCTTCTGCACTGATTGTGCAAACTAATAGCGCAACTTTTGCTCATACACCCGAAAGCGCCCAGCAATTGGCCATAACTCGTATCCGCGCGATTGAGCATGATCGCGAAATTCTCAGCGTTTCAACGGTCGGTATATCTGCCTTTATCAACAATAATGGCGTCGTGAAATCGCAGAGCGCTGAAAATGTATCGATGCTTCTGACTGGCGATCTTAAAATGTCTGCGTATAGAACGGTGGCTGATCGACTAGGGGGAGTGGCTCCCCTTTTAGTTCTTCTAGCCTCTCTCATCATTGCGATTCGGGATAATCGAAGGAGGCTCACAGCATGAAAAAGATTGCGCTATTGATTCCTACCTATAACGAAGCTCTTTCCATCGTTGAATTATTTAAGCAACTTAAGAAGTTCAGAGAAGTCTCTGAAGATAAATTCGATGTAATTATTATTGACGATAACTCACCGGATGGAACTGCATCAATTGTCGATAATTTGGCAATCAATTGGGTTTCAATTTTGCGCAGGCCAGGTAAAGGCGGCCTCGGCGCCGCCTATCGCGCCGCTTTCAAAGAAGTTCTCGCAAATAAGCAATACACCCATGTAGTTACGATGGATGCTGATGGCTCTCATCGCGTAGAAGATTTGGCGAAGATGATTAAAGCAATTGAACCCGGAAAGTTGATTGTGCTTGGGACTCGTTGGATTCCAGGTGGTTCGGTAGTAAATTGGCCAAAACGTCGCCAATATTTATCTCGAGCAGGTACTGCCTATGCCAAATTGGCGCTAAGAATTCCTCTAAACGATTTAACTGGCGGATTTCGGGTCTATAGCCTCGAACTTTTAGAATCACTTAGACTCGAAGATATGCAGGCAACTGGATATTGCTATCAGATTGAGATGGCACTGGCTGCACATTTAGCTGGCGCCAAAGAGATCGAAGTTCCAATTACCTTCGTCGAAAGAATCAATGGAGTTTCTAAGATGTCGCAGGCGATAGTTGTTGAGGCTTTAGTACAAACCACCCGTTGGGGTTTATCTCGCACCTTTAGGCCTAACGCCGATAAGTTACATTATGTTAAGTAATACTAAATAGGCCCCGCCCCGGAAGAAGCGTTACTGAATCGATCGCTATCGGGCGTAGGCCTCAATCGGCGCGCAGGAACAGACGAGATTTCGATCGCCAAAGGCGCCATCAATACGCCCAACGCTCGGCCAATACTTACCCTGAGTACCGATCAACTCACCGTTAATTAGCCCGCTAGCAGGCGCTGGATAGGCACCCATCTCCCGCGAGTAGCGACGATCCCAGTTGCTTGCTACAACAGTTGCCGCGGTATGTGGCGCATGGCGAAGTGCTGAATCCTCAACGGAGATAGCTCCAACTGTGATCTCTGATATCTCACGGTGAATCTCTACCATCGCATTTATGAAGCGATCCATCTCTCGCACATCTTCAGATTCTGTTGGTTCAATCATCAACGTACCAGGCACTGGAAAACTCATAGTCGGAGCGTGGAAGCCATAATCCATTAATCGCTTTGCGATGTCATCAACAGTCACGCCGCTAACGCGAGTGATCTCTCGTAGATCGAGGATGCACTCATGCGCGATGAGCCCACCTTCGCCGGTGTAAAGGATTGGGTAATACGGCGCCAACTTCTTTGCCATGTAATTGGCAGACAAGATCGCAATCTGAGTTGCATGGGTAAGCCCTGCTCCCCCCATCATTCGAATGTAACTCCAGGAGATCGGCAAGATACTTGCTGAACCAAATGGCGCAGCCGAGATCGGACCTGGGCCCGTAGCCGGACCTGCGGTTTCATCCAATGGATGGTTTGGCAGGAACGGCGCTAAGTGTGCGCGAGCGATTACTGGCCCAACGCCTGGTCCTCCACCGCCGTGCGGAATACAGAAAGTCTTATGGAGATTTAAATGCGAAACATCAGCCCCAAATTTTCCAGGTTGAGCTAATCCGACAAGTGCATTTAAGTTCGCACCATCTACATAGACCTGGCCACCAGCGGTGTGAACTAATTCGCAAATTTCGCCAATGGCAGATTCGAATACTCCATGAGTTGAAGGATAAGTAACCATCAAGGCCGCAAGGTTTGCGCCATGTTCTGCAATCTTAGATTTAATATCTTCTACCGATACGTTGCCGAGTGCATCGCAAGTAACAACTACTACCTGCATACCTGCCATAACCGCACTGGCAGCATTTGTCCCGTGCGCGCTCGATGGGATTAAGCAGATAGTGCGGTGCCTATCTCCCCGTGAGTCGTGATAGTTACGAATCGCTAGAAGCCCCGCAAATTCTCCCTGGCTGCCTGCATTTGGCTGTAGCGAAACTGCATCGTACCCAGTAATGGTAACTAACCAATCAGAGAGCTCTTTTATCAATCTACGTGATCCTGCAGTTTGATCTGCGGGTGAAAATGGGTGAAGTGATGCAAATTCTGGCCAAGTAACCGCTTCCATCTCGGTTGCCGCATTTAACTTCATTGTGCATGAACCTAAAGGAATCATTGTTCGATCAAGAGCGAGATCGCGATCAGAGAGAGTACGCAGATAGCGCATCATGGATGTCTCTGAGTGATAAGTATTAAAAACTGGGTGAGCTAGATAGCCGCTGGTTCGTTTTGCGCTACTCGGAATACCGCTCCCCTGTACTGACAGATCAACCTTGGCTTTGAATACGTCAGCAAGTGAATTAAGAAGGTCGACAGTCGTGGTTTCATCAAAAGATATTCCAACTTCACTATCGCTTACCTTGCGCAAATTAATCTTGAGTTCAGCCGCTTGCGCGATGATTGGATCGGCCTGACCTACGTTTATCGTTAACGTATCAAAATAACTCTGATTAGAAACCTTATGCCCTACAGCGTTTACCGCACTTGCGAATATGCTGGTAAAAGAATGAACACGATCGGCAATCTTCTTTAGTCCCTTTGGTCCGTGCCACATCGCATAAAAGGCGCTCATATTTGCTAGGAGAACTTGGGCGGTACAAATGTTGCTAGTGGCCTTATCGCGGCGAATATGTTGCTCACGAGTTTGTAAAGCAAGACGAAACGCTGGATTGCCATGGGCATCAACGCTCTGACCTATCAAACGTCCCGGTAGAGAACGCTCCAGACCAGTACGTACAGATATGAAGCCGGCGTGTGGTCCGCCAAATCCCATAGGAACACCAAAGCGCTGTGCACTTCCTACTGCTACATCTGCTCCCCATTCTGCGGGAGGTTTCAGCAAGGTGAGCGCGAGTAGATCAGTGGCTGCAATTAGAAATGCTCCCTTACTGTGAACTTCATCGGCGATGCTCTCGTAATCTCTGATCGCGCCAAAGGTATCCGGGTACTGAACAAGGGCGCCGAAATAATTTGAATTCGAAAGATCGGATGGTTTTGAAATCTCTATCTCTTCAATGGCAATTCCCAGCGGCTTGGCGCGAGTGATTACTACCGCTTTGGTTTGGGGATGTAGCGCTGCATCAACGACAAATACAGCCGCATCATCGCCCTTAAAGTTGCGCTTTGCTAACGTCATAGCTTCCGCTGCTGCTGTAGCTTCATCAAGCATTGAAGCATTTGAGATCGCCAAGCCAGTTAAGTCACAGACAACAGTTTGAAATGCAAAGAGCGCCTCTAATCGACCTTGAGAAATTTCTGGTTGATATGGGGTGTAAGCGGTGTACCAGGCAGGGTTTTCTAAAACATTTCTTTTGATTACAGCCGGAGTAATTGTTCCGTAGTAACCAGTTCCAATTAGCGAAGTAAATACTTTGTTTTCAGCAGCCATTTCGCGAAGTAGTGAGATCGCTTCAACCTCGGTAACTGCACTTGGTAGATGCTTTTCCAGCGGATCCTTCATGGCGATAGCAGACGGAACCACCGCGGCGATGAAATCAGTTAGTGATTCAAAACCAACTTGTTCCAGCATCGCAACTTCGTTGGCGCGACTTGGACCAATATGTCGATCCGCAAATGCGCCGTGTTCTAAAGTCAAAACTGCTCCCCCAATAAAATATTCAACTAGTTAGTTAAAAAGATATGGGGGAAGAATATGCCCTTTAGGCGCCTTTCGCCTTTCGACGTAATGAGAGCTCGTCGCTACTTTCGCCACCTGCGATAACGATTTCACCGTTCATCTCACCTTGTAAGGTGGCAAGAGAACCCTCAACCTCATGCCAAACCTTGCCTACTGCGATCCCGAATACGCCTTGCCCACCTTGAAGTAAGTCGACGATTTCATCCGCACTAGAGCATTCATAGATTGAAGCGCCATCGCTCATCAAGGTAATGCTTTCAAGTTCTGTTACGCCGCGACTGCGCAGATGATTAACCGCAGTTCGAATATTTTGAAGTGAAACACCAGCATCTAGTAGGCGCTTAACAATCTTTAACACCAGAATGTCGCGGAATCCGTAGAGACGAGCTGTTCCGGAACCACTTGCGGTGCGAACACTTGGTTCGAGCAAACCGGTACGTGCCCAATAATCTAATTGGCGATAGGAAATACCTGCAGCTGCACATGCAGTTGCACCACGGTAACCAATTTCGTCTTGGCCGCTATGCGTAACTGGGGAGGTCACGTTGCTCTCGATTCTGCTCTTGGAAGTTTTATCTGGTAGTAGGTTACGAGCCCAAGCCTTGGTTAACAACGACCGACACGGGCCAAACCTCAAGTAGAGAGTGAGACTTTAACCCCTACCCTGCAAAATCCTCTGGGTTGATCTGATCGAGGAACTCGCGGAAACGTTCCAAGTCTGAATCAGATCCAGCCCCCTCGGGCGAGCTGGCGGTGGTGTCTTCGAGATCTATTCCGACCAAACGTTCTGGGATATCAATCCCTACCTGATCAAGCAGATCCGAATCAGCCAAGATGTTGCTCTTCGTGCGCAGCGCCACGGCGATCGCATCGGAAGGTCTTGCTGACACCTTTAACAGCGCCGACTGACTATCGCGGATCTGAATCTCGGCGTAGAAGATTCCTTCTCTTAGTTCAGTGATATGAACCGCGGTCATCGTCAATTGCGCAACTTCAAGGATATTTGCAAGTAAATCGTGAGTAAGCGGCCTTTGCGCCGCCATACCTTGTTGAGCGAAAGCGATCGCAGTTGCCTCAACGGCGCCAACCCAGATCGGCAAGAATCGAGATCCTTCAATCTCCTTTAACAAGACGATCGGTTGGTTAGAAGGCATCTCGATGCGAACACCGACGACCTCCATATTTACCAACATTCGATTAACTCTTTAGCAAAATCTTCAGCAAGAACTATTGGCGGGGACGATTGAGCCCGGCGCGGACAAGACCGGCGTGCAAACGTACTGAAAGCGAAGCAATCTGCTTTTGAACTTCTTCAGCGCGAGCCTTTGAATCTGCAGACTTCTGGCGATTAATCGGAGTAATTACTTGTTCGATCAGACCAATTTCACGATCTGCCGCTGATTTAAAGGAGCGTAGGTGGCGCGCTTCAATTCCAAAGCCAGCCATTTCGGCGACAGCTTTAGCAACTGATAACGCATCTGCATCGTAGTGACGGCCTCGCAGCGCGATAAATCCATAAGATTCAAGTTCTACGAGTTGGCTATCAATTAATCCGCTCGCCTTGAGTAGCTCTTCGCGAGATAGACGAAGATCTGAAGTTGTGGCAAAAGATTCTGGTGAAGCATCGTTATCAACGGTGGCCAAGTTCGGGCGAGGTGAAGCTACTCCGCCAGCTGGAGCAGGTTCAAGGCCACGATCTAAAGCTTCGAGATTTTCCTTGATAACCCGAAGTGGTAAGTACTGATCACGCTGTAGCAAGAGGACATAGCGCAGGCGATCCAAATCTGCACCAGAAAATTTACGGTAGCCAGAAGGGGTGCGTTGCGGCTCAATCAGCCCTTCCGATTCAAGGAAGCGAATCTTTGAGATCGTTATATCTGGAAAGTCACCACGCAACTTGGTAAGAACTTCTCCGATACTTAAATATGCGCGTGCTGGAACGCTCACGTTAACCTCCCCTACTGCTAGTAATGCGGTTAATGATTCTATTTTTTGGTGATGAAAAGCATGTGGAACTTTCCGATCTGAATCTCGTCTCCGGTTTTTAACGCAGACTTTGAAACAGATTGGTTATTCAAATATGTACCGTTGAGGCTGCCGAGATCCTGGAGTGTAAATACTCCATCGACAACTTCAATCGCAGCATGTTTACGTGAGACTGTTACATCATCAAGAAAAATCTGCGAATCAGTTGCACGCCCGATTGAAGAACGGGCTTGATCAATTAGAAAGCGTGCGCCCTTTGAAGGGCCGCGATGTATAACAACCATGGCGCGATCTGCCGGTCCATCCAGAATCGCAGTTAACGAAGCGCGATCGGTTTCAGTTGCGGATGAGAGAAGGGCATTCAATGCGTTCTCTGGGGAACCATCAACCACTGAACGAACCCCAAGATGTAAGGTGCTAGTGAGTTCGCTATTGGACTTTGGTCTGTTCAACGCGTACTCCCTTCACGGTCTGGTCACGAGGTTCAACTTCAACCTGAGGATGACCTTAGAGAGAGTGGCGAAAGAAATCAAGCGGGAATCTCTCCCAAAAATGAACTCTGCTCACGCGGTAATTTGACGATAATCCTCGGCAGAGAGTAAGCCGGCGACTGGAGCGGCTACTTCAATATCGGCCAACCAACCAGCTCCGTAAGGATCGGAGTTAATAGTTTCAGGCGCGTTACCGAGGACCTCATTGATCGCAACGATCTTTCCAGTAACTGGTGAGAAGATCTCAGAGACGCTTTTAGTTGATTCCACTTCTCCGCACACTTTATCGGCAGTAACGCTTTCGCCGATCTTTGGAAGCTGTACATAGACGATATCGCCAAGTGCTCCCTGTGCGTAATCAGTAATTCCCATTCGGTAAATATTTCCGGTGGCAAGAACCCATTCGTGCTCTTTGGTGTATTGCAGATTATCTGGAATCGAAGACATGGGAGAAAACTATCGCGCTTTTCTTAATTGTGTAACTGCTACGCGAAGATAGGTCGCCCCAGTAAAGAGGTAGAGGGCGATGCCCCAAAGCGCAAAGCTCCATCCAAAGATAAAGGCCGCAGTTCCATACCAACCAGAATGCAGGGCCAGTAGAAGAAATGGAAATGCATACAGTAAATTGAAGGTGGCTGCTTTTCCTAAATACGAAACCTTAAGTGGCGGTAGAGACTTAACTGTTAGCGCTAGCGCTGCTAGAGCAAGAATTGCATCGCGAATAACCAGAGCCAGAATTACCCATAACGGAATTGCATCGCGAAGATATAGAACGATTAACGTGGCAACGATATATAGACGATCGATCGCAGGATCGGCTAGTTCGCCAAAACGTGACTCTTGCCCCCAAGCGCGCGCAATCTTTCCATCAAAGTAATCGGTGGCTCCCCCAATTGCGAGGGTGAGAATTGCCCAACCATCAGCTTCCAGAGCGATTGCTAGATAGATAAAGAGAGGAATTCCAAGAGCGCGCAGGAATGTGAGTGTATTTGGAACGGTTACGAGAGGCAGCCTCTTCATGATGCCCATTAATCGCGCTCCTTCACTCGAATCGCCACCTGAACAGGCGTTCCCGGGAATTTAAACTCTTCCCTAAGGCGGCGCTCAATAAAGCGACGGTACGAAGGCTCGATCCAGCCACTGGAGAAGATGACGAACTTAGGAGGCGCGATTCCGGCTTGGGTAGCGTAGTAAATCTTTGGTTGCTTACCACCGCGAACCGGCGGAGGTGTTGCCCCAATCAGCGCCCCAAGGAATGAATTTAGCTTTGCGGTCGGCACGCGCCGCTCCCAGCTATCGATCGCGGTGCGCAGCGCTGGCGCCAAACGATCTCGGTGCCAACCGGTTTTTGCCGCGACGTTAACCCGCTGTGCCCATTCAACCTGATCTAGGTGACGATCGATCTCCTTATCTAATTGATCGCGACGATCTTCATCAACCAGATCCCACTTGTTCATAACGATAACCATCGCTTTACCAGCCTCTTCAACCATGGTTATGACACGCAAGTCTTGTTCAGAGATCGGCTGCGATGCATCGAGTACCACAACGGCACATTCGCATCTTTCCAGCGCGTTCTGTGTACGCAAAGTTGCGTAATAGTCGGTGCCACTGGCTTGATTAGCACGTTTACGCAATCCCGCGGTGTCGATAAAACGCCAGATCGCTCCGCCAAATTCAATTAGCTCATCGACTGGATCACGAGTCGTGCCTGCCACATCATCAACGATTGATCGATTTTCGCCCGCGAGAGCATTTAACAAACTTGATTTACCGACGTTTGGTCGACCGATCAGCGCGATCTTGCGATAACCATCTTGTGTTTGTGCAGCACCAACTTCGGGCATTTCACGAACGATGTAATCGAGAAGATCTCCACTGCCACGACCATGCAGAGCAGAGACAAATTTTGGTTCACCCAGCCCAAGGTTCCAGAGCGCATGTGCATCAGCTTCATCTACATCGCTATCTACTTTATTAGCGATTAAAATCATCGGTTTCTTAGTTTTGCGAAGTTCTTGAACCAAGATGTCATCTTCATCAAGTGCGCCAACGTGTGCGTCAACTACAAATGCAAGTACATCGGCTTCTTGCATGGCAAGTTCGGCCGATGCGCTTACCTGAACCGAAATTCCATCAGGTTTGGATTCCCATCCACCAGTATCCATAATTATGAATCAGCGCCCGCCCCATTCACATTCGTATTGCACGCGGTCGCGAGTTACGCCAGGTGTATCTTCGACAATAGCTTCACGTCGACCGAGGAAGCGGTTGATTAACGTGGACTTGCCAACGTTCGGCCGACCTAAAATTGCAACTATAGGTAGTCCAAGTAGCGAACGTTCCTTAAGCAGTTCCCATACCCGCTCAACAGTCTCTTCTAAATCAAGCTCGGTTGAATCAATTAGGACCGCATCGGAGGATTTGGCTAGCGGAGAAATTGCGCGGGTTGAATCTATCTGATCACGTTGCGCAAGTGAATCTGAAACGCTGGAAATAGGTACTTCTATCTCGGTTGATCGCCGGGCAGCGCGCGCCGAAATGTCTGCTTGTAAATAAATCTTTAGTGGTGCATCTGGTGCCACTACTGTTCCGATGTCCCGCCCTTCAACAACTATTCCACGCTCTGCTTCGTTGATTAGGCGACGCTGCAAACTTAGTAGAGAAGCTCGAATTTCAGGTAGCGCACTAATCGCACTTACGCTTTCGGTCACTTTTTCAGATCGAATTTGAGTTGTTACATCCACATCGCCAACAAAAACTTTTGGGTTCTTTGGATCAGCCATGAACGAAATACTGTTATTAGCAAGCGCAGTTAAAATTTTATCCGCTGAAGAAATTTTCTCACGTAGCGCCAACCAGGTCACTGCACGATAGAGCGCGCCCGTATCTAAATAATTCCAACCCGCGCGTTGTGCGACCAGCTTAGATGTGCTTGATTTTCCAGCACCGCTTGGTCCATCGATGGCTACGACGATCATTATTCTTACATCCCATCATTGCACTGCACGGCGTTAATTAATCTCGATACTTATTAACTCTTATTCTATCTTTTACTATCTTGGAACGTGAACGTTCCAACCTGATTTCTCTAGATGTTTCTGTAATACATCGGCATCATTTGCCGATAAGGCCAATGTGATTAATCCGGTGAACTGTCCTGGTGAGTGCTCAATCGTTAAATCTTCTACGTTTACCTCCGCCTTTGCACACTCTTCGAAGAGCGCGGCTAGTTGACCCGGCTTATCTTCAATCACTACCGGCAACATGTAATAGTCACGAGCTTTTCCGCCATGCTTTCCAGGAATAAGAGCGCGGCCAACATTTCCTGCCGAAATCAAAGATGCGACCCTTGTTGGATCTTCAATCGATTCGATAAGTGATCCGAGATCGTTTTGTAGATTTATTAACAACGGGAGAATCTCTGAGGCATTGCTAGCGATGACCTCTTTCCAAAGCGCAGGATCAGATGCCGCAATCCGAGTGGTGTCGCGAAGTCCGGCACCAGCGAGTTCTAACTCAGCCCCTCGCCCCTTTTGCAGCTGTGCAGCCAGAAGCGATGAAACGATCTGCGGGAGGTGAGAGACAAGAGCAACCGCAGCATCGTGTTCGCCAGCAGTCATCGAAATCGCCTTAGCTCCCAAGAGATTGATCAACCATAAGCCTGCTTCGACAACGTCGGAATCTACGCTCGTGCCATCGCTGTAGCTTGGACAATAGACCCAGGCGCGACCTTCGAATAGATCGGCTCGCGCGCTAGCGGCTCCCCCAACCTCTCGTCCTGCCATCGGGTGGCTCGCGAGAAATCTTTCTGTAGCGCCTTGAATAGTTGATACTTCAAGTTGAGGTTTAGTTTTTACACTAGCAACATCTATAAATTTAGATGCTGGGTTCAGCGCGAATTCACGTTTGACAACTTCAGAGAGCGCCGAAACTGGCACGGCGAATAAAACCAATTCAGGATCGGGCGCTATCGCACAGGCCATCAAATCCTGCGCCAATTTCTGCGCATTAGGGTCGCGATCTTGCATCTCAACCATCACTCCACGGGCTGCAAGAGCTAATCCGATCGAGGTTCCGATCAGACCTGAACCTACGATTCTGATTGAATTTATGAGATTTCCCTGGCTAGTGGCCATCTGAACGCACCTTATTGGGCAATATCTCGGCGTAAAACCTTCGCTCCGCCAAGGTAGATATGGTTAATTTCTGACCTTTTTAAGTTGCTTTCCACGTGCGCCATTATGCGAATCGTGCGTTCGAGAGAGCCCGGAACGCCGATTTCCACCGAACAGATCAAAGGAACATCGGTAAATCCGAGCTCTCGGGCTGAACTTGCCGGAAAGGCGGCATTTAAATCTGGGCTGACCGTAAAAATTACCGAAATGAAGTCATCGGCCGTTAATCCGTTAGCGTGCAAAATCTCAGCCAAAAGTTCTTTGGTCGCATGGTCGATCGCCTGCGCATCATTGGCTCTGGCTTGGATCGCACCGCGAATAGCTCTTACTGAGGACATTGAGAAATAGTACCCGCAAAGTAATACTCGAGAAGTTATATATAATGCGTTTTATCGATATATATTGTTAACGCTTTCCCACTATTGCTCGTTTCATCTATAGGTACTTGTTTCGATAGCCGCGTGTAGGTCGAAATCACGAAAGTCGATAAACCATCTTAAACTCAAAAATTTATGCGCAAATATCCATCAAATTATCGATAAATAGTTAATCACAAAAGGTTGAAATCAAATATCTATAAAGCGTTAAAACGTTAAAACGCTATCATGTAAATAAAACCTTAAATATGTAAAATTCTTTGTAGGTTTGCCAGTTCACCGCTATTTAGATCTCGCCATCTACCTTCGGGCGTATCCCCCAATGAGATCGGTCCAAACTTGGTACGGATCAATCGCAAGACCACGACATCAACGGCCTCCATCAGGCGGCGGATGATGTGATATCTGCCTTCATGGATTGTGACCTCGATCCATTGAGGACTGAGTTGTTTAAAGGAGAGAACCCGGCCAATTCCATCTTCTAGCTCAATTCCTTTGAGTAAGGTCTTTTCCGCCCCAACCGGCAGCCTTCCATCGAACTCGATGATGTAAGTCTTTTCCAGTCCGAAGGAGGGATGGGTGGCGCGAAAAGTTAGATCACCATCATTTGTAAGCAAAATCAGCCCTTCGGAATCCTTATCAAGGCGTCCTACGTGGAATAAACGTTCTTTTCGCAGATCGATAAAGTCTGAGAGTGAAGGACGGCCTTCAGGATCGAACATCGTAGATAAAACGCCCCTTGGTTTATGAAGTGCTACATAAGACTTAGTCATTGAACGGGTAATTGTCTCACCATCAACCATGACCTTGACCTTTTGCGGGTCAAATTTTGATCCGAGCTCTCGACATATAAATCCGTCGACGCTGACGCGACCATCCATGATTAGCTCATCGGCGCCACGGCGGCTGGTGACGCCTGCATCGGCGATGATTTTATTTAAACGCATTTCGGCCATTTGGCTATCCATTCTCGACAGTCATAAGGGGCGCTCTCAGGTTTAGTACCGGCGAGCAAGTGGCGAAAGTTTACGCCAGGGCCAGGCCGGGGGTCAAAACTGGGTTGGGCTAGCGTTCAAAAATGGTTCAAAAATGGTTCAAAAATGGTTTAAAAGAGCTAGTCGGTGAGCGATTCCAGGATTTCATCGAGACGGTCTAGATCTGGCAGGTAAGGAGCCAGCGCTGGAAGGTCGGCGAGTGAGTTGAGTCC
>Ga0214923_10004037_pt1 | contig 18067 bp, 14 predicted proteins | sample LL1510_MetaG_FD_177993 | JGI IMG/M metagenome (GOLD analysis project Ga0214923, IMG submission 177993) | Freshwater microbial communities from Lake Lanier, Atlanta, Georgia, United States - LL-1510 | ecosystem: Environmental > Aquatic > Freshwater > Lake | place: USA: Georgia | collected... | reverse complement strand
CAACCTTTCATTCACTACCGTGGTCCCAGCGACGGACTGGAAGTTGATGAATGAAAGGTTGCCATCGACCCAAGTAACGGGAGAAAGGGCCACCGAGGCTTCCCCAGCCGCAAAAAAACCACTATGTTGCTCGCCTTTTAACGAAAGGGGCATCCCTAAGTTCAGTCCAAGATTATCGGCGGCAGCTATCGGAATTGATAAGGGAAGTAGGCACCCAAACACGGCTAGTATTTTTCTGGAAATTACTGATTTCATTTTTTAATTACCTCCGACCCATCACAGGTCATATGTTGAGTCAGCTAATTAATAACTGCTTAAAAATTAGGATTTTCACGTAAAAATACTACACTAAAATATCTCTGATGCGAAATGCAAAAAATACCGATGCATGGGGTCATCAGATTGAACACAAAACACCCCATCCTTGAACGAATTTTCGAGGGTCGTTCGATGGGGATGACTCGCCAATAGCTGCGTTATATTTCAGTCAGCGCGCCGTCCTAAATTATCGTCAGTGGAGTGAAACACCGCAGGCGATGCGGCGCACTATGGGCCCAAAATGGCTTATTTTCAGAAATAGCGATGGTGCCAACTGATTCAGATGCGCCGTTTCTCGCTCGACGTGGTGGTTCAGAGCGACATGAGGAGAGCGAAAATGGGGCAGATGGAGCATTTCGCAACCAAGCCACTATCGAGGATTTTGACCCAGAAATAACACCGCCGTTCGCCGGTTTGCAGCGATTGTGCACCTGCGTCAGCAGGTCCAAGTTACTATCGAAAATCAGCGGCAGAAATAATTTCATGGGTAACCGATACATCGTGAATTCGCGCAGAATCGACAGTTACACCAAGACCCACTGAATCGGTTTGTAGCGGCATTCGGTTGATGTCGTAATCAAATCGAAATAGATGTAGGGCATCGCAATCCCACGTAAATTCAGGGGGCGCCCAATCGCCAGTTCTGTCCTCGTGGTAGTGGCCAGCGACGGCCAAACGAGTCGCTAATCCGATCGGCGAATCTACCATTCCACCGCTGGATACGCTGATTCCCAATTGGGACGCCAACGTATACATTCCAAGGGTAGCACTAATACCGCCAACACGCCCGATTTTAATGACCACCGAATCCGCCGCATCGAATGTATTGGCCGTGGCGACATCACATTGACTGGAAATTGATTCATCCAACACGATCGGGATACCACACACCTTGCGAAATTCGCAATTTGCCGCCCAATCACCGGATTCAAATGGCTGCTCTATCCACGCAACGCCACTCCATTCCAACTGTTTCAACGTTGGGATATCGTCCCGACCGAATATGCCATTTGCGTCAACCGCTACCGCGATAGACTCAGGTAAATAGGTGCGAATAGCAATAAGCTGTTCAAGCGAAAAAAGCCGCGATATTTTTAACTTTACCCGTTTAAATCCCATTGCAACGACCTGATCCATCGCGGTCGGTGTCACGTCGTCCATCGACATCGTCCCTCCCAAACGATTTTGGGGTGCTGGGTGGCCCAAATATCTCGCTAACGATTGATTGGCTTCTTGAGCTAACGTAATAGCAACCGCCGCATCCACGGCCGCTTTGGCAAACGGAAAGCCAAGAATTCCCGTTAAAATCGTTGACACATCCGCCAAACAAAAAAATCGTCGCCCCAAAATTTTGGGCAGAATAAGGTGTTTCAAAGCAAACCAGCTGACATCAATCGTTTCATAGTGGTAGCCCGGTTGGTCTAATGATGAACATTCTGACCAAACGGTCCCTGAATCGGTCGCCCATTTAAGTAGCAACACACGACGCACATTCCCGACATTACGAATCGTTCCTCTCATCGGTAAATAGAGATCAAAAAATTCAACAGAAAATAACGTAGCCATGGTAGAATAAGTCTATAGCATTTGCATGCCGCCACCCAACTGTAATCAAAATCGTCACTACTGCTCCAGACCGGAGTGTCCGAAGGAAAACCCCATGAACCGCTTGTCAACTACATTCAGTGTCGCCAACTTTACCACTCTCAGATGGTGCGTCGTAATGGGTATCACCTGGTTAATCACCGTCCAGGCGAGCGCAACGGAGCTCGATCAATTAATCAAGGATGCGCTCCCCGCCATCCCTGGCGTGGCATCGGCTCGTTACACCATCCAATCGGCGTCGCTTAATATGGCGATCGCCCAACAGCTATCGATAGGGTCGGCAGAATTGACCATCGAAGGCAACCAAAAAAATGCATCAAATTTTTCCAGTAGTATCGGTCTATCGCTCACTCAATCGATATTCCCCATACTTTGGGAAAATCCTGAATTATCCCGTTCGAGCATAGAGGTTCAGACGGCTGAGGCACAGTACCAACTGACACTAGCCGCAATTTGGCGAGAATTTGGGAATGCCTATATCGACGTGTGGAATAACCGAGAAATAATTGGAATCGCACAAACTATTGAGGATCGCCGTCAAAAAAATGTGGAATTGCTAACGGCTCGATTTAACTCAGGACGGGAACATCTCGGCGCATGGACGTGGGCTGGCGCTCAGTGGGATCAAGCAAAAATAGACACGCAAATCGCCCGGAGAAACAAGAACTTGGCAGAACAGAAATTACGAATTATGACAGGAAATCCGGGGATTTCTATTACAACACTCAATGTCAATCAATTTTTAACGCTACCCACAGCACCCGATTTTGACAAGATCGTCGCGAATTTACCCAGCGTGATCTCGAAACAACTCACCATCCTGTCTCTCATATGTTCAAAACGCGGGGTGGAAAACACGCTCGGGCCGACGGCCAAAGTCGCGGTCATGGGTACCGCCACTCAAGGATCCAGCGCGTCGCTGTCCTCGGGAATTACGGGATTTGTCACCGTCCCGCTTGGCCTAAATGGGTCAACGGAAACCAAAATCAAACAGGCTGATATTGCGATTGCTCAGGCAACGGCAGATTATATGGCTGAAATACGAAATCAAAAGTTACAACTCATCGACGCGTGGAACGCACTAAAAAATGCGATTGACGTGCTATCGGTGCAAACGAGGCTCGTGGCGGCGGCCCAAAAACGATCCGATATTGCGTCTGCGCAATACAATTCAGGCTTAATCACTTACGACAATTGGGATCTAATTGAATCGCAAACGATTAGTCAAATGCGTCAACTCCAAACAGCGAAAGTTGCCGTTGCAAAATCAAATCTCGACTGGCAAATCCAGCAACATAATTTAGGAGGTGTCCGATGAAAAAATTCGTAATCTGGGGGCTAGTAGCAATTGGAGTGAGTGCCATCGCCGGGTACTATTTACTCCCAACATCCAGAACCAGAACCTCACCTAACGTTCGTCGTGTTCATATTCAAAACAGAACGATCACATCGACAATCACTGGCACAGGGACGGTTGTTCCTGAAACACGTGTCGACATAAAACCTCCCATTTCGGGTCGCATCGAAAAAATAGCCGTCGTTGAGGGAGAGGTCGTGCACCAGGGGCAAATCATTGCATGGATGAGTTCGACAGATCGAGCGGTATTATTGGATGGAGCCCGTTCGATCGGCCCTGATGAAGTTAAAAAATGGGAAAGCATGATTCGCCCGGCCCCCATCGTCGCGCCAATATCAGGAACGATTATTTCCCGTGGAGTAGAACCTGGGCAGACCGTTGTTGCCAACGATAGTTTATTCGTGATCGCCGATCGGCTGAAAATCCAAGTTCAAATTGATGAGACGGATGTTGGTAAAATACGACTTGGCATGCCAGTCAATTATGAACTTGATGCGTTTCCGGGTCGGCGATTAACAGGGCGAGTATCCAAAATTGGGTTTGAATCCAAAGTAATCAATAATGTTACGGTTTACTTAATCGATATTATTAGTCGCCAGTCGATGCGTGACATGCGGGCAGGAATGACAGCCTACGTCTATTTCGAATCCGCTAAGGTCAAAAATGCCCAAGCACTCCCGAATGAGGCCATTCACTCACGACGCGGGAAGTCAACCGTCACGGTTCAAAGCTCGACGGGAAACTACACTCACATCGACGTGATTACGGGTATCACGGATGGCGAATTCACAGAAATTTTAACGCCCCTTCCTCATTCATTGCCAATCGTAATCGTCGAGGAGATGGGTCCAAATCCGTCACGGCGTCGTTCGCAAGGGAGTCCACTGAATCCAACGATGGGTCGAGGTCGATCTGGACGATGATCGTATGCAACGGGATTAAGAAGTCGTACTCAATTGGCGGCGAAACGGTGGCCATTTTAAATGGCGTAACCCTAACCATTCACCCCGGAGAATTTATTGCGATTATTGGACCATCGGGGTCAGGCAAATCAACACTGATGAACATCATGGGACTCCTCGATACCGTGTCGGACGGGGAATTAGTCATTAACGGCGTGAACCCCGCCCACCTATCCGACAACGAACTGGCGCGACTGCGGGCGACAACCATTGGATTCGTCTTCCAGCAATTCAACCTACTCCCAAGAACGTCGGCGTTAGACAATGTGGCACTACCCGCCAACTACTCGAATCACGTCGACCGACCACAGGAACGGGCACAGACATTATTAAACACCGTTGGATTGTCCCACCGATTAACCCATACGCCGGCACAACTATCTGGGGGGCAACAACAACGGGTCGCTATTGCACGGGCAATGATGAACAATCCCAGCATTATTTTCGCCGATGAACCTACCGGGAACCTCGATTCGGGGAGCCAAGCCGACATCATGGGCATTTTTAAACATCTCAACTCTCAGGGAAAGACAGTTATTATAATCACTCACGACGCCGAGGTCGCGGCCATGGCACATCGAGTGGTAACCCTTCGTGATGGCGAAATTCTTAGCGACATTACCCACACGCCACGTTCCGTTGATCGACCGATTGAGTTGGAATCCCCCACCAACGTGTCGATTTATACCGTTGTGATGCGCCGAATGGGAGCGGATTTCCGTCAAGCACTTCGATCGATCCTGAGTCACGGATTACGGTCATTTTTGTCAATGCTGGGAATTTTAATCGGCGTGGCCTCATTAATCACGATGCTGGGATTGGGCGCCGGCGCCAAACAAGACATAGAAAAACGTCTTGCCGGGCTGGGATCGAATCTGTTAATCGTCAGCACAGGCACATCTCGACAAGGTGCCGTCGCAATGGACCCAGGACTGAGTACGCGACTTGATGTGATGGATTCAGCGCTTTTGAAAAAAGATATCCATGGAATCGCAGAGGCATCACCCGTCGTATCAGGAAAAGTCAGGGTTAAATATCGAAACAAAAATACGTCGACGAATTTAATTGGAGCGCTCCCTCAATACGAATTTATTCGCGCAATGACGCCCACCCAGGGCCAATTTTTCAGTCAATCCGACCACCGTTCTCGCCGACGAGTCGCGTTAATCGGCCTGACGCTTGCCAAAAACATATTTGGAGATCCAACGACTGGCGCCATTAATGACAATCCCGTTGGTAAGCAAATTTGTATCGATCGCACGATATTTACCGTGATCGGCCTGCTACCTGAAAAAGGGAGCACCGGTTTCCGAGACAACGATGATGTGGTGGTAGTTCCATTAAGTACGGCAATGAATCGGGTACTGGGTAAAACATTCGTCGATTCAATCGAAATCGAAATGCAATCTCGGGAGGATCTGGATACGAAACAAGTCGAGATCAACGAGTGGATTCGCAAACGGCACCGCATTTCCGACAAAGACGACGATGCAATCCGAATCCGAAACATGGCAGATATCCAGGAGGCGATGGCCCAAACTAGCCAAACGATGAGTATCTTACTGGCAGCGATTGCCGTTATTTCGTTGGTGGTCGGTGGCATTGGCGTGATGAACATCATGTTGGTCACAGTGACAGAACGAACCCGGGAAATTGGTTTACGAAAGGCCTTGGGGGCCACCCCAGGCGCCATACTCACTCAATTTTTAATTGAATCGATCTGTATTAGCGTTTCAGGTGGCATTCTGGGAATCGGTATTGGTGTGACAATTACCCAAATTTTTAGTCAGACGGCGGGGTGGCTAGTCGTGCTGACTCCCAGTGCACTTTTGGGTGCATTCGGATTCTCCATGGCCAGCGGTATCTGTTTTGGGTTTTGGCCAGCTAAAACGGCATCCGGGTTGAATCCTATTGAATCTTTACGACACGAGTAATATCCTTTCGCTCCACATAAAATCAGTAAAAGGCGGTTCGTTATGACTATCAATACCGATGTTCAAACAGCTCTCGAGTGGCGATATGCTGTCAAACAATTTGACGCATCAAAAACAATCGACGCAAGCGATTGGAACACTCTAGAAAACGCATTACACCTGTCACCCTCGTCATTTGGAATTCAGCCATGGCAGTTTATTGTTGTCCAAGACAAGACACTCCGATCACAACTACGCGCCGCATCATGGAACCAAAGTCAGGTGGAAGACGCATCCCATTTCGTGGTGTTAACAGCGAAAAAAACGATGGATGTTCAATACATCGATGCCTACTTGAATCGGATTGTTGAGGTCCGTGGAGTAGATCCGAGTTCACTGGATGGCTACCGAAATATGATATTGGGTAAAGCCTCCCAACCGTCTCAAGCGATTGAGTCGTGGACTCAACGTCAGGTATATATTGCCATGGGAATGTTACTTGCCACAGCGGCGATGCTTAAAATTGACACCTGCCCGTTAGAAGGGCTAAGCTCGGCCGACTATGACCGGCTGCTTAACTTGACTGACACCGACTACACGACAGTTGCGGCTGTTGCCCTCGGATACCGGGACATCGCCGACAAATACAGTTTGGCTAAGAAAGTGCGATTTGATAAAGAATCCATTATTCATTACCGGTAACGCGAGCCAACTTAGTACGTATTTATTCCGTTAAAAGTACCCTCCCAATCATTTTTTAGATCGCGAATTTCGGGGTGGCCTGTTCCCAAAAAATAGTCCGACGCTTCCTTGGCAAACCCAATTGTCAAGGCGGTACCGGGGTCAAAATATCGGCGAACAGTGGCCATGGTTTGCCGATGTAGGATTGCGTCACTCGTCGTAATTCTCTGGCGTTCTTTGGCGGTCACGGATGCCGTGTAGGTGGCCAATCCAAGGTAGGCCGCGTCAACGGCCAGTGCTAGACTCCGACCAGATGCATTCTCGACACCATTGATAAGGGTCGCATGTGTCAGGATTGTCCCCATTAGGACGCCGGCACTCGCCCAACCCACTAAACCTTTCTCATTGATCGGCTGTCCGATCGCCACGTTCACCGCCACACCGAGGGATGTTCCAAGCGTCAATCCCACGACGGCACCCGGAACCGAAGCGCCGGTCAAGGCACCGTCCCAGGTTGATTTGAACAGATCGCGTTGATTTATTACACTGTCCCCTGCCCCCCACAATGCACCAATCAGAGCCGATCCGAGAATGACGTGATTCGGTTCATCCTCGGCGACACACTGTGGAGCACAGATGATAAGTGCGATAAATAAAATAATTACTCCAAGTCTAACGTGTCGTGATTGATCGTTTTTTCTTGCATATTGCATTAGAGGAACATAATATAGACTTTTAATGAAAATTTCTTCCTCAAAAAGTCTGTTAGCCCTTCGTTTTCTAAATTCTGAGCAATTATTACGTCTGATCAACTCAGCGCTTGAACTTAAAAAATCGTTTACTGAAAACCAACACCCTCGTAGTTTGAGCGGCCAAACCATTTTGAACTTATTTTTTGAACCGTCGACTCGAACTCGCGTCAGTTTTGAAACCGCCGTCAAGCGCCTTGGGGGTAGTTCAGTTGCTTTAAATTTGGAATCATCGTCGGTTAAAAAAGGTGAAACTTTATTCGACACAATAAAAAACTTAGACGCGATGGGGTTTGACGGTATTGTTGTCCGTCACCGCCATGCCGGGGTCCCACATTTTGTCGACAATACCCTTGGAGTTCCTGTCATAAACGCGGGGGATGGGTTTAATGAGCATCCATCTCAAGGCCTACTGGATGTGTTTACTATGATCGAAAAACAAGGAACGGTCACTGGCAAAAACGTATTAATACTGGGGGATATTCTACATTCCCGAGTCGCCCGATCGAACATATGGGCCCTTAAAACGTTGGGGGCGAATGTCTTTGTTGCCGGTCCTCCCACCCTGATTCCGGCTGGCATTGAACATATGGGTGCAATCGTAGTCCCTGATTTAGCCAAAGCCATTCCCCATATGGACTTTATTAATGTGTTACGTATTCAATACGAACGACAGGACCTTGGTTATTTTCCAACGGTCCGGGAGTATCGCGATCGGTTTGGATTAACATTAGATCGACTACAACACGCGAAGCCCACCGTTAACATTCTCCACCCTGGACCCATTAACCGCGGTATTGAAATCGACTCAGATGTGGCCGATGGTCCCCACAACGTTATTCTTGACCAAGTCGCTAATGGGGTCATCGTTCGAATGGCAATACTTCAACAACTTTTAAGCAAAGGAGGCCCCGCATGACCTCACTGACGGCCATCATAAACGGCCGACTGGTAGATCCAGTCACTAACACTGAGGACATAACCAACATCTTTTTAGATGAAACGGGCATGGTGGTTGGCCTTGGATATGTCCCTGAAGAAGATGCGGTTACTTCCGAGGTCATTGATCTTAAAGGCAAATATATCATTTCAAATATTATCGACAGTCACGTTTCGCTTCGGGAACCCGGTGAGGAAGATAAGGAAACCCTGGCTACCGCCAGCAAGGCGGCCTTATCTGGCGGCATTACGCTGCTGATTTCAACCCCTGACACGCATCCGATTATCGACACTCCCGAAATGGTATCGTTTATTCACGGACGACGAAAGGAATCGTCCTTAGTCCCAATTTATCCCCTTGGTGCACTGTCTAAAAATATGTCTGGCCTAGAATTAGCGGAGCTATACTTGATGAGTGATGCCGGGGCGGTGGGATTTACAGATGGAAATTCCCTGGAGCATACGGGCCTGATGAGACACGCGCTCCATTATAGTTCGGATCTTGATCGTCCAGTTATTATTACTCCAGAAGACCCACTTCTCAGTCAAAACGGGGTAATGAACGAGGGAAGCGTATCGACGGTCCTTGGATTGAAAGGAATTCCGGCTGAGTCCGAAGAAGTCCGATTATCTCGAGATATTAAATTACTCGAACGTTTTGGTGGTTTTTTGCATGTATTTCCAGTAACAACACGGGCAACCGTTGATCTGATCCGGAAAGCAAAAGCTCGGGGATTATCGATTACGTGCGGCACGGCGCCGCATTACCTGATGTTCGACGAGTCGGATATTGAAGGCTATGATCCAATATACAAATGTCGTCCCCCGCTCCGGACTCGCGATGATATCGAGGCATTGATCGAGGGTATTTCGGACGGAACCATTGATATACTTGCATCTCACCATCAACCCCATACCATCGACGGAAAACGAACGGATTTTGTTAGTGCCGAGTATGGAATGAGTGGAATCGATACCTTTCTACCGTCTGTTATTACCGCGTTAGCCCACCGACGGGCCGTTCCTCTGCCATTAATAGCCAAATTACTTTCAACCAATCCGAAACGGATATTTAGGTTAAAAAAACCCGGCGTAGCGATCAATACTAAACCGTCATTTACCGTCATCGATACCAAAACCGAGATGTCGGTAGATCAGGCCGGCTTTGGTTCGAAAAGTAAATTGTCCCCCTTTCATGGAATGGGGTTAGTGGGTTGGCCTGTAATGACTATTATTGACGGCAAGATACTATGGAGACGACAGCCATCCTGAAAATCCCAATCAGAATGGCTATCTGTGTTCGGCTTGGTCCGTTGGCTATTTGACGACAAGATTTAATATTTTATCTTTAACAAAAATTATTTTTACGATGGATTGCCCGTCCACGAATTTCTGAATTCTATCGGATTCTGCCACTAATTTTTCGGCATCCGCTTGGCTCATCCCTCGCGGCACTTCGATTTTATCCCTGACTTTTCCATTAACTTGAACCACTAAAGTCACCGACTCATCGATAGTTTTTGACACATCGAAGGATGGCCACGACTGAGTGTGAACACTACCTTTATCTCCCAGTTGCTGCCATAACTCTTCCGCCATAAATGGTGCAAATGGCGCAATCAATACCGTGAGTATTCGAGCTGAATCCGACGATATGCCATGTTGGACTGTAAAATTAGTCAATTCCATCAGTCGACTGATCGCTGTATTAAAACTGAAGCGCTGGATATCCTCCGTTACTGATTTTATCGTTTTATGCAGTAATTTCTCGAGTTCTGGACTACTGGATGGGTGATGCGCCTGAACATCGGATACCACACGAAAGACCCGACTTAAAAATCGAAATGCGCCATCGACACCGGCATCCGACCAATCCAGGTCTCGCTCAACCGGAGCTCCAAACAAAATAAATACTCTCGCCGTATCAGCGCCGTATTTAGAAATGATATCTGAAGGATCTACCACGTTCCCTAATGATTTCGACATTTTGGCGCCATCTTTGATGACCATTCCCTGGCACAGTAAATTTTTAAATGGCTCCCCCACTGAATGCAACCCTAAATCACGGAGAACTTTCGAAAAGAACCGTGCGTAGAGGAGATGAAGCACCGCATGTTCAATGCCACCAATGTACTGCCCAATCGGCAACCACGAATCGGCCATGCGTTTATCAAACGGAGAATCCGTGTTTGACGGATCGGTGTATCGAAGAAAATACCACGAGGAATCAAAAAATGTGTCCATCGTATCCGTTTCACGACTCAGTAATTCGCCATTTATCTCGACGTGGCGGAACGACAGGCTCTGTTCAAGAGGATTGCCTTTCCCTTCGAACTGGACATCGAGAGGCAGCCGGACGGGGAGTTGGTCGATTGGAACCGGGATAGGGGTCCCATCGGAACGATATGCCATTGGGATGGGGGTTCCCCAATATCGCTGTCGGGATATGAGCCAATCTCTTAACCGATACTTTGCGACCGATTTACCGACATTATTTTCCTCGAGCCATTGGGAAATTCGCTCTTTGGCTGTTTCGGATTCCAATCCTGAAAATTTACCCGATTCAATTAATTTACCAGTCCCTGTATACGCCGAGGTTCCGTCCCACACGTCTGGGGATTGAATCACCACCCGAACCGGGAGTCCGAAGCGTTGAGCAAATTCAAAATCACGGTCGTCATGAGCTGGCACAGCCATAACCGCTCCCGTCCCATAATCCATCAGAACGTAGTCGCTAACGTATACCGGAACAACATCATTATTTACCGGATTAATCACAGATATTCCGAGTGGCACTCCCGTTTTGATTTGGGTCATATCCGCTCGATCGATCGCACTTTTTGCCAATGATTTCTGAACATACTGGACGACATCGGGATCCGTCCCTAGTTCCGAGACGAGCGGATGCTCCGGTGCCAACACGACATAGGTTACCCCAAACAGGGTATCTGGCCGCGTTGTAAACACATTAACCTCAATCCCTGGTAAGGTTGACTTAAATACAACTTCTGTACCAAGCGATTTGCCGATCCAATTTCGCTGCATCGTCTTGACGCGTTCTGGCCATCCATCGAGCTCATCCAAACCCGACAATAACTCGTCTGCATAATCCGTAATTTTCAAATACCACTGCTCAATTTCCCGCTTCTCGACCAGGGCTCCGGAGCGCCAACCTCGCCCATCAATGACCTGTTCATTTGCCAGCACTGTGTGGTCAACTGGATCCCAGTTCACCCATCCTTTTTTTCGGTACACCAACCCCCGATCAAACATTTTCAAAAAAATCCATTGATTCCAGCGATAATAATCGTCGTTGCAAGTCACTACGAGGCGGTTCCAGTCATAGGCCAATCCGAGGCGTTTCTGCTGGCCAATCATAAAATTGACATTCTCCAAGGTCCATTCAGCCGGATTGATATGATGCTTTATGGCCGCATTTTCAGCCGGTAGACCAAATGCATCAAAACCGGACGGATGAAGAACATTGTATCCCGACATTTTCATAAATCGAGCGATACAATCGCCGATTGAGTAGTTTCGAACGTGCCCGATATGCAGTCTACCACTCGGATACGGAAACATTTCCAAAACGTAATAATTGGGTCGATCGGATGAATTTTGAGTACGATTCAGCCCACTTTCATCCCAATAATTCAACCATTTTTCTTCAAATTCCAACGGTTTGTAGTCCATAGGTAGTTATTTTTCCTTAATATTTAATTAATTGGCTAAAATCATTTTTTATGACAGTCTGTACACGATCTTTCGGAACTTTGGAGGAACCCTGATTCATGACAGAATTTGACGTAATCGTAATTGGCACCGGTGCTGGAGCAAAACTCATTCGTCCTATTGCAAATTTAGGGCAAAATGTAGCGGTTGTCGAACATGGAAACGCCGGTGGAACATGTTTGAATCACGGATGCATCCCTTCAAAAATGCTCATTCACCCCGCCGATGTTATCCGCGATGTCGAAGAGGCACGAAAAACAAACGTATTAGGGTCACCGCCAGATATCGATTGGGCCGCTCTAGTTCGGAGGACGACAGAGACGGTCGACCATGATTCGAATGCCATTACGACTGGGTACACGAATGCACCCAATGTCACGTATTTTCCGGGCACAGGCCGATTTATCAACGCCACTACAATTGAAGTCAATGGCACCCAAATTACTGGCAAACGACTATTTATCGCCGCCGGTGTACGAGCTCGTATCCCTACGATACCGGGATTAGCGGAGACCCCGTATCTAACTCATAAAGAAGCCTTGCGAAGCACGAAGCGTCCGAGATCTATTACAATCATCGGCGGTGGATTTATTGCGCTGGAATTGGGGCATTTTTATGCCAGTGCAGGAGTTCGAACGGTTATTCTCTCACGTTCGGCCATACTCAAGGACTACGACGGGGATGTTCGTGACGAATTTTTACCTCGATTCAGAGAGACAATCCAGTTAATCGAGGAATGCGATTTTCAATCGGTATCTTACAACGACAACCAGTTTTACACTGAAATTATTCACAACGGCACACCGCGAACTGTCAAAACTGATCAACTGCTCGTGGCGGCGGGTATGATCCCGAACACCGATATTTTGAATGTAGAGGCTGCAGGTATCGCTGTGGACGACGATGGCTTTATTACGGTAAACGATCGCATGGCAACGTCTGTTCCAAATATTTGGGCGTTTGGCGATATAATCGGAGCTCCATTTTATCGACACAAAGCGAACTTTGAGGGAGACTACCTGTTCAATACTCTCTACGAGATGCCTCGAGACATACCCATTTCCTACCCTGAGATTCCATCCGCCATTTTCACCTACCCTCAAATTGCGGGTTTCGGGCCATCTGAATCTGAACTGCGTACCAAAGGAATCGATTTTGTCGTCGGTAAATGTCCCTATATTGACTCAGGAATGGGGATGGCATATCGCTCCGATTACGGGTTTATTAAGCTTATTTTTGAACGAACATCACGAAAATTGGTGAGTGCCGTCGCGATCGGCCCGCAAGCCGCAACGATGATGCATATGCCTATTGCGTTTCGACAGATGAATGCCACACTCGACGACATGTTGAGTACCATCTATATTCATCCGGCGCTACCGGAATTGGTACGAAACGCGGCCCGCCGAGCGAAACTTAGCTTAGGCAAATAATTCCGATGTTACGTAAATATCGTAGTCGTAGTGTTAAATGGTGTCTCGTTGCTGGAGTGAGTAGCATGTTGGGATGGGCTATCGGATTGACACCCTGTATTGCCGCCGAACAAGTACCCACCTACGACGCACTAGTTGTAATCAACGAATCGACACTTAATAAATTTCTACAAGCCATTGGACCGATATCTGGTGGCGGGTCATTCAATAATGGCCGGTCTAATTATGTGTGGACCGTAAAAAATCCGACCATCCGAATCGTGAAAAACGCATCGTCATTTACCGCTGACGCCGAAATTCATTCGGGGCTGTTGAATTACGGCACAACTGCCAAAGGTGATGTAGATGTTATTTATGACAATCAGAAAAATATTATTTCGGTAAAAATTAGAAAAGCGAGTTTCGAAGTGGCTCTCGACCTTTTTGGAAATAAAATTCATGTGACTGATGTCGACATTTCAACCTTTTATAAGCCTCAATTCCAATTTCCAGGGCCGCAACCCCTTCAAAATCATTTTGACGTCGATTTACCGGATAAAACGGTTAAACCAATCCAAATCAAAACGTTTGTCAAAAAAATATCCCTTGAACCAGGACGGATTGTTGTCGGATCAAATTTTGCTTTCTCTACCGTCATTCCGAGTCCAAACAAACAATAAATCTTCGGAAACTATGTTGTCCCAAATAAACCCTGGTGACATGGGACCTGGATGATTTGGTTATAGACGACCGGGGTTTTTTATAAGTTAAGCACTGCAATTGGGGTCGTCAGCAACACCAAATTATATTTTTTAAAATTGGGGTGCCCGTACCAGGGCCCTCTCTCTAGCTACAGGTCTGGAACGTAATGTTAGGTCTACACCAATTGACTACCTCATAATCAAATTGTGTCGCGCACATGTTGCCTTTATTTCAGGGACAGTTGTCTCCCTAAAATGGAGCATCGAGGCGAGTAAGGCCGCGTCACAAACTTTTAACACATCAGCGATGTGTTGAAGGGTACCCGCCCCCCCCGAAGCGATTACGGGAATGCCCACAGCCGATGAAATGGCACCGGTCAATTCAATATCGTAACCGGACTTCGTGCCGTCACAATCCATGGATGTTACCAATAATTCCCCGGCGCCCAACCGCTCCAATTCTTTCGCCCATTTTACCGCATCAATCCCGGTGGGGGTTCGGCCTCCGTGGGTAAAAATTTCGAAGGTCGATGTCGCATCAATTCGAATCTCTGACGCGACAGTGTCCGACCCGACACGTGACTCAATACGCTTCGCATCAATAGCTCCCACTATACATTGAGCCCCATATTTTAGGCTGGCATCGCAGACTAATTTTGGATGCCGAACGGCCGCTGAATTAATTGACACTTTATCCGCCCCCGCTGCCAGTAAGCGTTTGATTGTCTCCAAATCGCCGATGCCTCCGCCCACCGTAAACGGAATAAAAATAGCTTTCGCAACCCGTGTCACTAAATCGACTAAAATATCTCGTTTTTCATGGGTCGCCGTAATATCCAAAAACACCAATTCGTCAGCTCCCTGATCATTGTAAATTTGAGCTAATTCAACTGGATCCCCGGCGTCACGCAGGTTAACAAAGTTTGTCCCTTTAACAACTCGACCAGAAGCAATATCTAAACAAGGGATTATTCGACGTCGAAGCATTACTTCACTGTAAATGACTACAGAAGTACCGTCAATTTACCCCGAAACCGGGTGGAGGTGCCATTACTCGTCAATTGAATGATATATAAATAGGTGCCGTTACCAACTAACTGTCCATTATCGCCGATCAAATTCCAATTCACGGTATTCTTGCCACCAATTACACCCTGCGATAAGGACTTTACTTGGCGACCGTTTAGGTCAAAAATACGTATTAACGCGTCTCCAATTGCGGTGGAATCAAACCGAAACGTTAGCGACGTAGTTCGGGCTGGATTCGGGTAGCTCATGACATTAGAAAGAGCGACCGTATGAAACGTATCGGAGGTTGTGGTGTAATCGTTACTCCCCATCGCATCAATCATGGATATCCGAATATCTTGAGTGACAATATGGGAGTTGCTGATCCACGCCGAGCAGTCAAACACATGCGGAGAGGATGCTTGGGGTCTGATCGTGGCAACAATATCATCCATTGTCATGGACCCAGTCGGCACCGCACCTAGCATCCGAGATACAAGGGCCGAAACGATCGCCGTACTTTGAGAGGTTCCCGACATCCGGCCAAATCCATTACCCGGTTGAGTACTGTTAATTCCGTCGCCAAAAGCTAAAAAATCAACGGCATCATTGATATTCGAAAACGACGATCGGTTACCCAATAAGTCGCATGATCCAATGGAAATCACATGATCAAAACTGGCCGGATATACCGGCGTAGTCCCGCCATCGTTGCCTGCGGCTCCTAACACTATTGCGCCATGGGCATAGGCGTAATCAATAGCCTCTTGGAGAACGCCGGAATAGATGTAATAGCCCCAACTGCAATTAATCACCTCCGCACCACGATCCACAGCATATTTGATGGCCGCAGCGGCATCGAACTGAGTGCCACGCCCGGTCGAATCTAAAAATGGAACCGACAAAATACGAGCGGATGGATTAATACCCGTTCCAAATTTACGGTTATTGGAACTGGCCGCAATAATTCCGGCCAGATGGGTCCCATGGCCATTGAGATCAGACACATTGGCACTACCGCCCCCTTTAGAAAATCGATAAAAACTATATCCATAAATATCGTCCACGAACCCATTCCCATCATTATCTCGACCATCGACGCTTTCATACACATTGGTCGATAGCTTCGATTTAAGTTCGGGATGAGTAATATCGACGCCGGTATCAACGATCGCCACCGTAACATTTCGAGTCACGGCGATTTCCATCGCATGCTGAATTACAGGCTGAAACAGATACGCTTGGTCATATATTAACGGATCATTTAGTACGGACACGCTATCACATATTTCAACCGGATAATTGGGCTCAATCGATAATATATTTGGATTTTCTTGGGAGTCCGAAATAAATCGGTCAACGTGCTCCTCGGGTATTTCTACGGAAACAAACTCGCTTTCAATACTAGCGACTGAAATACCCGGTTTGGGAAACGTCAGTATTTTTCCAACTGGTACCGTAGACATTGAGGTAATGTCGGCGCTATTGGCTCGGCGTTTCAGGATAAATTCGACCATTTTCGACTCGACACCAAAAATAGATCCCATGATTGCGAGGTTCCATAAAATAACTAAAATAAAAACACGACAACGCACGATTGGTAGGTATGGCGTTTCCGAAGTTGTCAAATTAAAGACCAATCTCAACCCCTAATTTATGAGTATCTCCCAGCACTTCAGACTGTGCAAAGGTGTATATGAGTCCAATCTCTTCAAGTTGTAAGTCGAGTCCAACTGATGTTGACCAGTTTTTGAATATATCATGAATACCCGCTAATACCGTCAAATTTTCTAAAACAGGGTAAACGGCACCAACGTTCAGTGACATACCATTATCCTGAGACGATACTGAGCCCAACACACGGACAGCCGCAACACCGGTAGATAATCCCACATTCCACTGAATGGGCTGATCATCATTTCGTCCAGTGGACCATAACTTTTTGGAGTGAGTGACGTTTTGTACGCCCACACCAATTCGGGCAAAATCAGCATCGTAGGTCACACCAACGTCCAATGAATAAAGTGACGCGGTTTCGTTAAATACCGACTGCTGAGCTAATCCGGCCGACATGCCCACGACAACTCGCGGAGACACAGCGTATGCGATACCCACTTTACCCACGGTCTCCGAATCGGAAAATGACCCCAACAACGTTGCATCGCCTCCCTGATCAATTGTCTCTGGAATACCATCAATTTTTCGGATCGCGGCAACAGCCGCCATCGAACACTGGGGCGTTAATTGGAACGAAGTCCCTAAAATAGCAGTAGAATACGCATCTTGATATTGAGACGAATATCCCGACAATACAGTTCGCTTTGATTGCGTAATACCTGCCGGATTGATTCCCATCGCTTCTACTCCAATTGAATCCGCCACACTTGCCACACCGACTGCCGACCATTTGACCATCGATTGGGTTAACATGGACTGTGCCACTGACTGGCTACAAAACAGTACCAAAACAACGCACACTATCCCCCCCAAACGCATCATAGCGCCCCCCCTTTTACAACCGTCCAAACAGGTATTGATCGATCATTAGGGCAACGAAAAATCAACAATTGTTTGGGAGTCGTTTACTGCAACCGGTTAATTCCCAACCAAGCGACGGGCTAAACATATTGTATGGGGCTAGCGTCGCCCCCTCCACCGGCACAGCCGGACGGAGCCCCTTCATGGTTCGC
>Ga0214923_10004036_pt1 | contig 18068 bp, 17 predicted proteins | sample LL1510_MetaG_FD_177993 | JGI IMG/M metagenome (GOLD analysis project Ga0214923, IMG submission 177993) | Freshwater microbial communities from Lake Lanier, Atlanta, Georgia, United States - LL-1510 | ecosystem: Environmental > Aquatic > Freshwater > Lake | place: USA: Georgia | collected... | reverse complement strand
GATGGTGAACCGGTGACCGCTGCCGACATGTTGCTCAACTGGGTCGCCGTCGGTGGAGCGTATAACGACACCACGTTCGACCCGACGGAGTACATGGACCCCGAAACGGGCGAGTTGAATGGCAAGCAGCCCGACAACATCGTCTACTTTGACTCGGGTGCCGACCCCACGAACCCCTCGGGACTCGGTCTCGTGACTGAGGTTCCCGTCATCAGCAACAACGGCAAGACGGTCACCTTGACCTATTCGAAGCCCTATGTTGACTGGGAGCTCGCGTTCGGTGTCGGTCTGCCTGCACACATCATCGGCAAGAAGGCGCTGGGCGCGACTTCCAACGCTGACGGTGCAGCGGCGGTCATCAAGGCCATCCAAGACAAGGACACGACCGCGCTGTCCAAGATCTCCAACTTCTGGAACACCGCGTACAACTTCACGGAGATGCCGACTGACCCCGAGCTGCTCGTGGCCAATGGACCGTACGTGATCAGCGACTTCGTGGCCGACCAGTACATCACGATGACGGCGAACCCGCAGTACGCGGGTGCGCACAAGCCCAAGGTTGAAGAGATCACGGTTCGATTCATCACCGACCCGATGGCCGCCGTCCAGGCGTTGCAGAACGGCGAAGTTCAGATCATTTCGCCCCAGGCAACCTCCGACGTGGCCGACGCTCTCAAGGCTCTCGACGTCACGACGCTGTTGGGAATCGAAGGCACCTACGAGCACATCGACCTGCAGTTCGACAAGGGCAAGAGTGGCACCATGAACAACCCGAAGCTTCGGGAAGCCTTCATGAAGATCATCCCTCGCTCGGAAATCGTCGACAAGTTGATCGTTCCGCTCAACGCAGACGCACAGGTCCGCAACTCGCAACTCTTCCTGCCCGGTGCGGCCGGTTACGACGAGTCGGTTGCGAACAACGGGTCGTCCGCATATGCCGACGTCGACATCGAGGGTGCCAAGGCGCTGATTGCTGAGTCGGGAGTTGCTAACCCCGAGGTCTGCATGCTCTTCAGCGCCACGAACCCTCGTCGCGCGAACGAGTTTGCTCTGATTCAGCAGTCGGGTGCCCTCGCGGGCTTCAACGTCACTGACTGCTCGAGCAAGGACTGGGGTGGACTTCTCGGAACGCCGGGTGCCTATGACGCCTCGCTCTTCGGTTGGCAGTCGACCAGCCTCGGAGTGACGAACAGCAGCCCCACGTTCAAGACGGACGGCATCAACAACTTGAACTACTACAGCAACCCTGAGGTAGACAAGTTGCTCGACCAGCTCGACTCGGAGTTCGACCCGGCCAAGCAGATCGACCTTCAAACGCAGATCGACAAGATCCTGTGGTCGGACTTCTACGGAGTCACCGTGTTCCAGTTCCCGGCGGTCACCGCCTACGACCAGACCAAGATCAAGAATGTCTCGCAGGGACCCCTGTCGCCGACAATCTTCTGGAACTGCTGGGAGTGGGAGCCCGTTGCTGCAGCGCAGTAACAACGCAATGGAATAAACCCAAATAGGTGCGGGCGTCAGAGAAAACTCTGACGCCCGCACTGTTTCCTGACTAGCATGAGGACAACCACCACCGAGGGAGGAACATGACGTCGTTTGTCGTTCGACGGCTCATCGCCTCGCTCGTGATTTTTCTCGCGGCGACGTACATTATGTACGTGCTGACGGCACTCTCGGGAGACCCGCTCGCCGACCTCCGTACGAGCACGTCCCCGCAGAAGGCTCAACTCATCGCATCGAGGACGGCTCTGTTACACCTCGATGTTCCGGTCTACCTGCGCTACTTCATCTGGCTCGGCGGCGTGGGTAAGTGCTTCATCGGGCAGTGTGACCTCGGTGTCACGATTCAGAATCAGCCCGTGACGGTGCTGCTCGGGCAAGCCGCGAGCTCAACGTTGCAACTCGTCACGTTCGCATCCTTGACCGCCATCGTGTTGGGGCTCATCGTGGGCATTACGACCGCACTTCGCCAGTACAGCTCCTATGACTACGGCGTGACGTTTATCTCGTTCTTGTTCTTTTCCCTCCCCATCTTCTGGGTTGCCGTGCTGCTCAAGCAGTACCTCGCCATTGGTTTCAACGACTTTCTCTCGAGCCCCGACATACCGTGGTGGTTTGTCGCGGTGGCATCACCCATCGCGGCAGTGCTGTGGGCGGCCATTCTGCCGTTCTCTGGCCGGAACCGCCTCTGGACATTCCTGGCGGCGCTCGGGGCGACGGCCGGCATGCTCACCTATCTCAAGTTGACGAACTGGTTTACGTATCCGCACATCGGCGTGCTGGGGCTGGCGATAACGGGTACCGCAATCGCGTTCGGAGTGACGGGAATTTCCAACGGGCTGAGCAATCGTCGCGCCTTGACGGCGGCCCTCATCGTTGTCGGGATTGGCGTGGCCATCTACTTCCCGTTCCTCTACGGATTCTCGTTCTATTTGCAACCGTGGAGTTTTGCCTTACTTGCCGTTGTGACTCTCGTTGCGGCATTTTTCATTGGTTGGCGACTCGGCAAACCTGATCGCGCACCGGTCGCACGCACCACGGTGATTGTTGCGTTCGTCATGGGCTTGCTCATCACGATCGACCGTCTGATGTACGTCTGGGATGACTACTCGGCTTCGGAGCGCGTCAAGGGTCGACCGATTGCCACCATTGGTGCGATGACACCGGGACTCGAGGGCTCCATGTGGGTGCATATGCTTGACACCTTCACGCACTTGCTCCTGCCCACCATCGCCCTCATACTCATCTCGTTTGCGACCTACACGCGCTACTCGCGGGCGAGCCTGCTCGAGGTGATGAATCACGATTACATTCGCACAGCGAGAGCAAAGGGACTCACGGAACGCACGGTGGTTGTGCGCCACGGATTCAGGAACGCCCTGATTCCGATTGCCACGATTGTGGCCTTCGACATCGGCGGCATCATCGGTGGGGCCGTCATCACCGAGCGTGTATTTGGCTGGAAAGGAATGGGAGCTCTCTTTCAGTACGGTCTCGACAACGTTGACCCGAATCCCGTGATGGCCTTCTTCGTCGTGACCGGTTCGCTCGCCATCCTGTTCAATCTCATCGCCGACATTGTGTATGCCGGCCTCGACCCTCGAATCAGGTTGTCATGACACGCGGCACTCGACCTCCGATGCCAGAGCCGGCACCGAGCATCGCAGAGGAAACGAACGAAAACGCGATCGCCCTCAAAGAAGTTGAGGGACTTAGTCAGGGACAGATCGTTCGACGGCGCTTCTCGCGACACCGCGGTGCGGTGATTTCGATGATTGTCCTCGCCGCCATCGTGCTCCTCGCGTTCACGTCGGTGGGCTTTGTGATTGGTGACTGGAGAGTCCCCGGCTGGTGGCAATACGACTGGGCCGAAGCGGTGGCGCTCGAAAACAACGGGTTGCCAACCTTAGACGTGTTCCACTTCGTGGTGGGCAATCATCCGTTTGGTCAGGATGAGATTGGTCGCGACATTTTTGCAGTGGTCATGCGCGGCACGCAGCAATCCCTCATGATCATGGTGATTGTGGGCTTCATCGGCACGTTCCTGGGGACCGTCATCGGTGCGATCTCGGGTTATTACCGGGGTGTCGTCGATGGCACGTTGATGCGATTCACCGACATTGTCATCACGATTCCCGTCATTGTGATTGGTGCCGTCTTGGGGCGCACGGTCGGCATTGCCGGTGCTCCGGTTTTGGCTCTGGTTCTCGGTGCCGTCGTGTGGACCGGACTCGCTCGATTGGTCCGGGCGGAGTTCTTGTCTCTGCGCGAACGCGAGTTCGTCGACGCGGCGCGCGTGGCTGGCGCTCGTGATGGCCGGATCATCTTCCGGCACATCCTGCCGAACGCCATCGGTGTCATTGTCGTCAACGCCACACTCTTGATGGCAGCGGCCATCCTCATTGAAACGGGTTTGAGCTTCCTCGGGTACGGCGTGCAATCGCCTGACACCTCGCTCGGAAAAATCGTCAGCGAAAACCAAGTCGCCTTCTCGACTCGTCCGTGGCTCTTCTGGTGGCCCGGCTTCTTCATCATCGCGATCGCGTTGTGTGTCAACTTCATTGGCGACGGACTGCGTGACGCATTTGATCCACGTCAAAAGCGCATGCCGTCGCTGCGCGCCCTCGCGAAGGCGAAGCAGGGTGGCTCCGCATGATGGGCGTTGGTTTGCAGACGTTAGGGGAGTGCTGCCGTGAAAATGGCAGCCACAGCGAGAAGGCCGGTCACGACCAACGACACCGTGTGCCAGTTTCGCGTCACCGAATCTCCTGTGTCGGGAGCGTCATTCGGCCGGGGCACGTCGTCCATCGTCACGTCGCTCCATCGCTGGGCGATCACAAACGCCGCGGCGCCGCTTTCCGTGCTGAGAGCTTCCGCCGGTCGGGCGAACTGACCCACCCCGGAGCGTCGAGGGAGAGTGGCAAAGTCGGCTCGGCTGAGCCGGAGCGCCTCGTGCCGACCGGGAGCAGACGCGGCCCATGCGGTCACGGTGCCCACGTCGGTTCCCAACGTCACCCCGAAGCGCACTTCCAGACTCGTCAATTGGGCCAGTGGAATCCGCCATGTGCGGGCCACGTTGACGACCCAGACCACGCGGTCGTCGACAATCACGCGTGGACGCCAGAAGAGCGTCCAGGCACCGAAGCCCGCGAGGGCAAGAAGTGGCCAGCTTCGAATCAGTGTGTCCGCGTCGCGGGCAGCGATGAGTCCGCCGAGGGCGCTGGCAACCAAGAGCACGGTGACCACGGTGAGGCTTCGCCCCAGTGGTACGCGAAATACGGCGCGAGGTTGCTGCACGCAGTCAGCTTGCCACAGTGTCTGGTTGGGAGTGAACGTGGCTAAACAAGAGTCTCGCGAAGTCGTCGTTCGGGTCGACAATCTCGATGTCGATTTCTGGGTCGATGGCCAGGTTTATCCGGCGGCCAAAGGCGTGTCGTTCGAAGTTGCCCGAGGAGAAACCCTGGCGATCGTGGGCGAGTCGGGTTCGGGCAAGAGCACGACTGCCATGGCGATACTGGGCCTGCTACCCGAGAACTCGTTGACGACCGGTTCGGTCACCTTGCTCGAGCGTGAACTCATCGGGCTGGATAAGAATGCGTTGCGCGAAGTGCGCGGAAATGACGTCGCCGTCATCTTTCAGGAGCCGATGACGGCCCTCAACCCGGTGTATTCGGTGGGATTCCAGATCTCCGAGGCACTCCGTGCGCATCAGCGACTCTCACCCGATGACGCTCGAGAGAAGGCAATCGAGCTGATTCGGCAGGTCGAGTTGCCGAATCCGGAACAGACATATCGCAAATATCCGCATCAACTCTCCGGTGGACAGCGCCAGCGAGCACTCATTGCCATGGCGATTTCGTGTGACCCGGTGCTGCTCATCGCCGACGAGCCAACCACCGCGCTCGACGTGACCGTGCAGGCGGAAATTCTGCAGTTGCTCCGCTCGCTGCGGTCGCGACTCGATTCGGGAATTGTCCTCATCACGCATGACATGGGCGTGGTCGCCGACATGGCCGATCGCGTCATCGTCATGAAAGATGGCGTGGCGGTCGAAGCGGGTACCACGGAAGACATTTTCACGAAGCCGCGACACGAGTACACCAAGTCGCTATTGGCCTCCGTTCCTCGGCTTGCGATCACCGACATTGAGAGCGCGCCATCCGTCACTCCCACCGAGGTGCCCGCGTTGCAGTTCACGAACGTGGCGATTGAGTACCCCAAACGGGGGCGAATCCCCGCGTTTCGCGCCGCCGAGGATGTCACGTTTGCGGTGTATCCGGGGGAAACAGTGGGGCTCGTCGGTGAGTCGGGCTCGGGAAAGACAACATTGGGTCGCGCGGCCGTGGGACTCCTTCCCGTGCGCGAGGGGCAGCTCTCGGTGGTGGGAGTGGACATCACCTCCGCGACGCACCGAGCCTTGCGACCGGTACGCCGCCGCACGGGGATTGTCTTTCAAGACCCGGGATCTTCGCTCAACCCTCGCTGGCCCATCGGCCAAAGCATCGGTGAACCTCTCCTGCTCGCTGGCGAAGCGAAGGGAAAAGAACTTGACGCAAGGGTCGAAGATTTGCTGCGTCAAGTTGAACTGCCCATCGACTATCGCAACCGCTACCCGCATGAGCTTTCCGGTGGCCAACGTCAGCGCGTGGGTATTGCGCGTGCGCTCGCACTTGCGCCTGAGCTCTTAGTCGCGGATGAGCCGACCAGTGCTCTCGATGTGAGCGTTCAGGCGCGATTCCTTGATCTGCTGCGCAAGTTACAGGATTCGTTTGGTTTCGCGTGTCTCTTCATCTCGCACGACCTCGCGGTCGTCGACGCGGTCTCTGACCGGATTGTCGTGATGCACAAGGGTAAGATTGTGGAGCAGGGTTCTAAAGATGCGATTCTGCGACATCCGCAGGACCCCTACACTCAACAACTCATCGCGGCTGTGCCCGTGCCCGACCCGGTTCTCCAACGCGCGAGAAGAGAGGGTCGAACCGCAATCTAAGGACGTGCTTCTATGGCGAAAGCCTTCCGTACTGACCTGCGCAACGTCGCCATCGTGGCTCACGTTGACCACGGTAAGACAACTCTCGTCGATGCCATGCTCAAACAAACCAACTCGTTTGACGCTCACTTCAGTGCCGACGATCGCATGATGGATTCGAACGACCTTGAGCGCGAAAAAGGCATCACGATTCTCGCGAAGAACACGGCCGTGGAATATTCGGGAGCGCATGCGACGAACGGGCCCATCACGATCAACGTGATTGACACCCCGGGCCACGCTGACTTCGGTGGGGAAGTGGAGCGCGGACTCTCCATGGTCGATGGCGTTGTCTTGCTTGTTGACGCGAGTGAGGGTCCGTTGCCACAAACGCGATTCGTGTTGCGCAAGGCCCTCGAGGCGAGCCTCCCGGTCATCTTGTTGGTCAACAAAACCGACCGACCCGATGCCCGCATTGATGAAGTGGTCAGCGAGAGTCAAGACCTGTTGCTCGGTCTGGCTAGCGACCTGCATGAAGATTTTCCTGACCTTGATTTGGATGCCGTGCTGAACGTCCCCGTCGTGTACGCGTCGGGTCGCGCGGGTGCTGCCAGCCACAACAAGCCCGCCAACGGCTCGTTGCCCGACAACGACAACCTCGAACCGCTGTTTGAGGCGATTCTCGAGCACATTCCGGCTCCACACTATGACGACGAGCATCCGCTTCAGGCGCACGTGACAAACCTCGACGCGTCGCCATTTCTGGGTCGCCTCGCACTTCTGCGCGTCTTTAACGGAAACCTCAAGAAGGGGCAAACCGTTGCGTGGGTCAAGCACGACGGCACAGTGTCGAGTGTTCGCATTACGGAACTGCTGAAGACCAAGGCGTTGGAGCGTTTCCCCGCGGAGTCGGCTGGACCGGGTGACATCGTCGCCATTGCCGGTATTGAAGACATCACGATCGGCGAGACCATTGCCGATCCTGAGGATGTTCGTCCGCTACCCGCGATTACCGTCGACGAGCCCGCCATTTCGATGACGATTGGCACGAACACGTCGCCTCTCGTCGGCAAGGTCAAGGGGCACAAGCTCACCGCGCGCATGGTCAAAGATCGCCTGGACCGGGAACTGATCGGTAACGTCTCGTTGCGCGTGGTCGACATCGGTCGTCCCGACGCGTGGGAGGTGCAGGGTCGTGGCGAACTTGCGCTGGCCATCCTGGTCGAAAATATGCGTCGTGAGGGCTTCGAACTGACCGTGGGGAAGCCTCAGGTGGTCACCAAGAAGGTCAACGGGAAGACGCATGAGCCGTTCGAGCACATGACAATTGACACGCCCGAAGAGCACCTGGGGGCAATCACACAGCTCATGGCTGCGCGCAAGGGTCGCATGGAAGGCATGGTCAACCACGGCACTGGCTGGGTGCGCATGGAGTTCATCGTGCCCTCGCGCGGACTCATCGGTTTCCGCACGGAGTTTCTCACGATCACCCGCGGAACCGGAATTGCCAACGCGATTTCGCATGGCTATGACGAATGGGCCGGTCAAATCATCACGCGTTCGAACGGTTCCATCGTGGCCGACCGAAGCGGTGTCGTCACTCCGTTTGCCATCATTGGCCTGCAAGAGCGCATGAGCTTCTTCGTGAATCCGACCGAGGAAGTTTACGAAGGCATGGTCATCGGCGAGAACTCGCGCAACGATGACATGGACGTGAACATCACGAAAGAAAAGAAGCTCACGAACATGCGTCAGTCGACGTCCGACACGTTCGAGTCGATGACGCCATCGCGTCAACTCTCTCTCGAAGAGTGCCTCGAGTTCGCGCGTGAAGACGAGTGTGTCGAAGTCACCCCAGAGAAGGTGCGCATTCGCAAGGTCGTGCTGGACATGACGGAGCGCGCACGTGCCACGAGTCGCCTGAAGAAACAAGATCAGGTCTAGCTCCGCGTTGGGTGAATTTTTGGTAGCAACCTCTTCCCGTTGAGGAATCAAGCAGAGTACCCTGCCTGTTAATGGGGGAAATCCCTCGGAGACTGGAAGGACGCATCATGTCACCTCGTGTAATTTTCACCGTCACGGCCGCTTCGGCACTCGCTTGTGGACTGCTCGGCGGTTTAACAGCGTGCGCGAATCCTCTCGAGGCCGTCACGAATCAGGTCGCGCAAAAAGCGGTTGAGGGCGCAATCGAAAATGCCACCGGCACAGACGTTAGCCTCGACGGTGGCACCATTCCAGACACGTGGCCAGCGGATGTGCCCAAGCCAACCGGAAAGATCATTGGTGTCTTTTGCGATGCGGCAAACGGATGTTCGGGATCTTTCGAGGTCGGCGATGCCAAAGCCGGGTATGACGACTACGTTGCCGGATTGACGAGCGCGGGATACACGCAATCACTCGACCTGTCAACGCAGGACAGCTACATGGGTGTCTTTGACAACGGAACGTCGAACGTCACCGTCTCGGGCGCCAAAGACACGACCTCCGCAACGGGCAATGTGCTCGTCATCATCACGACGAAGTCGGCGCAGTAAGGCGTGACCGTGAGCGTGTGTCGCGGTGACCGCGGCACACGCTCAGGCGCGTGATGACGCCGTCGCAGACGCGGTGCTCGTTGTCACTCGGGGAAGTGTGCGCAGTGACATGCGCAGGAAAACGCCGAGTGCGATTCCGACGTACAGAGCCCAGACAACGATTTCGAGCCACGACATTTCGGGTCGGAAGCCGATGGTGCCACGTAACAGAGATCCGTACCAACTTTCCGGCGGTACGGCGACGGATACATCGAACGCGATGGATTCTCCGCCGGGGAGCACGCCCACCTCTTGCAACTCGTGCACGCCATAGGCGAGCACGCCGCCGGCGAGAATAATGAGGAGTGATCCCGACCAGGTGAAGAAGGCTCTGAGGTCCAGCCGCACCATGCCGCGATAAATTGCGAAACCCAGAGCGACCGCGATGAGCAGTCCAATGAGTGCCCCGAGCAACGGCAGGAGCGACTGGCCGGCAGCTTGTGCGGCGGCCCAGAGAAACAGTGCCGTTTCGACGCCTTCCCGCCCGACGGAAACGAACGCGATGACGAGCAGGCCGAAGGCGCCTCCTGCCAGCGTTTTCTCGATTCCTGCTTCCAAGTTTCCACGCATGCTTCGGGCGGTCTTCGCCATCCAGAAGACCATCCAGGTGACGAGACCGCAGGCCACGATCGAGAGAAGCCCGGCAGTGAGCTCAAACACCGAGTCGGGCAGTCCGCGCGTTTGCGAGAGCGCGAATCCGATCAGCAACGACACCGCAACCGCAATGCCAACGCCGGCCCAAATCGGGCGCAGCGCATCCCGCCGATTCATTCGAATGACGTACGCGATGAGGATGCCCACGACGAGAGATGCCTCGAGGCCCTCGCGCAATGCGATGAAGAGATTTGCAATCACGGGCGACGTCTTTCGGATACAAACGGTTAGGTAAGGGTTACCTAACCAACGTTACACGACGAATACTTGCTCTCGAACACGGGCGATAGTCTTAGCGCGTGCTGAAGACCATCCTCACCATCGCCGCGATCGTGTTCAGCGCGGTCGTCGGCGCGGTGACCACGGTGATTCATCAATCTCACGTGACCATGGCGAGCGTCGACGTGCCCTGGGGGCTCGCCCTCGGTCTCGTTGTCGTGGTCGCCTGGTTGCTCGGCCTCTCGCTCGTGGGCATCTCGCGCTGGGGTTTGTTGCTGAGTGGACTCGTGTTGCTCGCATCCGTATTTCTGCTCAGCCAACGGGGTCCCGGAGGATCCGTCCTTGTCCCAGAATCGTGGGTTGGCAACGCGTGGATGATTGGCGTGCCACTGGTGACCGTCGCCCTCATTTTTTGGCCGCGCGTGTCGCGCCGGCGACCGCACCAACCAACCGCGCAAAGCTAAACTAATCTCACTTCGTTTCACCGTCCAAGGAGTTCCTCGTGACCTACGTCATCGCCCTCCCGTGCGTCGATGTCAAAGACCGCGCGTGCATCGACGAGTGTCCCGTCGACTGCATTTACGAGGGTGACCGCATGCTCTATATTCACCCGGACGAGTGCGTCGACTGCGGTGCGTGCGAACCGGTCTGTCCCGTGGAAGCCATCTATTACGAAGATGACCTTCCCGAAAAATGGGCCGACTACTACAAGGCCAACGTTGAATTCTTCACCGAAATCGGTTCTCCGGGCGGTGCCGCCAAGGTGGGCGTGATGGCGGGAGACCACCCCGTGGTGTCTGCGTTGCCACCCCAAGTCGGCTAGCTCGCCGCCCTCATCACGCGTGTTTCTCAATCTGCCCGACTATCCATGGAATGCCATGGAACCCGTGCGTGCTCGAGCCATGCAGCATCCCGACGGGCTGATTGATCTCTCCATCGGATCACCCGTTGACCCCACGCCCGACATTGTGCGTGCTGCCCTGAATGCCGCGACGGATGCGCACGCGTATCCGCTCACGTCGGGGACACCCGATCTCTCCTCTGCCATCGTCGCCTGGTTCGCCCGGCGACGAGGCGTCACCGGGCTCAACGCCAGCAACGTGTTGCCCACCATCGGGTCAAAAGAGTTCGTCGCATGGCTTCCATTCATGCTGGGGTTGGGCGACGGTGATGTCGTTGTTCACCCTCGTGCGGCGTACCCCACCTACGAGATAGGTGCCACCATCGCCGGTGCCACGGCCGTCGCCGAAGACGACCCGGCCGACTGGCCGACCAATACGAAACTCGTGTGGGTCAACTCACCCGGAAACCCCGATGGTGCGGTGCGCACGAGTGAGTATCTGCGCGCCTGCGTTCGACGTGCGCGCGAACTCGGCGCGATACTCGTGAGTGACGAGTGCTACGCCGAACTCGGGTGGGACGCGCCGTGGGACACCACGCGCATCCCGAGCCTGCTCGCCGATGATGTGCGGCAAGGGTCGTTCGATTCGCTGCTGTGTGCCTATTCGCTGAGTAAGCAATCGAATATGGCGGGCTATCGGGCGTCGTTTGTCGCCGGATGTTCCGAGCTCATAGCGCCGTTGACGAACATTCGTCGGCAGGCGGGCATGATGGTGCCGCAGCCCGTCCAACACGCGATGGCTGTCGCTCTCGGCGACGACACGCACGTGGCGGCTCAGAAAGAGATCTATCGCGCTCGCCGGAACACGCTCAAGAGCGCACTCGAATCGGCGGGCTTCCGGATCGACCACAGCGAGGCCGGACTGTATTTGTGGGCCACCGAGGGCAAAGACGCCTGGGAGTCGCTCGATCGACTCGCGAGCCACGGCATCGTGGGCGGCCCGGGGCATTTCTACGGAACGCATTTTCCTCAACACATTCGACTCTCGCTGACCGCTACCGATGAGCGGATAAATTCGGCGTCTCATCGCCTGCTGGGTCAGTGAGACGACACGGTGGTCCCCCCAATTACCCTTAGGCTTTAGGCATGACAGACTCCGCTATTCCTGCGTCAGACGGTCGCACGATCTCGGTGACCGTTGACGGAGTGACAAGCGAATTTCCCGTACTTTCCGGGACCGCCGGGCGCGACGCGGTCGACATGTCCAAGTTCACTGCCGCCACCGGACTGCATGCGCTCGACTACGGGTTCGTCAACACGGCATCCACCAAATCGGCCATCACCTACATCGACGGTGACGCGGGCATCTTGCGCTACCGCGGATACCCCATCGAGCAGGTTGCCACCAGCCTGAGTTTTCTCGAAACCGCGTGGTTGCTCATCTACGGGGAACTCCCCTCGGCGTCGGAGCTCTCCGAATTCGAGTTGAACATCAAGCGGCACACCCTGCTGCACGAAGACCTGAAGAACTTCTTTTCCGGATTCCCGCGCAACGCGCATCCGATGCCCGTTTTGTCGGCCGGAGTGTCGGCACTCTCGACGTATTACGAGGACTCGCTCGATCCGAAGAATCCGCAACACATCGAGATTGCGACATTTCGTTTGTTGGCAAAGCTGCCGGTCATGGCCGCCTACGCGCACAAGAAGAGCATCGGTCAGGCGTTTCTTTACCCCGACAACTCGCTGTCGTACGTGGAAAACTTCATGCGACTCACGTTTGGTAATCGGGCCGAGACCTACGAGATGAACCCGGTTACGGTGCGTGCCCTCGAACGACTTCTCATTTTGCACGAAGACCACGAGCAGAACGCGTCGACGTCGACCGTGCGCATCGTGGGTTCCACCGACGCGAACATGTTTGCCTCGATTTCGGCGGGTATCAATGCGCTTTTTGGTCCGCTTCACGGCGGCGCAAACGAGGCAGTGCTCACCATGCTCGGCGAGATCCGCCGTTCGGGCGAGTCGGTGCAACGCTACGTTGAGCGGGTCAAGAACAAAGAAGACGGGGTGCGCCTCATGGGCTTTGGTCACCGCGTCTACAAGAACTACGACCCGCGCGCGCGCCTGGTCAAAGAGACGGCGGATGAGGTGCTCACCGCTTTGGGTGTGAACGACCCGCTGCTCGATGTTGCCAAGGAACTCGAAGAAATCGCCCTGGCCGACGACTACTTTGTCGAGCGCAAGCTGTACCCCAACGTCGACTTTTACACGGGAGTCATTTACAAGGCGATGGGTTTCCCGACGCGCATGTTCACGGTGTTGTTTGCGCTGGGTCGTCTCCCGGGGTGGATCGCTCACTGGCGCGAGATGAACTCCGACCCCGCTACGCGAATCGGTCGCCCGCAACAGCTCTACACGGGCGCTCCCGAACGCAACATTCCCACGCGCTAAACTGGCAGGCCGGCGGTCATTCCCGTCGTCTGAAGTCGAGACGTGCGTCTCGCCCCGCGTGCGAAGTGGAGGTGTGCGATGCCCCGAGAGAAGGGCGAAAAAGTTGTCGCCACCAATCGCAAGGCCCGGCATGACTACCACATCATCGACACAGTGGAGGCGGGACTCGTGCTGTGGGGCACCGAGGTGAAATCTTTACGTGAAGGACGCGCATCCCTCGTGGATGGCTACGCGTTCTTCGAACGCGGCGAGGCGTGGCTCGATGCGGTGCACATTCCCGAGTACCACCAGGGAACCTGGAACAATCACGCCCCTCGGCGCAAACGCAAACTTTTGTTGCACCGTCAGCAGATTGCCAAGTGGTCATCAAAGGTGAAAGAGGGCGGCTACACGCTCGTTCCGATGTCCCTTTATTTCAAGGATGGCCGGGCCAAAGTGGAGCTCGCACTGGCCAAGGGCAAGAAGGAATACGACAAGCGTCAAACACTCCGCGAACGGCAGGACACGCGCGAGGCCCAACGCGCCATGCGCACCAAGAATCGCCTCGGAGAGTAGTACCGGGCGGTGCCTCTACGCCGAGAGGTCGGCCTCGATCGCGGCGATGATTTCCGGGTCGTCGGGTTTGGTGGTCGGACGGAAGCGCTTCACGGTGCCGTCGCGCATCACGAGAAACTTCTCGAAGTTCCATTTGACGTTCCCGGCCGCGCCGCCGGCGTCTTTGACCTTGACGAGTTCTTTGTACAGCGGGTGGCGACCACTGCCATTGACCTTGATTTTGTCCATCATGGGGAACGTCACGCCCCACGTCGTCGAGCAGTACTCGCCGATTTCTTCGTTCGAGCCAGGCTCCTGGAACATGAACTGGTTGCAGGGGAAGCCCACGACGGTGAATCCGCGACCCTCGTATTCACGCTGCAGCGCCTCGAGTTGCTCATACTGCGGGGTGAGGCCACACTTGGAGGCCACGTTCACCACGAGCACGGTCTTGCCGGCGAATTCGCCGAACGTGGTCTGACGACCATCCAGGGTCGTGATTTTTTCTGCGTCCAGCGCTGCGCGAGTAGTCATGATGCAAGCGTACGTCGATTTGGGACTTTGGGAATAGTCATTGTCGGCACGCGGTTATATGCTTACGTGCGCGCCAGTTTGGGCGCGAGTCCGTCGTACGTGACGGGTTGATAAGTCAATAGCGTGTGATGGTTTGCTTCGCTACCTTCCTGGGGATGATCGGTTTCGACATTGCCTGAGAGCGGGAGAGAAGCGGGCCGAGGATGCAGAGCTATCTCGTTAACGCTCTCTGCAAAACATAGGTGCCAAAGCTAAGCGCACCGACTTCGCCCTCGCTGCCTAAGCGAGCTTCGAAGTCCGTCAGACCGGGCTAGATCCCGACCCGTGTTCTGGCGTTATCTAGGGAACTAGCTGCGTTGTTGTGCCTCCGGGCAACGCGGGACTCGCACTGGGGCTGGGCTTGTCGACTTAGGTGTCTGGTGACAAAAGTCGGAGCCAAGTAGAACGTTTCCACCGACTACGCCCGTAGAAGACTCACAATCACAGCAGTGGACGGGGGTTCAATTCCCCCCATCTCCACCATGTGCGAGCTCCATCACACGCTTTTGACGCGTCACCGCGTTCGACCCGATTCGACATACCGTCGAGGTGGCACGCAATCATCGCCGCGAAGCCAACCCGTCTCGAGCACAAAGGAATTGCAGTGTCGAAAAATGTTGCGGCGGTCATCGCCATATTCATCGCCCTGATTGCCCTCATTGTCGGCGGTGTGGCGGTTGCTGTGTCGCTGGCCTCTGGTGGGGTGAGCTATCAGACGGTCGAGTTTGACCACAACGAAATCGACCCCTCGCAGGTCACCGTTCTGGATACGGGTGTCGACGGTTCGACTCCGGGTGATGAGCGATTCTTCATCATTCCCGCGACGGCACCGGATGGTGGTCTCATGACCGGCTCGCTCACCGTGGTGGCACCGCAAACACCGACCGCCGGCCAAGAACTGCGACGTTCCGACCTCGTCTTCCAGTTCGGCGCCGTTGAAGACCAGATGGTCGTCGGTGGTGTCGCGGTTTACGAGATCGCCGACCCGACAATTGGACTGGGCAAGGTTGTCACTCGACCTATTCTTGGCGGGTCTGGCAAATTTAAGGGTGCCACAGGCTGGGTTGAGACCACGCACAACGAAGACGGCACGTGGGTGCACGTCTTCCATTACAACCTCCACTAGTCAACCTAAGAAACTTCCACGACGTGTGCGATTGATATATTCCCGGCATGTCGGTTGATCTCACCCCCTACGAATCGTTCATCTCGTTGCCCTTCGTCGTGCAATTGCTCGTCATGTGCGTTCCACTCACGGCGGTCACGATTGTGTTGACCATTCGCACGCGACGACTCGGGGGCGAGTCACGCATGAACGACAACGTGTCGACGGCGATCATCCGTTTTGCTGGCGCGGCCTTTGTGTTTCTCGGCGCGTTCGCCATCGTGACCGCGTGGCAGTCGTCAACCTCAATCACCAACGATGTGTCGCGCGAATTTGCGGCCGTGAGTTCGATTGATCAGGATACGGGGGCTCTCGATGTGCCCGAAGCGCAAGCACTCACAAAAAAGCTCGTTGACTACGCCTCTGTTGTCGTGAGTGAAGAGGTTGGCACGCAGGGGGACATGGTGGTCAGTGAATCCGCTTCGACCCTCGTCTATGACATTCAAGACGCGGCATACGCGCTTTCTCAGTCGGAGTATTACTCCGACAAAGAGGTCGACAGTCTCTACAAAGACGTTGAAACGTTTAAGCAGGCTCGCAACGCACGAATTGCGCACACGTGGCCGCTCGTGCCCGAATCCATCATGTGGGCACTGCTGCTCATGGGGCTTCTCATGGTCGTTGTCGCAGCGCTGTATCCCAGTGGACCTAGTCGAATGAGCAAGTGGTTGCAGAGTGTTGCGAGTCTCGTTGTTGTGGTCTTAATTCTGGGAACCGTCTTGCAGTTGCAATCCGGCGACGTGGCAGTGATGAATTTCACACACCCGGCACAGGTGTTTCTCGCCACTCACACCGCGCAGTAATCTTGTCCTAATCGGACCTGTAAAAACTTCGCTTGTCCGTGACGAAAGGTAAAACCAATGGGCTACATTCGCTCAAAGGCTCTCGAAGAAACGGGATACATCGTTCTCGACCCGTACGACCAGAGCAAAGACCCGCAGGAATGGCTCGACATCGAGTATGTCGACTGGAAGTCGTCGGGAGTCACGCGGTTCGCGCCACTCACCAGCGCTTTTGGTGAGATGGAGTGCAACGGCTTCTGGAACCACACGCCGCCGCGCACGGACAAGGATGGTGTCTGGGTTCAGGCGAACCTCGACAAGGCACCTATTCTCGCGAAGCGTGCGATGGAGCCGGGGGCAAACATCGGTCGTTGCCGTGTCATCGAGCTGCAGCCGAACGAATACTCTGACTCGCTCTATAACTTGCACCAAGACGACAACAACCGTCTGAACCCCGACGGCACCGGTTGGATCGTGCGTGGATTCTTCAACCTCACGAACGACGAAGACTCGGTCATGATCCTGCGCGAAGACCGTTTTGACCCGTCGACGGAGATTCGCATCCCGTTGCCGGCGGGTGCGCAGATGATCCTCGACACGCAGCGTTTCTGGCACGCGGTGTGGCACAACGGTGACAAGCCGCGCTATTGCCTCATCACCTCGTGGGAGTCGGGCCCCGAACTCGACGCCTACATCGCCAAACACAACGGCAAGCCACGCATCGATGTGGCTCCCCTTGACCCGACCTTTGCGGCCGAGTCGGAGGCCAAGTTCCTCGCGCGGGTCGAGGCCCGCCGGGCAGCCCTGGCCGCCAAGGGCATCGTTGAAGAAGGCGTGAAAGATCCCGAAGCTTAAACGCAACGGCTACGCCTCGCGCGTCGTTGACCAACGGGTCGCTCCCATCGGAGCGGCCCGTTCGCGCGTCCAGCCCGGGCTGTTCTAGGCTCAAGGTATGACCGAACGCGAACTTCTCGACCTGTGGGCAAAGGCCCGAGGACACTTGATTTATTCTCAGCTGGCGCCGACGTTCTTGCTCATCGTGACGGCCGTGGCGCTCGGCCTCGGGCTGAACGAAGCGGATGTGTGGGTGCGCGTCGGGGTGTTGGGCATCCTGTTGGCGTCGGGTGTGCTCGGGTCACTCGTGCAATTTGCCGTGTCATCCCAGGCGCTGGCGATCGCGGAGGACCTCGAGCAGCTTGCGACAAAGTCGGCCACCGCGCGCCAGGCGATTTCGTTTGCGCCGTGGATGAACGTGGCGCGATTCGTTACGCCCACGATTTTTGTCGTGATTTTTCTTGTGCTCGCGATTTCGCTACTCGCCGGACCCCAGTTTGGACCGTACGGCGGTATGTAGGTGACCGTTGGTCGCCAGCGCACTGCCATGCCAGCAGTCCGGGTGACCATCGATGGACGTGAATGTGCCGCCGGCCTCACGCACAATCGGCATGAGCGCGGCGATGTCATAGGGCTTAAGGTCGAATTCGCCGGCGACGTCGAGCGCCCCTTCAGCGACAAACATGTACGACCACATGTCGCCGTAGGCGCGCGTGCGCCACACGGTCCGCGACAGGCTGACGAGTTGCTCGAGGTAGCCCGCCTGATCCCACTGCTGGAGTGAGTTGTAGCTGATGCTCGCGTCCGCGAGCTCGCTCACGGCGGAGACCCGAAGTTGCCGACGCTCGGTGCCGTCGTCACGCCATGCGCCACCACCCGTGGATGCCCACCAGCGCGTGCCGAGTGCCGGTGCGCTGACCACGCCGACCACCGGAACTCCGTCGACCGCGAGCGCGATGAGGGTCGCCCA
>Ga0214923_10004034_pt1 | contig 18073 bp, 14 predicted proteins | sample LL1510_MetaG_FD_177993 | JGI IMG/M metagenome (GOLD analysis project Ga0214923, IMG submission 177993) | Freshwater microbial communities from Lake Lanier, Atlanta, Georgia, United States - LL-1510 | ecosystem: Environmental > Aquatic > Freshwater > Lake | place: USA: Georgia | collected... | reverse complement strand
TCCGACTGAGCTAATCGCCCTTGTTGACCGATGAGACTAGCGGGATTCGCACTGCGGAGACTCAGGGGTCACGCCGTGCAGACGCGCGAAAGTCCGCGCCCCGTCGCACGAATGGCTACGGCTCGACGCACACGGTGCCCATGCCTTGGCGGTCGCGCGCCTGCGTGGTGTCGCTGTCGCAGGCGGCATCGAGCCGACGAGCTAGAGCTTGGTGCGCTCGAAGTTCTCGTTGGTGAAGAGTTCACGGAATTTAGACCGGCGTGTCTTCCCAGCATCATCTCGCAGCGCTGTGGTACCGAGCACCCACTGACGTGGGATTTTGAACTTGGCAAGATTCACGGTGAGTTGCCTCGCCAGCGAATCGCCCGTTGTGAGACTCCCGCTTCGAACCTGTACGACGGCTGAAACTACTAGACCCAAATCTTCATCTGGAACACCAACCACGACTGCGGATTCCACGTCGTTGAGGGCTTCAAGTGCTGCCTCTACTTCCGCAGGATAAACATTCGCCCCACCGGTGACAATCATGTCGGACAGCCGGTCAGTTATATACAAGTAGCCCGACTCGTCGACATACCCGAGGTCGCCCAAAGACTCCCAGCCGCCTTCGATTGCTTTTGGACTAGCGCCAATGTATGAATACGTTCGGCGACCCGGATTCGGGCGCATGAATATCTCTCCCGTTGAGCCCGGTGGCATCGGCCGAGATTTTTCGTCACGTATTGAGATTTCACCCGCCACCGGACGTCCCACTGAACCACGATGTGATAGCCACTCGTCACCACGAAGGCACGTGATCGCTTGTGCCTCAGTGCCCGCGTAGAGCTCAAAAACTCGTTCGGCGCCGAGCCATTGAATCCATGATTCCTTCAGCCATTCCGGACATTTGGCTCCAACGTGCCAAACATATTCCAAGCCCTGCAATTTGAAGTGGAGTCGTGTCGACTCCCTCCAGATGCGGTGCATCATTGTTGGCACCACGAGGAGCCAGTACGCAAGGCTCTCTTCCAGCATCTGAAGTGTCGTCGCAGCATTGAAGCGCCGCCCTGATGTCACAAGGGTGTTACCAAATGCAAGTGCACGAATCGCGTAACTAAATGGGGCATTGTGATACATCGGACCCGGTATACAGACTTTGCCGTGATTTCGCATCAACATTCCTGCGGTACCTGCTCGGTCAATTGCTGCGCCGTCCGTAGCCACAATGATTTTCGGTCGCCCGGTGCTACCACCAGATGTTGGGGCTTTCCAAGAGGGTGAAACCGTCTTAAAGTACTCAGGCCGGTGTGGATCAGCGGATAGCTGATGTTGGCACCAGTCCCCAAGTAGAGCCGCCACACCCAAGGATTCAAGTTCTGCGTTGGCAAAACCCACGGCAACTCTGGGAACCGCCAGCTCAAGAATCTGGATTCGTTCTCGCGGAGTGAGATATCCCGAAATCGGCAATGGGATCGCTCCGACCTTGTAAGCAGCGAAGATGCTGATGAAGAAGTCATGTGAGCTCTCGGACGCAATTGCGATGAGATCACCCGACAGCACACCGACTTGTGCAAACACACCGGCGGCCTGCGAACTGCGCAGATCTAATTCTTCCCACGACATCACGCCCTGATCGACTATTAGTGCGGCTTCACCACATCTCTCGATTGCTAAGTCGTGTAGAGCCCGCGGGATGCTGACAACATCGCTCATTACGAGACGACGATGCAGTCCCAGTGCACGAGTTTTCGGACATCAATCTCCAGTACGCCATTGTTGCGGCGAACATCAATCTCTGAGCCCCTAGTCGAGTGCGCGTGAGTTGCGCCGGCAACGCTGATCGTCTGATGAGAAAGTGAAGATACTTTACCCGTCTCGCTGATCGAGGTCATGTTCACCAAGACGATATGGCGCTTCCCCTCAGCGCTCCAAACATGTATCCCGACCTGTGGACCCAATCCTGATCCTCGTACGCGGAAATCTACTCCCGACAAAAGGTCGCGATAGAGGTCAACTGCTTCGAAGAGCTCGAATCGCAGTCGGAGCCGACCTAGCTGAGGACCGATGGCGATTGCCGTCCCTTTGGCTACTTGACGTGTCGTGAGACCCGGTGAGAGATCCGACAGTTGCGGGGCTACGAATAGGTCTCTCGATGGCGCGATGTTATACCGCACGGTCGCTGAGGACACTGTGAAGACCGGGCACTCGTCGCGCACCAGAACTCGTTTGCTTACATCAGTGCTGGAAACGAGGTAGCCGAGACGCGAGTGCAAACGATCTGGGCCAAGCGTCAATCCCAGGAGATTTCCAAGTAACTGTTCGGTTCGGAGTTGCCCCGCCTCGTCGTGTGTACCAACAAAGCCTTGAGCGACGAAGAGTCCGCCTGCGCGTACGAATTCTTCCAAAAGTATTGCCGTGCGCGGTGAGAGACAGGCGGCGCTGGGAGCGATGATTACTCGCTTCCGGGCGAGTGAAGTGGCTGTGACATTCTCATCAACGAGCAGCGAATACGGCACATGGAGCTCACGGACTATCTGTATCGTGCCCACCAGATCGTCGAGGTAGTACTCGTCGACTTTGCCCAGTGCGAACCGCTCTGCAGAGGCCCGAGAAACGACAATGCCAACCTCTGCATCGTCAACTGCCTGGGCCGGGCGCATCCCGTCCAGCGCGTCGAATACCCTGCTGAGCGCGTCCCAGCCCCCTCGGTCAGCCGCCCCGGGCGCATACATCGGCCACCACAAGTCTCCCCCATTTGCTATGACGTCAGCACAATTCACCTGTAACTCGTCGTCACTTAATCGTCCGAGACCCCATGGAAAGTGTGGGTACTCCATTAATGGAAGTACCGGCTTTCCGTTGCCAGCCGCGCGTGCGTAGTTAACGCATGCGCCTTGCCACCACGCGTCATACCCTGCAAATCGCCGCCACGGCTCGATACCAATAATGTCTAGATGCTCGCCAACACGACGAATATCTTGGCCATAAAAACTCGGCCGATACCAATCCTCAAACTGCGGCGGGGTGCGACCAGAAGTCATTCCCCAGAAAAGGTGCTTGTGAAGATCGTGCGAGGTTGAGCTCAGGGGAAACGCGTGTTGCGCAAAATACATGATTTCCGGTCGAGCCTTGCGACATGCAGCACCGACGTTTCCGACGAAATCGGCAACACACTGGGTACGCCACTCAAGAAATCCGGCGAACTGGCGACGATCGATTCCAGGAGTTAGCGGCAAATCAGAACCTGACGCAATCTTGTACTTTTCTTTGCAAAAACGACAGGCACACCAACTTTGCAGGCTCGGCTCATCGAGGTATACGCCATCAACTGGATACTTCTCGCACACCTCGGCCGAGACATCGATGATCATGTCTGCATACGGCGAGTTCAAACACATACCCTTGGCTCGAACCTGAGTCGTTTCGCGATCATCGGCCCACCGGGCAGTCCAATCGGGATGCTTCTCATACACGTTGGGTCCGCCAAAAAAGCTGTTTACGTAAGCAAACACCTTCAGATTCCGAGACTTCGCTTCAGTCAGAATTTCACCAAAGAGATCTCGGTCACCCAGCTCGTCATGTGGCTGCATGACCCGACTCGGAAAATAGCTTTCTCCGTAGAGGTAGCCGACCGCAAACACCACCAGGGTGTTGAATCCGCGCTCGGCAAAGTACTTCACCGTGCCAACTGCATCGAAGGTTCGTGGTGAGACCTGACTCAGCTCGAGTGTGACGGCGCGAGTCAATTGTTTGGCAGTCATCGGATTCCTTCTCGTCCGATTACTCGGGCAATCCACACCAATCAACAGCTGCGACGAGCACGCACTTCAGCATTTCAACCAGCTGATCGATCTCGACGAACTCGTCAACTGAATGAATCATGCCGCCAGCGGGACCCCACAACACGGTCGGTGATTTGGCATAAAGAATCGGCAAACGAAGATCGCTACCGCCCCCGCCCACAACATTGGGCTCACGGTTGATTGCTTCCTTTGAGGCTTTGACAAGCGCTAGTACGAAGGGATCATCAAACTCAAGGCCAGCAGACTCAAACCAGAGTCCAAACTTTTCGAAAGTGATTGGGTGATCCTTCAAAAACCAGTGATCCGAAGCAACTTCCAAGAGATAGCGCTCGAATGCGTCGACCACTTGGCGGATGTCCTCATTGGGCAGACACTCGATGGTTCCTTCGAGTACTGCTTCTGCAGCGACCGTTGACGGCCAAGCACCCGCCTTTACCTTGCAGACTGCTGTAGGCACACGCGTACGGCGGTAGCGGACATATCTCGGGTCTTCATGGAGCGGGTTTGCCACATGCGACTCTCGCATCAGAGCAAACGCCTTGACAGCCTCGTACATCACTAATGCTCCATCGATTGCCGAAAAAAGATCTCGGTGATACTCCGTGCCGCCTTCTTGACCCGGCACCGTGATTCGGAAAAACTGCGCGCCGCGGTTTGAGATGAGCAGGTTGTTAGGGGATGTCGGCTCCATCATGATGCATCCAGTGTCTGGTCCGTAGTGACCGCGCAACACCGCTGCCAAGGTGCCATTACCGCCAGCCTCCTCATCGAGAATGAGATGGGCTTCCACGTTGCCGGCCAGCTTGACATCAAGTTCTTCCAACACTTCGAGTGCCACGATTGCGACGCCACAGCCACCCTTCATGTCAGCCGAGCCTCGACCATGAATCTTTCCATCAACAATCTGCCCCGAATACGGGGGGTATGTCCACTTTTCTGGAGTCTCGACAGGAACGACATCTGTGTGGCCAAAGAGCGCGAGGTTTCGTCCTCCGCCAGTTCCACGACGCTTGGCAACGATGTTTTGACGGTCGTCGTAGCCGTAGTCAACTGGCACATAAGCGGGATGCGACTTGAGTTCTGCTGTGCTTGGATTCCACACATCGCGTTCCACCTTGCGGTCGGCGAGCTCTTGCTTGTAGAACTCGACGACAGGCTGCTCACTCCCGCTTAGCGACGGGATTCGCACAGAACGAGCAACGAGATCCGTGAGTCGCTCGCGTTTTGTCTCAGCTGCCGCAATCAATCTCTTCTTGAGCTCGTTCGCTGCATTCGCCGTCATACTTGCCCCCTTGCGTTTTTTGTAAAGTAACACAACATATCTCGATTTGTCAACCTTTCACAGCACCAAAACTCAACGAGCTGATAAACGACTTCCGCACGAGGAGCGAGAAAACCACGATCGGCAGCATGCCGACCGTCGCCGCTACGAACATCTCGCCCCATCGAATTCCCGAGTGTGTCAGAAAGAACCCAATGATGGTGGGGTAGGTACGAGCTTCGCGGGCTGTCAAGAAAAATGCCAAGGTGAACTCATTCCAAGCACCGATAAAGATTAAGATTCCTGCTGCTACTAGACCTTTGGCCGCGACCGGGATCACCACCTTTCGGAGTGCCTGTGATCGCGAGCATCCATCGACCATGGCGGCTTCATCAAGTTCAGCAGGAACAGCCTCGATGAATCCTCGAATCAGCCAGATTCCCCAAGCCACATTCCAATAAGTGTAGGTGATGATCAAGATGAGGTGTGTATCACGAATCCCTAACCGCTGGGCGATAGCGAAATATGGGAATACGAGCGAGATGATAGGCAACATCTGCAACAGGAGAAACGCATATGCCACGCGCTCGGTTCGGTAAAAGCGCCTAAATCTCACTAACCCATATGCAGCCGGGAGGGCCAGTGCCAGCGCAATCACCGTGCTGGCCGTGGCAACAATCAGTGAGTTGCGCAGGAATCGTACGGTGTCAGGGTTGTCAAAGACTGTGCGAAAATTCTCGGTTGTTGGTTCAAAAATGAATTTCGGAGGCATTGCGATGTTGTCTATGGGTTTTTTTAACGTTGACAGCATCATGTAAAGGAACGGAAATGACCACAGTGCAACAAACGCAAGCCGAGCACAGCAACGGTGATGCGGCTGAGGCGGATGGCGCGCAACCTCGCAAGCGGTTTGATCGAAGCAGTTTGCAACATATTCACAATCAGTGCGTCACTCTCGCACGCTTCATCGCAAAGAGAAAAAACCAGCTCACCAGAACGACCAGCAAAATGAGAACAAGGCTCAGAACAGAGCCAGTGCCGACATCAAGTCTCTGCACTGTGGTGTTGTGGACAGCCAACGGCAAGGTGCGGGTCGCGCTGCCCGGACCCCCACCAAACATGATGTAGGGCAAATCAAACTGCCTCACTAGCTCCATCACTCGCAATGTCGCAGCGACTACTACCAATGGCATCAAGAGGGGCAACTTGATTTGACGTAAGACCTGCCACGCTGTGGCACCATCAACTTCAGCTGCCTCTTTGATCTCGCGGGGTACGTTCTGTAATCCGGCAGTAAATAGAAGAACGAAAAAGGGGGTCCACTGCCAAACGTCGGTGATGATGACTGCTTTCATCGCATGTTCCGGGCCGTACCAGTTGAGTGGGGATGCTCCGAGTAACCCGATCACCCAATTCACAAGTCCCTCATAACTGAAATACAGACGCCAAACCATCGCAACCATGGCGGGCATCACCACCATTGGGATGAGAAACACACTCATGACGAAGGGCAACAGCCGCTTGAGATTCTCGATGATCAATGCGATAATCAGCCCAAGCAAGACCTCAACTGTGAGCGCAACTGTCGTGTAGATGCCCGTTAGTCGCAAGCCGTCAATTATGCGAGCAGACTCGCCGAAAGCGGCGCGAAAGTTGTCTAGACCAGCAAACGGCGCTTGGGTTATTGGATCTCCAAACTCCATTTCTTTGAACATTGCTTGAATCAGATAGACAACAGGCGAGAGAGCCAACACAACGGTAACGATGAGTGCCGGTCCAACATAGAACCATGGCTCAGCTCGCTCGACCAGCGAGCGAAACGACCAAGTACGGTGACCACGTGCAGCAGTTGGTGGTGGCACCGCAGTGCCACCACCAACCGACTGACCAACTCGCCAGCTACTGGCTCCGGCGAGTGACTGCAAAACCACTTATCCCTCGAGCGCCTTCTCCATGTCGGCTTGCATCTTTGCTACGGCTTCTTGCGAGCTGATTTTGCCCGCGAAAGCCTCAGCGCCGTAGAGACCGATGGAATCAGACCAAGCAACCCAGATGCGGGCTTTCGGAACAACACTATTTCCCGTTTTCGCCAGCGTCGCGGCTTGCGCAAGTGAATCGCCAATCGCCGCGTAGTACGGATACTTCGCCTGATTCTCAGCGTCAGTGAAGTCACTCAAGCGCCCGGGTATGCCCCCGGCCGCGACGTAGGCCTTCGAGTTCTCCCGGCTTGTTAGCCAGGTGATTACTGCACCCGCAGCGCCAGCGTTCTTTGACGACTTATTGACACCAAGACCCCACCCCCAAACTCCGGTATAGGCACCCGCTGGGCCTGCTGGCAGAACGGTGTATCCCGTCTTTCCAGCGACTACCGACTTGTCAGGGTTCTCGACCTCGCCGGCGGCGGCCGTGGCCTCTACCATCATGGCTGCGTCGCCCGTCATGAATGACTGCCATGCTTCGGGGAACGAGAATGACTCGATCCCGACTGGCGCAAACTCTTTGAGCGAGATCATGTAATCAAGAGCCGCTACCGAACCCGGCACATTAATGGCGGGTTGACAGCCACTCGGCGCTGCCGTTGGGCAAGTTGCTGATGTCTTACCGTCGACAATCTGTCCCCCAAATGGGAAGAGGAACCCGCTATAGCCGTAGGTGAACTCCCACCCTTGACGTGCGCGGAAGGTGACACCAGCGATACCTTCGGTCTCTTTGAAGAACTTTGCTAGTTCTCGCAGTTCGTCCCAAGTCTTCGGTGGAGTCTTGCCATGCTTGTCGAACAGATCCTTTCGGTAAAAGAGGAAGATGCTCTCACCTGCGAACGGCACCGCGTTGAACGAGTCGTTCACCGTGAACAAATCTCGATACGCAGGCATCAGGTCTTCGAAGTCGTACCAAGCCGGCAGACCTGCGACCCAGTCGTTGAGTGGTGCGGCACACTCCGTCTGCGACATTCGCGTGATGCCTTCGACGGCAATCATGTAGATGTCGTAGATGTCGCTGTTCGAGCCACACTCCGCGATCTGCTTCTCAATCATGGCGCCTTCTTCAACGACATCGAACTGCACCTTGATTCCCGTTGCCTCTTGGAAACGGCCGATCGTCTCTTGGAAAGCCGTCGTGCCGGGGTGCGAGGCCATGAGCAGAGTGACGGTGGTGCCGTCATACTTGGCCTTCACGTCCGCCAGCCACGCATCAACTTCGCTGACCTCTTCGGCGACGGTGTCGTCGACTGGCGCAGTTGTTTCGTCAGCAGACTCCTCCGCAACGTCGTCGGAGCCGCATGCCCCGAGCGCCGAAGCTGCAAGCATGACAATTGCCACACCCAGCCCCGCGCGGAAGCGACCCCTTCCTGTGCTGTATCTCTTGCTCACTTGATGTTCTCCCCTGAATTGTGGTTTGACCTTGCGGCCGTGACCAACGTCATGGTCACTATGGGGCAAGTTAATCCCTTCGACGCATTCTGTCAAGTCACTTAACATGAAGCCTCAGGAGACAGGCCGAGCGGTTCCGAGCCGAACCCCACCCGTGTCGGTGTCCATTCCCGCCTCAAACACATGCAGTGGCCGACCTGGTCTCATTCGGACTCGGATCTGCTCGCCGCCGTGACGCCGCGGCCCACCTGATTCGCGAACGACGACGGGAGTAGGTTTCGGTCCATTCGGCTGAAGTACCGCGTGGATAAGGTTCTCAAATCCGAGGTTCTCGGCAATCGATACTCGTGCCTCGGTGCCTCGGTCGGTCGCAATCTCCATGTCTTCCGGGCGACAGCCGATGAGCAAACCGCCGCCGATGTGCGTTCGCTCAACCGCACGCCTCTCTCCCAAGAATTCGAAACTTCCGTCAGATTGGATTTGCGTTGCTGAAACTTCCACCATATTCATAGGTGGCGAACCAACGAACCGAGCAACGAACGAGTTCGTTGGACTCTCGTACAACTCTTGTGGACTCGCGCACTGCTGCAGCACTCCGTCTTTCAGCACAGCCACCTGCGTGCCCATCGTCATCGCTTCAACCTGATCGTGTGTGACATACACCGTCGTTGTGCCCAGCCGACGCTGCAGCTCGACAATCTCGGTGCGCATCTCTAAACGAAGTTGGGCGTCAAGATTGGAAAGGGGCTCATCCATCAGAAACACACTCGGCTCTCGTACGATTGCGCGTCCCATCGCCACGCGTTGACGCTGTCCACCTGACAGTTTCGCCGGCTTACGTTTGAGTAACTCAAGCAGTTCAAGTGTCTCAGCTGCTGCAGAAACTTTGGTTCGTATTGTTTCCTTAGGTGAGCGCTTGAGCTTGAGATGAAATCCGATATTTTCCGCAACGTTCAAATGCGGATAGAGCGCGTAGTTCTGAAAAATCATCGCCACATCTCGGTGTCGAGGCTGCAGCCGTGTTACGTCGCTATCTCCGATCCAAATTCGACCAGAGTCAACAACTTCCAGTCCCGCAATGGAGCGAAGAATCGTCGACTTTCCGCATCCCGAGGGTCCCACGAGCACCAGGAATTCATGGTCTGGGATCTCCAAACTCAAATCAATTACAGCAGGCGTTGGATTGCCCTCGAAGTGTCGGGTGATGTGTTCTAGTGAGATTCGTGCCATCTAGGCTCCCATGTCCTTATGTGACGCGTTGGTTGATGAGTCATACGTGCCGCCGCATAAGCCTCTTCTACAATCTGCAGCGCGATGATCCCGATATCAATCGAGACTCGGGATGCTCTTCCGGCAGCGCATGATGAGATCACGTCAGCAAGTTGGTGTTGGTACATGGCGAGTGAACAATGCTCGTATTCGGCCGGGAACATGCGAAAGTTGGGCCAGATCTGCGCTGCTTCAAGAGCACCCACAACCTCTGTCTCGGCCTCGAGCCCCTCCAGTCGTGACTGCCACCAGCCAAACTCCACGAGCGAGCGCACACCGTTGTTCCAATCAATGATCAAGAGACCGTCATCGTCAACTCGCAGGTCTTCACGAAAACATCCGACTCCGATACTTGCTTGAACTCTGACCGGCAACGGATCGCCTAGCACGAACCGTGCGGTGTCAATGGCATGAATTCCCATGTCGATGAGCGCCCCACCACCCGACTTCTCAAGCTCAGTGAACCAACCTGATGGCCCCCACTTCGCGTGGACGCCATACCCGTGAGTTCGCACGACCCGACCAAGCTCGCCTCGACTCACACGGTCTCTGAGAGCTACTACCTGGTCGTGGTACCTCCACATATGCCCCACCGAGACAGAGACGCCCTGCTCTCGCGCCAAGCGATACAACTCTTGGGCGTCACCCAGCCGCGTCGTGATCGGTTTTTCTACCAAAACGTGTGTACCTGCCATGACACACGCGCTGGCCTGTGGAAAGTGATTTGCATTCGGACTCGCAATCACCACAAGCCCTGGCGCAGTTTGAGCTAGTACCTGATCAACACTTTCACAGGAGACCGCCCCACTGCAATACTCATCAATGAATGCTTGGCGCTTCGCTTGATTAGGCCCCGCAACCGCAAGCACTTGCAGCCCATTTGCAACGGCAGCACGCGCGTGCATGCGAGCAGCCCAACCATACCCGACGATGGCCACATCGGTAATCATCTGCTACTTGGCAGTGGGTTCTATGGACGAGATTGGTTGAATGCCTTGCACAAACTCCCACGCTGCATCTATCAACTTGTCGTCCCAATCCAATACGTCAATGATGCTGAAGTCGAGGTTCTCTCGTCTCACATACTGCTTAAGTGATGTGAAGGTCTGATCGAAGTGAGCCCGCTCAATACCGAGGTCGGCGGGGCTTGCCTGCACGTGACATGAATTGACGAAATCTCTCACTCGCTCTGGTTCGTTACCCTGCAGGAAACTCATCAGCACCGTGGCAAACGCAATGATCTCGCCATGCACCGGGTGAGCACCAGTCAGATGTTCGTAGGCGTATGCCCAAAAGTGCTCTGAGCCTTCCTCAAAACGCGAATGTCGGGCCTCGGCACAGGCGGCACCGATGCGCTGGTATGACCGTGCGAGAAGTCGAATGGCTTCATCGTCAACTTCACCAAAGTGAACCGCCGCTGCAAACAGCCGATCCAGTAGTTGTCGGCCGAGATTCGCCAGATCGTCTCGCCACGGATGACCTTCCCCATGCTTCACTGCCAATTGCCAGTCCCAAAGACCCGTATGACATGAGAGCACATCGCCAACACCCGCACGATTGAGTCGCTTCGGTGCGGCTCCAATGATCGCGAGATCCAACACAACACGCTGAGGTGCAAGTTTGGCTATGTAGCGCACCTTTCCGTCCACTCGGACGCCAATTGCGTCGGTGAATCCAGCATCAACCGAAGTGATGGTGGGAATCTGGATCAATGTCTTACCCGACTTCCACGAGAGAAATTTTGCTGTGTCGAGTGCAGTTCCGCCGCCGAAGCCAACGATCACCGATCCTGGAACACCTTTCGAGGCCATCTCTTCAAGTCGAGAGAGCTCCATGTCCCAGGCTGAAACCAATCGCTCCGGACTCGGAACCCTGGATGAAATGCTCGACCACGGCGGATCATGTGCTGCAATCGTGAACGATTTCGCGGCACCCAGCACATCTACCGCAGATTCTTCAACAAGGTGAAATGGCGCACCAACCATGATGTCCGTCATGACACCGCCATCCGATAGGAGTAGCGCAATTCGTAGACCTTCTCAAGTGCCCGTACGACATCGAGAGCGTCATCCTCAGAGCCCATGAGAACTGCGGTGTTAAACCAGAGCGTTGTTGCGGCTAGCTCACGGCTAGTCGCAAGGTCTGCACTTGAAAATTCCTGCATTCCAACTCGTGACTTGAAACGTGGCACAAATCCCTGCGGATCACGAAAGAGATCGAGGTCAGACAAAGCCGGATACGCCATGGTTAGCGTCAAACCTTCGGCGAGCAACGCTTCGCGCACGCGATCTCGGGAAAGTCCAAACTCCTCTTCATCAATGCGCACCACGTAGCAATAGTTGCCTTGTGAGGTGCAACGCTCGTCTCTGCCCTGCGGGTATACGCCTGGAAGTGTCGCCAACTTGTTGTTCAAGAGATCGGCGTTACGTGACCGCACGGCTTGTTGGGCAGGAAACCGCTCGAGCTGCGCAAGTAGCACCGCCCCTTGCCACTCCGTCATTCGATAGTTGCCGCCTAGCGCGTAGTGCGAGTAGAACCATTCACCCGGACGCCTACCACAATCGGAGAAGCTGCGCGCCCGAGCAAGAAACTCCTCATTTTTGCTGATGATTGCTCCGCCTTCTCCAGCGGTCATCAGTTTCGATGACTGAAACGAAAATGACCCAGCATCACCGAGCGCACCAGCGGCGACGCCTTTCCACGTAGAACCATGCGCATGGGCACAGTCCTCGATTACTGCGAGTCCACGCTGCCTCGCGATGTCGTTGATCGCGTCCATATCTGCGATGCTGCCGGCAATGTGAACCGGAATAACGGCACGCGTGCGAGGAGTGATTGCACTGCTTAATGCACGAGGACAAATACAGCCAGTGTTTCGATCTACGTCCACAAGCACCGGATGTGCGTGCACCATCAGCACTGCAGCTGCCGTCGCAACGAATGTCCAGTTCGGTACGATGACCTCATCGCCCTCGCCCACTCCAGCAGCGAGAAGTGCTAGCTCCAGCGTGTGCGAACCATTGGTTACGGCGATTGCGCCGGGAACTCCTGTGAACGCTGCCCACTTCGATTCAAACTCGCGAACCTTAGTGCCCTGTGTCGCCCACCATCGGCGACTTTCGAGGACCTCTCGCAACAATTCTTCTTCGCGTGTGGTAGCCGCTGGCCAGGTCGGATATGCGGATGTGCGCACCGGCTGTCCGCCATTGATTGCCAACGTTCGCGAGTTCATGTGCCTATGCACCTCTTACTTGCTGAGTCACTCGTTTTTCAAGACTTCGTTGAACGAAGGTCGATGCTCCGACAAGGCCTGCTCGTGCGCCGAATTGCGCCAATTCGAGCTTTACTGGCAGCGGAGATAGCTTCTGAACTTCTTGCATCAATGGATCCATCAGAATTGGACTTGATCCAAGGCCACCGGCCATGACCACAATCTCGGGATCAAGCGTGACGACCACCGATACGACTACTCGACTTAGGTGATGAGCCAACTCAGCTACCGCGACAATGGCATGAGGGTCATCCTCCAGAAAAGCACTCAGAATCTGCGTGGCCGAAAGTTTTTTCCCGGAAAGTTCGTGGTAGCGCCTCTCGAAAACCGGACCACTTGCAAGCAATTCGGCAGCTCCATGACGCCTCAGTTCCGCGTGATCCAAGTGAGTTGCCAGTGGCAGATACGAAATCTCTCCCGCATGTCCGCTAGAGCCCCGCAATACCTCGCCACGGTGGACGATACCCATTCCGAGCCCTGTCCCCACCGAGATCAACACACGCGTTCCGCGCGAGAAACTCTCTGATCCGAGCAGTTCTCCGTATGCGGCCATATTCACGTCATTCTCGATATGTATTGCGCAGCTGAGAGCATCCTCAAACAACGACGGAACGTCTACCTGATCCAGCCCCTCCAGAGTTCCGGAATTGACGACTCGACCGTCTTCTTGAAGAACACCAGGCATTCCGATTGCCGCAAACGTAACTTTGCCGGTCTTTCGTCCGATGCGCCGCAACAGCTGATCTCGCAACTGTGCTACACCAGCAGCTAGGGCCCGGGGGTCGTCCTTGGGGGTTGGCAAGGTCAATTCCGACAAGATTTCGCCCTTCAAATCAACAAGTGCCGCAGATGTTTTCGAACCTCCGATATCAACGCCGTAACCGAGTTGAGCCTCGGAGTTGACTGAGATCACCTCTGGGTCTCTCCCGAGGGCCCCCTGCCGTTGACGCTCACCACGAATTAAGTCTTTCTGTCTAAGCGACTGGATTGCCGCAATGATTGTTGGTCTAGAGAGTCCAGTAACGTTGGCAATCGCGGCACGAGTTTCAGCATTGTGAAACCAGATTGCACGGAGCACCTTCAGTTCTGCTCCGCTGGCAGATTCGGACTCAACTGACCTCATATCGGCGCTTTTCGCTGGCATTGCCCCGTCACCCTAATTGACTCGCAGGAATAATGTCAAGTAACTTTACTTATTGCGAGGAGGCCGTTTGATGGACGTCATCATTGGGGATGAAGAGGATCTTGCACAAGAACTCGCGCGGCGGCTCTGCAAGCTCATTCATGATCGGTCGAGCTCAGCCAGAATCGGGCTTGCGACCGGACGCTCACCACGATTGACCTACGAGCTGCTCTCTAACCTCCACCAGGACGGGCATATCAATCTACACCTACCCCAATGGACGATGCTTGATGAATTCATCGGGCTTTCAGAGAACGACACAAGGAGGTTTGAGAACGAGCTTCTTGCGGTGCTGTTTCGAGGCATGGATCGCGAGAGAGTTCATCTCACTGTGCCACCGAGTAACGAGACTTCTCTCGAGCATGACCTGCCGACATTCGCCGAGTTCGTTGCCAAGCATCCTGCCGACCTACAGATTCTCGGTATCGGGCGTAACGGGCATATCGCCTTCAACGAGCCCGGTTCCTCCTTTGACAGCCGAACTCGAATTGTCGAGCTTTCTGAGATGACAAAACAGGCAATGATCGACAATGGTTGGTCTGCAGCTGATATTCCCAACCGAGCCGTCTCCCAAGGCCTGGCAGATATCTCGGCTGCTCGTGAAATTGTTCTGCTGGCTCTCGGTCAGTCCAAGTTTGATGCTCTGACATCGGCCTTTCGTGAGCCACCAAGTACAGAGTGTCCTGCTTCAATTTTGCAGAGTCATCCCCGAGTATCCGTGCTGATTACAACCGATCTTGCGAAAGCGCTCCGCTAAGCCTCGGCAAGGGGTGACTTGTGGTTTCTTTCGCTGTCGCTACGGCTCGACGCACACGGTGCCCATGCCTTGTCGATCGCGAGCTTGCGTTGTGTCGCTGTCGCATGCCGCATCGAACGGTACAAGTTCGCGGGCAACCCCCTGATGCGGTCCGTCGCACGGCACCTCGTATGCCGCACCGACGTTGTCGAAGTCGACACAAGAACCCGACGAGATCAACCCGTCGATGGTGCGCGGGGCCGAGCGGTCGCCAACGAGATGCAAGAACAGAATGATCGCAGTACCAATGCCGATGGTGATCAACACGAATCGCCACGGAAACCGCGCGGGCGGATACACCCGATCTGGGTGCGGTTCGTAGTCGCCGGCACCTTGGGTACGAGCGCCCGAAGCTGCGCCACTGCCTGACCCGTTCGTGTGCACACCTGCGGCTGAGCCGGTTGCAAGTTGCATGTCGTAGGCGGCACGGCGCGCGGGTGACGACAACACGTTCCACGCTTCGGAAATGCGTGTGACTTCGGTGGCCGCCGCAGACTTCGGCGCGGCCGAGCCTGACGGGCGTGACGCCCCCGCCTGTCGCCCGCCGGATGAATCAGGGTGTGCAGCACGCATGCGTTCGCGATACGCGCTGCGAATCTGTTCGTGCGATGCGGTGCGCGGCACACCGAGTGTGGCGTAGTGGTCTGTCATGTCGCGCGCACGACGCTATTGGCGCCACCGACGACGCAGCAGAAGCGCTGCGTCAATACCCGAGTGACACATCGACCAGGCCGATGAGTGGCTCGCCCGCGGCGAACAAGCGACAGTTTGTCGTGATGCGTTCGCTCAACAACGGCACTGCCATGGCCCGCGTGTTGCCGATGTGCGGTGTGATGAGGCAGTTGTCGAGTGACCAGAGCGGGTGTTCTTTCTGCAGCGGTTCGGGATCAGTCACGTCAAGCGTGGCACCACCGATGCGGCCGTCGCGCAGCGCAGCCACGAGGTCGTCGGTGACAATCAGTCGCCCTCGACCAACGTTCACAATCCACGCGTCGCGTTTCATCAGCGCAAACTCGCGCGCAGAAAACAGCCCCGTCGTCTCGGGCGTCAGCGCACACGCCAACACCACCGCATCAGCGCTCGGCAACAACGAGTGCAACTCGCTCTGCCCCACCACGCGCTGCACACCGGGCATCGGCGTTGGGTGGCGTCGCACCACCGTGATGTGGGTGTTGAAGCCCTGCAGCATGCGCACCAGCGACGTGGTGATGCCTCCCCCGCCGACGATCACGATGTTGCCGCCCAGCAAATAGCGGCCGTGGTCGACCGTCCACTCGCGCACGCGTGAGTAACCGATGACGTGCCGCATGCCGCCGAGCAAAAACGCCATGCACAACTCGGCGACGGGTTCGGCGTAGACGCCTTTGCCGCTCGTCCACACACGACGATTGTCAAGATGCGGCACGAAACTCTCAATGCCGGCGAACGGCAGTTGCACCCAGCGAAAGTGGTTATGCGTTCGCATCACTTCGCCGAGCGCGTCGGCACCATGCGGGTCGCCCCACACCAGTGCGTCGGCGTTGGCGTAGTCAACCACATCGCAGCCACCGGCGCGCACGGCGTCGCGCAGCCATACGGGCACGGTGCCGGGCCCGACCGCGACGCGCGCCACTGTCTAGTTGCCGGTGAGCGTTGCAGCGATGTTGCCCGCCGACGCGCCACCGCGGCGCAAGATGACCACCAAGAACCACAACGACGCCATCGTCACCACGAAGAGACTGATCGCACCCACGCCCCAGAACGGCTTGATCGTGCTACGAGTCGCACCGAGCAGGGCGACGGGGAACGTTGTCGAACCTGCCTCGCTGATCAACGTCGAGATGACCGCGTTGTCGAGGCAGAGCGCGAACGACAACAAGCCACCGGCAATCATCGCCGACGCAATCAACGGCAGCGTGATCTGGCGAAATGCGCGCCCCGGAGGTGCCCCGAGATCTGCTGCAGCCTGCTCGAGCGATTCATCCAAACCTGCGAGTCGGGCACGCACGATAAGCGTGACCACCGCCGACGCATACAACGACTGCCCCACCCACAGCTTGTTGATGCCGCCGTTGAACGGCCCCCAACCTTCGGTGAAGATGTAGCCGACGATCGGCGTGTTTTGAATGCGCGGAAACCAGGTGGCGAGCGCGATGGCGTCCATGATTTCGGGCGTCACCAAGATGAGAAACACCACCACCATGAACGCGTTCGACCATGCGCCGGGTCGTCGTGCAAGCGCCACACCCGACGTGCCGCCGAGCGCCACGGCAATCACCGTCGCGCCAAAGGCGGCGATAAACGAGTTGCGTATGGCATCGCCGATGCCTGCGAAGTCGAAGAGATTGGCATACCAACTGGTGAGCAGACCGTTGATCACGAGCGCCAACACGAATGCGCTGGGCACCAGCCACGCCGTGTAGGCCGCTCGACCAAACACCGTGCGCCGCACCAACAACCGGCGGGCAATGATTGCGGCCACGATGAACACCGCAAACCGCAGCACGGTCGAAAAGAACACTGCCGAGTCGAACAGCTCGCCCCACCACTTGGTGCTCACCGCATTGGAAAAAATGGTGAACGAGTTGCCGCGGTTGAACGAATGCAAGAACACCAGACCCACCGGGATGAAGAGGAAAATCAGCACCAATGTGGTCCACACGCCGAGCGTGCGGTGCAATGCACCGTCGGCAAACGACCAGCGCCGCGAAGGTTCGACGCCTGCAGCAGCGGCCGCCGCGGCAGCCTTCGCCTCGTTGGCGGCTCGCGAACGTCGCCACTGCTGAATGAGCGGCTCAAACACCGCAATCAGCCACGGCACCAGCCACACGATCGCCGCACCGACCACGAGCGTCAGCAGCACCGCGGCGATCATCAACACCGCCATGGCCGCGCCGAGCGGCCAGTTCTGCGCGCTGCTGAATTGCGACGCGATCATTGCGCCGATCATGTTGCCCTTGGCTCCGCCGAGCACCGTCGCCGTGACATAGTCGCCACACATGGGGATGAACGTGAGCAACACGCCCGCCGCAATGCCCGGCCCCGCCAGCGGCAGGGTGACGCTAAAGAATGTCGACAGGCGCCCCGCGCCGAGGTCTTTGCTCGCCTCGCGCAGTCGCACATCGATGCGGTCGAACGCCACGTAGAGCGGCAAGATCATG
>Ga0214923_10004033_pt1 | contig 18074 bp, 26 predicted proteins | sample LL1510_MetaG_FD_177993 | JGI IMG/M metagenome (GOLD analysis project Ga0214923, IMG submission 177993) | Freshwater microbial communities from Lake Lanier, Atlanta, Georgia, United States - LL-1510 | ecosystem: Environmental > Aquatic > Freshwater > Lake | place: USA: Georgia | collected... | reverse complement strand
GAACGAGCGGACGGGATCAAGGCGGCATCTCCGTGGGAGGGCATGGCGTCGGGAGGAAGGTGGAGTTTCTGAATCACGCGGGGCCGGTCATGCGGCCATTCAGGCCGTACGGAAAAACGTTGCGGTGGAGGCGGTGGGATCATGAGCATGTCGGTCTCCGGACGCGGTTGCGGGCGCGGGCCTGCGGTCGCAGGATAGGCCGGTCATCGTCACGTCCGCAACGCGTGGCCGAGCCGTCGCGCGGGCGTCGGGCGACGACCGCACCTCCGTCGCCGCGACCGCGACGGAGGGCGGGAGTGAACCCGGCCTGCGAGGCACGATACGACACCTGCGGTCCGGATGGTATCATAAAGGCATGCGCGGCAGTATCAAACCACGGGGCCCGACCAACCCGCGCCGGCAGGCACCGAGGCGGCCGACCGCCTCCGGAACGTTCGTCCTCCGTCTCGATCCGCGACTGCACGACTTGCTGCGGCGGGATGCGTCGGCGTCCGGCACGTCGCTCAACGAGTGGTGCGGTCGCCTGCTTGCCGCGCCGGCCGCCGGTGGGCTCGACTGGTCGGACGTGGTGCTGGCGATTCGATCCCGGCTGGGGGACGACCTTGCGGGCGTGGTGGTCTATGGTTCGTTCGCCCGCGGCGACTCCGGCGACCGCTCGGATGTCGACCTCTTGGTCGTGCTCGGGACGGGCAAGCCCATCACCCGAGCCCTCTACCGCGAATGGGAGGGAGTCCTCGGGAAGTGGCGCGACCGTGAGATCGATCTTCACTTCGTGCCTCTGCCGGCGCCCGATCACCGCGTGTCCGCCACCTGGGCGGAAGCCGCCGTCTGCGGCATCGTGCTCTACGACAGGGGGCTGGCCGTCTCGCGGCGGCTGATCCGGATTCGGGAGCGGATCGCCGCCGGCCTGCTGCTGCGTGGGCAGGCGCAGGGCCAGCCCTACTGGATCGACGAGGGGGCCGATGCGCAGCCCTGAACTGGGAGCCGACTACGTGCGCCGAGCGAAGGCCCGGCTGGCCGCGCTGGACGCACTCTTCGCCGCCCGCAGCTGGGCGGACGTCGTGCGGGAGTCCCAGGAAGTGGTCGAACTCGCTCTCAAGGGCCTGCTGCGCGTCGCCGGCATCGAACCTCCGCGGATCCACGACGTGTCGGAGGTCCTGACGGCGGAGCGGGCGCGGCTTCCCGAGGCGATCCAGCCGCACGTCGACGCGCTCGCGCAGGGGTCCCGAACGCTGCGCCGCGACCGCGAACTCGCCTTCTACGGCGCCGAGGATCTGACACCGTCCGGCTTCTACACGCGGCAGGATGCGATCGCCGCCCGCGACATCGCCCGGAAGACGGTCGCGGCGGTGGCACCGCATGCGCTGGCCGCGGAGTGAGCGGCCTACGACGCCGGAAGTGGGTACGACCGGATATCCTGTCCGACATCGCGGCGCTCATCGCACGGGCCTCTGCAGATGCTGCTGCTCCGGACCCTGTGCCGTTTTCGCCGATCAATCAGAGCGGAGGGCATGGGACTCGAACCCACAACCGGTTTCCCGGCACGACATTTCCAGTGTCGCCGCTAGCCATTCGCTTACCCTCCAAACCGGCTTTTTTTCGTCTGTCTCCCCCTATGTCTCCCCCGGAAACCGGTTTGGAGGCGCGGAGGGTGCAGGCTGAAAACGCCAGTGGTCGACGAGTATAGCCCCGCCAGTGTCGGCCGAAAACGCCGCAGGCGGGGATCGCGGGGGGAGACAGATCGCCCCCGTTTTGCAGCCTGGATGTCCGCGGCGTGGCCGCGAGACGAGGGCCATCGACATCGCTCGCCCACTCGATGGGCGGCATCGCGAGGCGGCCGCATCAACCGGACGTCATGCCGACCGCCAGGGGGGCGGTGGATGTCCACCGCGGGGCGCGGCTACCTCGCGGTGCAGATCACGGCGAGGCGGTGCCCGTCAGTCTGGCAGCGGGCACCACATCGACGATGAACCGCGTGTAACGCTCGCCCGACTGCCCCACGACTTCGTCGAGTCTGCGAACCACGGTCATCGCGTCACCCGCCTTCGCAGGGAATCGACGCTGCCGATGCTTCGCGCACGCCGCACCCTGCGGCATCGGGAACAGCACACTCAACAGGCACGGCTCGCCGTCCAGACCCATCTGGAGAGTCGTCATCAACAGCCCGTCGGGGTCCGCGGTCCAGGTCGCCACGTCGGGCACGATGAACGAAATTGGCGGATTCACCGTGCCGTCGTCAGAAATGAAATCGCCGTAGACCTCCGCGAAATCCGGCAGCATGGCGGTAGCCCTCCCGTGGCCGTGCGGGCGACCGTGCCCGCGAGGATCGGCCCAGCGTACATGAATGCCCCGCCTCACCGTGCCCGCTGGAGCGTCAGGAACGCCTTCAGACGGGCGATCGTCGAGGCCGCCGCAGGACGGGCCGGGCGTGGCGGGCGGCCTTTACCGCGAGCCGTGGCGCCCGGCTGGTGCTATATGCCCCACGTTGCCACGTTGAAGATTATCGAAGTCCTGGTACGTGCGGCTAATCCTGTGCCGGGGCCGAAAACAGCAATTTCTAATCTTCGCCTGCTCGCGTCACGAGTGACGCATATACATTTATGTCGATATCTGCTCGCACAAATTCGACGTGACCATCGACATACGAAATACTGGCACCACCAGAGTGGAACGAATAAGTCTCATTATTATTTGTGCAGTTAATCGCACATGGACCAAAGCACTCCGTACCCGTGGGGGCGAACCCGTGTAACGGTATTATCGAGTCGGCATCAGCCCAGCCACCCCCGATCGCCCTGCCGTTCCATACGCCGAAATTACCACACCCTGGATCGTTCTGTGTTGGCCCCTTTTTGTGCCCCGCAACCCAAAACGTTGGACGTCCAGCGCATTCATTAAATGCGATTGTCTTAGCTAGTCCGTCAGTGACTGCGGTAAGTTTTGTGTAGGACCACCCCAAAGCGCCCCATGCACGCGCCAGCGTGGGGCCTCGTGGTGAAAACAATGGGTTTTCTGGGTACAGAATTCGGCCGTGGGCGCTGTAGTCGCCCGGCGCTGCCCTTTTTTGCCCGTTCGAAAAGGTATCGAAAGCCTGTTCACGGCGAGCAGAAGGGCACTGAAGGGTTGCGATGGGCAACGTGACGACAGGCTGATTCCTTGAGTGCCACCACGGCAGAGTAAAGTCATAGCTGTCAGAGATCGCTTGCGCCTCCATATACGGTCCGAGTAGCGCAAGGCCGCTGTGGTACTGGCTTGCGGCGTTCGGGAGTTCCGATGGGGGCGTCTCCCAATTTGGCGAGTTCGGTTGAAGCTGTAAAGCAGGATTAGTGATCTGAAAAGACTGCGGAGGTAACGTCCCCTTTGCGCTAACGTGGCTTTGTAGTGCAATACCGATTTGCTTTAGATTGTTAGTGCACTGAAGGCGACGCCCTGCCTCCCTCGCGGACTGAACGGCCGGTAATAGTAGGCCGATTAACACCGCGATGATCGCAATGACAACGAGCAACTCGACTAGGGTGAAGCCGTTGTGACGGCGGAGCGAGTTCATGGCAGCGGACCTGGCGGTATGGCTAGTTGAACGCCGGAGGTCAAACCATAGCGGGACTTCGCAAGAGGGGCAAGACACCTCCTAGAGGGTGTCGGTCAACACGGGTTTTACCCCTCGTCTGCCCGCTAAGTCGACGAGCGAATATTCGGCGAGGGTTTACCGGCGGTGAGGGCGAGCCCGCGACTCAGCCCCGGTGGCCGTTCGCCACCAGGAACGCCTTTAGAAACCGCACGCGACGCGACGCACTCGCCGCCGCCGACCGCTTCGCGACCCCCAGCCACAGCGGCGGCAGCCCTCGCTCCTCGCGCCGGGCGTTCATCGTCCGACGAATCCAGATGGGGGCGCTGCGGCAGCGGTGCCGCAACTCGTCGTCGCAGGCGCTGCCCGGTTCGGGGCGGCTCGCTCGCTCGATGTAGTGGTGGGGCAGGGTGCGTGTCATGGGATCGTTGCTCCAGTGGGTGACGGTCATCGAATGGTTCGTGATCGATTCGGGGCCAGAACCCGCTTGAGCGACTCGCGCGTGATCGGCCCGAACAGATGCGGAACCCATTCGTGCGTGTCCCGCAGTCGACGATCAAGATGGTCGGTAGGTTCCATGCGAGCGTTCAACAGCTTTTCGTACTCGCGTCGCGCCTCAGTCGACTCTCGCTCGGCGGCCTTCAGTTTGGTGTCCCACTCGTCTCGGACCGCGGAGTATCGCCGCTGTGCCGCGATCATGCGTTGCTGCAACTCAGGCAGCGGGGCGCGGCGTTCGGCGTTGCGGGCATGAACTGCCGCGATGTCCCGCTCCAGCGTCTTTGCGGTGGCGATGGCAGTGGAATCTTCCGCCAACCGCTCGGGCGGCACCCCCAGCGCGTCACAGATGCGGATCAACGCATCCGCCTCGTCCTGCGGCAGCGTCCCGCCGCCGTCGGCCATCTTCGTGACGAGCCGCCGATACTCGGCCAACTGCGTCTGGAAATGCGACTCGGCCCGCACGGCCACGTTTTCGATCGTGTCGTTGTACGTGTCGACGACGTCCACTTGGCGAAGCATGGGGATTCTCCGGTGGGGTTTCAGTAGCACAGATGGTGAAGGCCGATCGTGTTGCGGTTTCCGCCTGCCAACTGGTAGCGCGGCTCGAAATCCGACCGCTTCCAGGCGAGGTAGCGCCGCCACTCTTGCCCGTCGACTTCACCGACGTTTTTCAGATGGACGGCCTGGCATTCCAGCCACGTGTACCAGGGGGTTTCGGCGCAGTACCAGTACCGCGTCCCCTCGATGTCGATGAAGTCTTCGGACGCTTTGTGCTGTGGCGGCGGCGGCTCGTCGATCAGCGGGATCGGCGGGTACAGGCCGATCGCATACTGGAATCCAGGTCGACATCCCGGTGTCGCCTCGCGGGTTTTCTGGAGGATCTGATCGCCGTGGGTGTAGGCGATCACTTCCCAAAACGACCGCGACTCCATGCCCGCTTCGCGCCACCACGCGAACAAGTAGCCCGCGGCGGCCACCTCGACGTTGATCGGCAGCGGGCCTTCGCCGCCGCGACGTTTGATGGTGCTGCGCTTGCGTGTCACCGATACAGACCCTGTTCGTGCGGGTACGTGTCCTCGGCGGTCCGCTGCCACTCGCGGTGACGACGCAGCTCGTCCTGGTCGATGATGCCCTCGCGATACAAATGGGCCGCCTCGTTCTCGCGGTACGGCTCGCCCACGATGACCCACTGTCGCCCGGTGCCGTCCTCGTTGTTCACGTACAACGTCGAGAACCCGTGGAACGCAGGTAGTGGGCGAACCGTCCGCGGCGGCGGGATGATGCCCAGGACGTACATCGCCGCGGGCCTCAGGCCGGGCCTGTGTTCGATCGATTTCGCCATGATCGTGTCGCCCCATCGATCCCACAGTCGGCGCCAGTCGTCGAGGGTGCGAAGGCTGATCGACGGGCCTGCGGTCCCCTGCCACCTCAACAGCGTGTCTTCGGTCTGCGCGTCGAGGATCGTCATGCCCTCGATGTACGGCCGACAGATCGCAGGGGACATTCGCAGCAAGGTTCATCCCTCCAACCGCGCGGCCAACTGTTGAAGCGTTCGCGATGCGAGGCCGCGGAAATCGCGCTCCAGCGCCGCGCACGGGTTGGCCCGCACGCCCCCGAACCGATCGATGAACGTCGCGCCATCGACGTTGACTTGTTGGGCCAACTGCGCGGCCCGCTCCAGCGCCTCGGCGCCGTTCCGCAACAGGGCCATGCTGGCGCTGTCGAGGTTCCAGCGTGCGCGGACGTCGTTCCACAACTTCAGCCGATCGCCCGTGAGGGTCAGCGGTGGCGGGCCGTCGTCGCCCGCACTGGGGAGCGGGACGGGAACCGCAGGCTGGGTGTGTTCCGCGCGGGCGTTTGGTGGGCGCTTGCTCATCGATGGTTCACCGGTTTTTGGATGCGGAAAACCGCCACGCCAATTCGCGATAGGGCGCGTCCCCCGCACGCTCACGGAGTAGCACAGCCTGGTTTTCCACAGACGCGCCCTGGCTCCTGACCCCCCCTAGGGGTGGTATCAAGGCTGCGGCGCGCTCATGTGGAAAACCCGTTCGTTCAATGGGCGGACGAATGGCCGAAATTGCGAAACCGACACTGCCATCGCGATGGTCGCTGGTGCGATTGATCACGACGACCTCGACGTTGTCTTGCGAGCGTCCAGCCACTGGGCAACGTCGGCGGGCGTGTACCAGACGCGGCCGCGTCGATCGCCTGACCGCGAGTAGACGGGACCGCGCCCCTGGGCGGCCCAGCGGGCCATCGTCGTTTCCCGCACGCCCAGAATGGCGGCGGCCTGTCGGCGGCTGTAGACCCGCGGCTCGGCCTGTGTGGTGTCCATGCCGATCACACTACGGCGCAGAACCGGCACCCTTGCAGTTCCTGTCGACACGTTTTCTGGAACAGCGTCGAGTCGATCGCCGTCGATGTGAAGATGGGTAGAGTTGCCCACGTTGCCCACGATGCCCACGTGTTTTCGATTAGTTCTCGCGATACTTAGGGAAAAAAAACGAACCGGAAACCGGTGGGCAACGTGGGCAAATGCCACTCGATGTGCGTTTGGTGCCGCAAAATGCGGGACTTTATGCTGCCCACGTTTTTCGTTTTTGCTGCCCACGTTGCCCACGTGAAGCCTTTGCAACCTTTATTGGCGCGCGAACGACAACCGCAAAGGCTTCATCCGCTCGCCTGCGTGGCGTTCTGACCGTCACGCGAACTGCGACCAGCGCTCTTGTTCCGCGCTGATCACCAGATCGTCATGCGTGTCGATGAGCCGTAGGCCGACGATGACGGTCTGTTTCCGATGCAGTCCGCTGTCGGGCCGCATCTTGCGGTAGCCGCGCCGCACCATCTCTCGCCCGACGCTGTTGGCGGTGAACGTGTCTCGCACGTAGCGCGGTGATCCCTCGGCCTCCAGCCACGTGGTGAACGCCCGCATCAACGACCGCAACTCGATGCACGTCGATGCGTCGGCCGACTCCGTTCGTTCCGCGAGGAACCGCCCGATCAGATCCTCGTCGTCGATGTAGTCGTCGGTCGCCAGCATCACGCATTCGGGCGACATCAACCGCCCCTGCGCGAGCCGTTGCCGCAGGCCGTCCAGGCACCAGTTGAGGATGCCCGGCCGCTCGGCCTCGCTGCACAGCCTCGCCTTCATCGACAGGTCGGGCGACTCCTTGAAACTCGCCTGCCAAGGCACGACACGCAGGCGGCGGCGGATGCCGTCATCGGTGCCGGTCAGCCGTGGCGCGCGGTTGAAGGCGACGTGGAGGTGCCACGTCGGCCGCATCTGCCAGAAGTCTTCACGCATCCCGCGGGTGCGGATCGTGTCACCGCCCGTCAGCGTCTTCACCAACGACTCGCGCAGGGCTCGGTTGCTCTCTTGTTCGATGGCGGTCACAAACCGCTTGCCACGCAGCCCCGCGACTTCGGTGGGATGGGAGTCGAACGAACGCGCCGCGAGCAGGCCGGGCGGCGCTGTCGCCGCGTAGTCGCCCAGCAACGCGGCGAGCGCCTCAAGCCCCGTCGACTTGCCGTTGGCACCCTCGCCGTTGTGGCACCACAGGACTTCGTCACTGACGTCACCGGACAACGCGAGGCCGAACGATTGCTGGAGGAACCGGGCCAACTCGTCGTTGTCCTGCGTGACCTCGCGAATGAATCGCTCCCACAGCGGCGAGCGGGCGCCAGGGACGAAGTCGACCGCGGCCAGCTGCGTGATCTTCAACTTCGGGTCGTGCGGCTGTAGTTCGCCTGTCCGCAGATCGACGACGCCGTTGTGGACGTTCAACAGCCAAGGGTGGGCATCGTATTCCTCGACCGACCCGTTGATGCCGTTTTCCGACTCAGCCAGGGCGACCATCGCCGTGATGGTCGACCGTGCGCCGCTGGCCTTCACGAACTTGAACAGGGCTGCGGTTCGCGCCTCGCCGTCTAGTTCGGTGAACTCGTTCCACAGCTCGTCGTGGACCCGCTTCGCGGCTTGATGTGCGAAGCGTTCACCGTGTTCGGCCCAGCGCCGCCCGTCCCATGCCATCCACATCTTCCGCTCGCGGACGAACGCGAGGCGCCCGCGGACCGTCTTCGCCAGCCTACGGGCGAGGCCCACATCGGTGAGCGTGTTCGGCCGCGACAGGTCGGCACCGCCGCTGTGCGGATCGCCCTCGATCGCGACCTCGACCGCCGCCGCGACCTCGCGTTGGGCTGGAGTCTTCGGGCGTTCGACTCTCGCGATGACCGTCCGGCCCAGGCTGCGTTCGGCTTCCTCGATGATCTGGCGAAACGTCAGGCCGCTGTCGTCCGATGCCATGCCGATGAGCGTCTGCACGCCCAGCTTTCCAGGCCGAAACCGGTTCCATCGGTCCTGGCATTCCGCCTCGCTGTAGTCGGGCCATTGCTTACTGAATTGGTGCCACTCTGCGGACAGGTCGACGCCCGCACCCTTCATCGCGTAGCCGACCCGGCGCCAGTCGTCCGCATCAAACGCCCGTTGCGGACGCAGGCGAGACAGGCACACCCTCGCGATTTCCGCATCGAGCGTGGGGTCGGCAGGCCGATCGACGCTGTCGGTCGTCGTTGTCGTCGCCTGCGGTGAGTCTGGAAACCACGTTTCCGCCAGCCACCCCATCGACTCCCGGATGTCGTTCACCGGATGGTCACAGAACACGTCGCCCGTGAACGTGAACCATCGATCCTGACTGTACCGCTCGATTGCATCGGCGGCCTCGACGATGCGGCACATCGTCTTCCCGTTGATGCGATCGCCCATGCCCAGGAAATGCAGGCCGCGACCAGATGGTGTGCGTTCCGCGTAGGTGTGGCCGAACCGTTCGACGACGTCCCGCGCCCAGGGCTTCAACTCGCCGTCGGTCGTGAACGCATCATCCAGGTCGATGCCGTTGAACCCGTCACCCTCGTCGAACACGAACCCGATCCCTAGCCCGCCGCGGGCGCGGGCTTCCTCGATGACCTCGTCGAACGATCGCCAGTTGGATGACGTGTTCCACTTCAGCCCCACATCGCTGCCAGCGGCCACGGGTACCTTGCGCGGTTTCTTCCCGTCGCCATAGTCGATGTAGTCCCAGACGACCCATCGCACGAGCGATCGCAGCGCGGCAGGGATCACATTCACAACCGTCGGCGGCGCTGCCGACCGCTGGCGTCGTGGCACCACAGCCGCCGTGTAACGTGTTCCGCTGCCCCGTCGCGGGCGGTCTTTCTTCGCGTCCATGCTGTGCGCCTCAAAACGGAATGTCGTCGTCGGCCACGTACCGCGGCACCGCGTTGCGGCTCACCTTGCGGGTCGCTCGCGGCTTGCCCCGCTCACCGGGCGCCTGTGTGCGAGCGTCTGGCCGCCGCGGCTCGTCGCCGCCTGCCGCCCACTCGCGGACGCAGTCCACCAGCGTCTTCGTGGCGGCAGCGGGCGGCCCAGCCTGCGAGCGATCGCGGGCCGGGGCCGCTGGCCGCCTGGGCAGCCACCGCGCCACGCCAGCCTTCACCGTGCCGTCACGCGCGGTGAAATGCGTGATGACGACACGGGCCGTACCGCCGATGGCCGCACCGGGTTCCAGCTCGTCGTCGGTCAGGCCCAGCGCCGCCGCCACGGCACGACGCAGCCACGTCATGTGCTGCGGGACGTCGACGAACACGAACGCGAATTCACGGCCAGCGGTCAGCCGCAGCCGCAGGCACGTGCCGCTGGGGTTGTCGGTCGATGCCTTCCAGCGGACGTCCGCGATGTCGGCGGCCACGACCTCGACCGCAACCTCACCCGTCGGCACGACCGCGTAGCCGCGCGAGGCAGGGGCCGGTGACACAGGCCGATCGAAATCGGCATCGAATGCGTCGATGATCATCAGTGGTGCCTCCATGTTGAACGAGGCGCCGGATGCTCACGGCGGGCGGCCTCACGTGCCCGCGGCCACGCGCCGTTACGTGAACGATTGCGGCCGATGCTCGGCCCGCTGTCCTCGGACTCGACTGCCTCGATAAGCAGCGCCGCCCGCAACTGCGCCAAAACCTCGGTTTTGCGGGCCTCGGTCCAGGGGTCGGGCGTGTAGTCGCCTTGACCATCCGCGCATAAATGGCACATCTCGATGGGACTCCGTCGAGGTTGGGCGAGGCGGCCGGTTCCAGCGGCTGCCTCGCGAAGGGTCGATTGCACACTCACGGCCCCGGTCGGCAGTCGCTGGCCGGGGCCGTTTTGGGATCGTTCCGCCGACTGTCGATCCACCGGGCCAACTCGGCCCGCGAGTACCGCACCGCGCGACGCCCGACGCGGACGAATGCGGGTTGATCACGCTCCCGCTGGCAGCGCCAGATGGTGAGCGTCACCGGACTGATTCCCAAGACCGCCGCGGCGGCCACCGTGTCGATCAGCGTGTCGTCTTCGATTGCGTGGTCGGCCATCCGCATGACTCCCGAAATACAGGGCACTTTCCCAACGTATGCCCTGCATTCCCCACCCTTGCAGTTCCGCGCGGGAAATTTTCCGCGATCACTCGTCGCCCTGGTCGTCGTCGTCCATGACGACACGACGCAGTCGGTCGACGTCGATCAAGATCGTCGCGAGACAGTCGGCCGCTTCCTGCGCGTTGGCGATGTCGTCGTGTTCATCGGTGAACCGCTCGCGCCTCAGGCGGTACAACGCCGCGGTGGCGTTGTGCATCTGGTCGACGAGGCCGCCGACTGCGGCATCCCAGTGGCCTTCATGACCCGCAGCCGCTGTTTCCAGAAACTCGGCCAGCGCCGCCTTGAACGCACACAGCGGGCACACCGCGCCATCGCCGTCGTCGTCGGGGGCACACTCGCGGAACCCGTGATCGGTGAAATCGACCATGCGTTGGTTCTCCGTTCGGGAAGGGACAAGCGTTCGCGGCGGCGCCGCGACATCACTGGAGCGCGAACAGTTCCCGCTGCCGCTGGCAGCCGGGCGAGGGGTCGTCGGCCACTGCATCGGTCACGCTGTCCGCGGTGGCAGAGTCGATCCGCTGCCGGGCGATCGCCGCGAATGCCTCGCGCAGCTCAAACCCGTGAAACCGGCGGCCGTTCTGGACGCAGACGACGCCCGTCGTGCCGCTGCCGCTGAAGGGATCGACGACCAGATCGTCAGGACGAGTGATCGCCCGCACGACCCGCGTGACCAGTTCCAGCGGCAGTTGCGTGGGCACACCCTCGACACGCTCGCGGAACGTGCCACAGACGCGGCTAATCGGCCAGACGTCGTCCATGATCTTCCCGCCCGGCGCGGCCCGTCGGTCGCCGTACTTCGTCTGTCGCGCACTGGGGACTGTCACCGCCTCGTCGTTGAATGTGAACCGCCGCGGATGCTTTGTGGCATAGAACATCGGCCGCGACGTGCGGCTGAATTTCTTGCGGCAGTTCACCCCGAACGACTCCACCCACACGACCGTGTTCCGCCAGTGGAGGCCCGCATCACGCATCGCGATCTGGTGATCACCCGCGTATTCGTGGCCGCAGATGACCCACATCGAGCCGTCGTCGGCCAGGACGCGGACCGCCTCGCTGATCCAACGTCGCGTCCAGGCGATGTAGTCGGCATCCGGCAGCCGGTCGGCTCGCGCGCCGTCGCCGTAGTCGATGCCGACGTTGTACGGCGGGTCGGCCAGAACGAGGTTGACCGATCCCGCTGGCATGGCGGCCAGCCCTGCGATGCAGTCGCCTGTCGTGATGTGCGCGGCGCTCATTTGGTCCACAACTCCAACTGCCTCATCCGGCGCGTGCATAGATCAACGCGCCCTGCGGGGCCGCAGTGGCCCTCCCGCTCACGCCATGTGTCGGCCAGCGGCGGAATTTCGAGGATTGCCGCGTCGATGTCTGCGAGCATGGCGGCGGCCGATTGGACTGATAGCCGCGGCACTACGTGGGCCGTCAGGCGGGCGACCTCCCGTACCAATTCATCCACGGGCGCCTTGCCCACATCCATGCCGGGCCGCCATTCCTCGGCCGCTCGGGTCTGCGTTTTCCGCTGCCGTGTGCGTGGCGCGGGTGCGGTGCCCTGCGTTGTCCAGTAGCCGTAGACGCACCGCGAGCCGCCGCGGCTTGGGTCATGGGTGTCGTGGATCACGCCGTCGATCATCGCGGTGTAATGCTTGCTCACGCTGACGATCACACGGCCATGAGGTATCCACGACTCCCCGTCGCGCAGATGTGCGGTGCATCCGCTGCCGATGTGAATGAGGGGCACGAAACGTAGGCCCATCTCGGCCATGTAGTCGCGGAACCACTTACGGCCGGTGCTGATCCCGTGCGCGGCCGACCTCGCCTTGCGGCCGCGCTTGCCCGCCCGCTGGTCACCCGTCCCATCTGCGAGCCGTTTGTAGACCTCCGCGTATGGTCGCCCGGTCACGATCGCGATCGACCGGCAGACACAATCGCGAGCCTCACCGCGGAACCCTGCGGCCTGGCGGCCGCCGTCATTCGGAACCCACTTCATCCCCACTGGCCCTCCCTTGATGCTTCACCCTGCCGCGACACGCGCCGCGGTCATCAACTCGTTCGTCGTGGCACCGCCGCTGGCGGCGCGTTGCTTCGCTCGTCGCTCGCGCTGGGCCTGTGCCCGTACATGGCGGCGGTACGCTTCGGGATCTGTGGCCGCCATCACGGCCAACTCAGGCGGCACCGCCTTGCGCGAGTAGCGCAGGCCGCGGTCGCGGGCCTCCAGCGGCAGGGCCAGCCATTGCGGTCGTCCTGGGTCGACGAGGCCCAGATGTGACCGCAGCCGCGCGTAGACCTCCGCGAACAGGCGCCCGTGCGGCTCGATGTCGATGCTGATCGGCAGGCCCAGTTGGCGTTCGATCCCCTCGCCGTACTCGGCCACGAATGCGTGGGCGACCTCGTGCGCCACGACGACATCGAGCGGGGCAAACTGTGCAGTGGTGCCGATGTCGCCCCACGGGGACAGATGCACGTACTCGCGGAATTCGCCCACGCGAAACGGGTCGACCGCGGCCAGCGGCACCCGCTGCGCCACCGCGATCGAAATCCCGCCGTGCCGCTGGCGGGGGCTGCGGTCATCGACACACTCGGTCGCCCACCGCGGGCTGTAGATGCCGCCTCGCGATCGCCTGCGACTCAGGCGGTCGTCCAGGCGGATGTGGACGCGGAACGCATGGCCCCACGTCGCCTGCCCGAAGCATTCGCACCGCCGCACCAGATCGACGACGCGGGCCTCGACGTCACGATGGCGGTCGTTCGGATCGGCCTGGAAGTAGACCCCCTTGCGATCGTGCCGCGCGGCCCTCGCGTTGCGCGCCGTGGCAACGCCCGCCAGCCGGGCCATGCGGGCACGACGAATGGTGTGTGGTGCTGCGGCCATCGGACTACTTCGCTCGGCGCCTGCGGAAAAACCTTGCGACCTCGCCCGCGTCGAGTTGCGTTTTGCCGGGCCGCCCGAAAACGGACGTTTGAACGGCCATCTCAAAACTGATCGGCACGGCCCACATCCACCGCATCCCATCGGGCGTGTTCACGATTCGCTTCCGCAGCCCCGCGGTCAGCGCCGCGAGGAACAGGATGCCCAGAAACGCACCACTGCCCATCGATGCGATGCCCATCGACCGGCGCCACTCGACGAAGCGCTGGCCGCAGCGGTGCGTTGGCGTGTCGACGTCGTTCCAGCTCAACAGGCGGATGAACGGTCGGACGTTGCCACGCTTGTCGAACAGCAACCGCTCGGCCTTCGCGCAGACCTCGGGGATGTCGTGCAACTCCCGCGGGTCGTTGTCGAATCCGACGAACGCGATCGCTCGATGGCAGTCGGGCGGCAGCCGGGCGAACGAGTTAATGGCGAACTCGCTCACCGCGGCCTCGTCCTCATTGATGCCGACCATCAACGTGGCGACCACGGGCGTGTCGGTACGGTCCATGAGCGCGACGATGGCGCACTCATCGAGCGTTCCATGTGTCGGAACCCACAGCCGCTGCGGTGCGTCGCCCCGGTCCGCGTGGATGCGGTTGATGCGGCCCACCAGCGCCTCGATGTGTCGTCCCATCTGCGTGGCCCTCAGGATGCGGAATAGGCGCCGAGTGATCGCCCGCAGCCGTGTTCGTCCGCGACACGACGCAGGGCATCGATGACGTGGGACGGGCACCACACGTCCCGCTCGATGACATCGACTAGGTCGTGATTCACCCAACCGATGTGCGAGCGCACGTCGAGACGACAGACGCGGCTCGGCCGCGGTGACCACAGGAATGACGTGCCACACAGCCCACAGATGCCGCGCGTCGGCATGACGCTGCGCAGCTCGCCGTTGCCCTTGCATCGGGCCTGCGTCGTGAGGCCCACTATCGAATGCTGGCAGCGTTGCGGTTGCAGGATGACGACCGGCCGCGGCTTGCGGTTGCAGTCGCGTTTCTCCAGGAAATTTCCCACCGTCGCCCAGACGATTTCACCGACTGCGTGGCGCACTCGCTGGGGATCATTGCATCGCACGTAGGTCTTCACTTGTCCTCCATGACGGTTCGTCGTGAATCAGCGGGGACACTTGCCACGGCTACCGTTGCTGATCGATCGCTCGCGGACTTTCCCCGTGACGCGGTACGGCCGCGGCACCAGGCCGGGAACCGTCGCGCGACGGGCGGTGATCGGCAGGACGACGCACTGGCGTGTTTTGCAGGCGAAGGCTTCGATCCACGCGCGTCGTCCCAACTGGGCCAACCGGTGAAAGACGAACGGCCCGCGCTCGTGCATGGCCGTCTTCACCCATTGCCCGGCCTCGTTTCGGTGGCGGTAGTACGGGCCGCCTGTCGCGCGGAAGACGTCACCCGCGCGCAGCGTCACCCGCGGTGACACGTGCAACTCGTCGAGGTAGGTCACGCTGCGGCTCACGGCTGCCTCCCCGCCTCGACGCGCTCGGCAGCGGCGGCCAGCGTCACGCAGCGGGTCATCAACTGGCGGATCGTGTCCGCGGCCATCTCCAGAACGAGGCGCGAGACGTCGTCACAGTCGTCGTCCCACGCCCGCTGTTCCGCGCGATCTGCCACGACCATCGGGGCGGGCAGCGTGTACGGCTTGTCGTCGTTGTGTGCAGCGTCCATGCCGATGTCCCGCCTATGTGGCCGCCTCGTCTGCGAGGGCCGCCAGAACGTGCCCGTGGCACGGCTGCGGCTCGCACCAACACGCCAGGACGCGCCCGCGTAGTTCCCTGGCAGCCGCGACCAGATGCGGCTGCGTCACGATCCATCTGGCGAACTTCGCGATGACCTCGTCGCGCGAGCCGTCGCGGCCGATCACGAACGGGTTCGCGAACGGTGACGCGGGCAGGCCGTGCCGTGCGTTGGCCCGGCCGATGTAGACCGCGCCTGGGTGGCCCGCCAGATCGCGGACGTGGATCACGGTTGTGGTGCGGACGTTCATCGGCTCACCACTAGCTCTTGGGTTGCTTGATGCGCGACTCGCAATACGCTGCGAGCAGATCCGACGGGTAACGCACCGCGCCCGCCTCGCCGTCGTGCAATTTCACGAACGGTGGCCCTGTGCGCTCTGCGGCCCATCGAGACAACGTGCCGCACGACACGCCCAGGTACTCGGCGGCCTGCGCCCGCGTCCACAACTGACGATCCGCGACGGGCTGCGGATCGGCCGCTGGCTTGCTCTTGCTCATGGTTCGTCGCCTCCACTCGCGTGTTCACGATCAACAGCGTTTGCTGTCGTCGGCTCGCGAATGTGTATGGCGAAACTCTTCCGCTGTGAATGACCGTGACACTGAATGTGTCAACGGCTAGCCACTGGCACGGCAACGGCTAGCCGTTGACGCCGCGGCTGTAAATCGAGCGGGTACAGAAACGACACAGGCGACCGAACGGCCGCCTGCATTTTCGCTTTCAGAAAGATGTGACCGCTATTTCGTCGGTCGTGACGCTTGCCGCTGATTGATCGCGCGCTCGACGGTAGAGACACTGCAACCGCACTCATCCGCTACCGCGCGGTATGTGCATGGCCTACCTTCGGCGTGGAGACGTTCATACGTCTCGCGGATGCGTTGGTCGTTTTGTATTTTCCTATCTGACGATGTCGCGCGCCCCTTATCGCCGCCACTTTTCTGATCGCGGCGCCACTTTGCCAGTTCAGGCACATCCTTGAGTTGCTCACGGTACCGCGACAAAGCCATGCGGAACCCGATTTCCACCGCGGTGCAAATGTGTTCGCGCACAAACCGCAGATCATCCCCGCCGTCGGGCCACCCCCGTAGGCGCAGGCCAGTGTCAACGACCGCAGCATAGGCATCAGCATCCGCGTCGATAGCCCGCCGCAGCGTGGCGTTGAAGACATCCCACGTTATGCCCGGTGGGGCGCAAAGCACGATGCGATCAAGAGCGTCAAACCGCTGGCGATACTCTTCCACGGCGATGACCACTGACGTTGGACGCCGGACCGACGCTTTGCTCCGCTTTGCTGATTTCTTGCTCATTTCCGTGCCCCCGCCTCCAGAAGCCTCGCCTCGACAATTTCAGCCGCAGCCCTCGCGCCCTTGATGTCGGCGCGGGCGTAGACGGCCGTGGAGTTGTGCGACCGATGGCCCAGCAGCTTCCCAACGTCTTGCAGGGATGCACCGCCTTGCGTGGCCCACGATCCGGCGGTGCGCCGTAGATCGTGAATCCGCACACCGTCGAGGGGAGCGTGTTCTTTCACGCGATTCCACGCATGATCTAGGTCTGCGATGCAGGCTTTCGGGTCATCACGCATCGGGAATACCCACACGCTTGCAGGCTTGCCGCGATGCTTTGGCGCTGCCGCCAGCCGGTCGCGAAGGATGCTGGCCGCAGACTCGACCAGCGGGACGATCAACGGGTCGTCGTTCTTCGTCGTGGGGATCGCCCACGTTGAATCGGTGTTGCGCAGGTCGAGATGTGCCCATCTCATTTCCCGCAACGTGGACGCGCGAACGCCGGTCAGGATCAGCAATCGCCAGAAATCCCGCCACGGCTGCGGCTCGGTCTTCGCGAATGCCAGCACATTCGACGCTTCAGCCGTCGTGAGATGACGCGCACGCGACTTCACGGTGTATTTCTTGATGCCTCGGCCCGTCACCGGGTCCAGCGTCGGGTTGGGCCGATCCCAGTTGCCCGTGCGCGCCGCATGGGTGAACAGGTTGCGGATCACCTGCACCAGCCGGTTCGCGGTCACCGGCTTGTCGCGTAGTTTGCGGTGCAGATCGGGAATGATCCTCGCGAGGTAGTGCAGGCTTTTCTTTCCGTAGGGTCGTCCCACGTGAGCGTCGAACATGATCCTGTAGGACTTCACCGTGGAGGCCGCAGTGGGTTTGCGACCGGCCACGAACTCGCCGCTGGAGACGTCCGCGATGTAGGACTTCCACGCCTGGGCGATCGTGATCCCATCGGTACGGACTCGCATCGGCTTTGCTGCCGCGCTCGCGTCCCCGCCCGCCAACTTCAGCGCAGCGTCGCGGGCCTTCGTCACCCGCATGGCCGTGGCATCGCCAATACGGGTGAAGACTTTCTTCCCGCCTTGCTTGTGAAGGCGGTAGTACGTGGCGCTTCTGGCGCCGACCATGACGATCAGCCCGTGCGGGCTGCCTTCGTCCCGCCAGTACCGACGACCGTCGGCCTTCGTCTGCGCCTTGCCCGACGCCACCAGCCGGATCGCATCCTCGATGCGCGACTCGGTGAACGGGAACGACCTCACACTGGCAGTGTCCACGCTAGCGCCTCCTGTCTGTCTCCCCTTTGTCTCCCCCGGTCTGTCTCCCCCGCGGGGGTGCGACCGAATGAGAAACCACGATAACTCACGGGAATTATCGGGTGCAATCGGATCGGGAAAACAGGCAGAATTCGATCACTGCCAGAATCGGCTGGACTCGCAATATCGCGGGCGAAAACGCGATGCGAGATAGGCTAGGAAGGGAAATTTCCAGTGTCGCCGCTAGCCATTCGCTTACCCTCCAAACACTCCAGGTAGTCTACCCATCGGCTGGAAGGCCGGAAGTGAGATCGTTCGGCCTGCGGACGATGGCTCCAGACGCAACGGCGGCCT
>Ga0214923_10004030_pt1 | contig 18077 bp, 13 predicted proteins | sample LL1510_MetaG_FD_177993 | JGI IMG/M metagenome (GOLD analysis project Ga0214923, IMG submission 177993) | Freshwater microbial communities from Lake Lanier, Atlanta, Georgia, United States - LL-1510 | ecosystem: Environmental > Aquatic > Freshwater > Lake | place: USA: Georgia | collected... | reverse complement strand
TCTTTTTTATTACAATCAAAAATGACATCGTTATAATGTTCTCTAAATACATCAATATCAATTTCATATTTTTGATCTGTTATATTATACGAAGCCGCTTTTTGTAAAATTGGATCCTCAAAGTATCTCGATCTATGTTTAAATTTTTGTTCCAATAATTCTTTTTCAGATTCAGAAACTATTTCTAAAAATCTTTTCAAAGATGATTTACAAAAAACTATATTTCCTGTCTTGTTTCTTGTAATATGACCGTGTGTTCTACCTACATTTTTAGATATTTCGATTATTACTTCAATTCCACCTTCTATAATTTCAATAGAAGGTATGTGGGGTAAAAAGTCATTACCAGCCAAAAATATAAGGAATACGAAATCATTTATAACCCATTCCTTATTAAATTTAAAATCAAATAATGCATCTGATGATTTTTCCCATCTCATAAGTTCTACTATCTTTTCACGAACAGCTCCAATATCAATTAAAAGAAAATTATTCTTATGATCATAAGTGTCATCACGTAAAACATAAAATTTTGGATAATGAGTCAACAAAGAAAGCATAATTAAATCAGCGTCAAGACCATGAATTACGTAACTTTCATTTTTATCACCAAATTTCCTTACATAAGCTAAAAGTTTTTGTTCACCCTCACTTGGAACTGATGAGGGTGAATATATTATTTCAATATTTTGCCATAGAGGATTTTCAGATAATCTTTTTCTTATAAACCAATCTATATACTTCGATAAATGGTCCATAAATTTTGTACCTGGTGTCAATTGATTTGAATCAAAACTTTTATCATCATCACCTCTTTCCAAAGCACTTTTATATCTTCTTTTTCTCTGTTGACATTGTTTTGCTACAGGTGCGGGACCATCAACACATAAAATAACTTTACTCTTTGGATTTACTGTGAAAAGAATATTTTCCAAAGTTTCACAAATATCTTGAAAAACTAATTGATGTGTTTTATTATTTTCTTTTATAATAATTTCATAAGGTGGTTTAAAACTTCCATATTTAAAAACTTTTTGTGCTGATGTATGAAATAAACCATTCATATCAATAAGTAGATTATCTATTTCTAATGACAATTCAGAATTAATAGATCTCTGAACCTTATAGATATTTTCTGGAAATGTTTTTCTAAACCATGAATAAAATTGAAATACTCCCATGTTGTTGTGATATTATAATTTATATATATAAAGTATAATCAAGTAAATTTTAAATATCAATTTTTTTATAAAAAAATGATATTTAAAAATGAAAACTGTTATAATATATAACGATTATTATATAACAATGAGTACTATTATCAAAAATTACCCTGCTCTTTTTAAGAAAGATAAATCAGGTAAAGTTCGTGTTTGGAAACTGAATGCAATTTTAAAGAATGATGACAATTCTTTTTGGATTCAAATTGATTATGGACAAGAAGATGGTAAAATTACTCGCAATGAAAAACAAGTAACTGAGGGTAAAAATATTGGTAAAAAAAATGAAACAACAATTGAAAAACAATTGATTCTAGTATGTGATAAAACTTTCAAGGATAAAAAAGAAAAGGAAGAATATACTGAAAATATCAATGAAGATAAGATTGATAAATCATATGCTCCAATGCTTGCAGATAAATGGGAGCCTACATCAAAAACTAAAAGAAAGATTGATATTATTTTTCCTTGTTTTATTCAACCTAAATTAGATGGTATTAGATGTCTGACTTATTTAAAAAATGGTCAAATAGTAAATCAATCGCGACAACTAAAGTATTTTAATAATTTGACACATATAAACGATGAACTTGTGAATTTATTTAAAAAAAATCCTAATTTAGTATTAGATGGAGAATTATATAATCATGATATAGTTTTTAATCAAATTGCTGGAATAGTAAAAAAGGAAAAATTAAAAGATGATGATTATGAAAAGCTAAAACAAATTCAGTATCATGTTTATGATTGTTTTTTTGAAAAAGAAAACCTGCCTTTTAATGAACGAAGTACTTTTCTTCGGTATTTAAAAAATAAAATGAAATACACAAAGATAGTAGAAACTGAATCATGCGATTCAAAAGATGACGTAGTTACTTTTCATTCTAAATTCTTAAGTGATAAATATGAGGGTGCAATACTAAGAAATTGCGATTCCATGTATGAATTTCGTCGAAGTAAACATTTACAGAAATTTAAAACTTTTTCTGATGATGAATTTGAAATTATTGATTTTAAGGAGGGAACAGGACATGATTTAGGAACAGTTATTTGGAAATGTAAGACAAAGGATGGAAAGGAATTTGATGTAAGACCAATCGGAACAGTTCAAGAGCGTTCAGACTTATTTAAAAATGGTGCTAGATTAGTAGGTAAAATGCTCACTGTTACATATCAAGAATTGAGTGAATTTGGAGTACCGAGATTCCCAGTTGGTAAAACAATAAGAGATTATGAATAAATTATATTTTTATTTTTTTATAAAAAATAAAAAAATCAAGTTTAGTTCTTATATATAATGCACTTCAAAAAATATTTAACATCTTTTGTTGATAGAAATTCACATAAAGGTAAAATTGAATTATCATGCCTATTTGAGACAAAATTCACTAAATTATTTTGAATTTTAAAAGATAATTCAGTTAGGATTTCATTTTCAGTTTTAAAATCTTGTTGATCTTCACAATCAGAATCGTCATAATAAAATGGTTCTTTTGTATTGTAGTAATTTTCATTATCTTCTTCTATATTTATTATTTTATTCTTTGTACTACTAGTACTATCTAAAGATGGTTTAGACATATTATTTTTTTAGTATACAAAAAATTAATCTTTAGATATGTATTTTGATGAGGAATTGTATACAAAGTTTATAAATAAATTGAAATTATGTCTAGAATCAATATTTATATCTTCATATTGTTCTTTAATCAAATTCATTGTTATATCGTACATTTCTAATAAATAATGTTTGTAGAACTCATACCATTTTTCAAAATGAGTATCATGATTTACTATTCTAGGTGTAGAATGAGGAATATAATTAAATATAACACATTTCTTTGATATCATATGTAAAAATATTATATTCCTATAAATTATATTTTTTTAAATTACATTATAAATTAGTCTTCGAATTTCTTGTAAAATTCAAGTAACCAAAAAGGTTCTTCTCGTTTCTTCCATTCAAACATACTGTTTTTTTCAAATATATAATAACTTCTATATGCTTCAATTGGATCTTCGTCTTTATAAGTATCGGGCATCGCTTGTGCCACTTCAGTAATTCCTTTATCTTCAATTGGTGGTAAATTTTTTTCTAATTCATAAATATATTGTTGACATTTATGAATTTTACCATAACGATATGTGTATTCATAGCATAATTCTTTAGCAAGCTCAACTAACCAATTGTAGTTGGACAGAGAAGTTCTTGTCCAGACACAAGAGGGATGATTCTTATGTGTTAGTTTGTAAGGTGGATTATAAGAATAAGAGTCGTCAATTTCATTACAAACATGATGTACTGAACACAAAATTTGAGTGCTTTCAAGTATCATTTTGACTACATGTTTATTTACGTGCATCATAGCACATTGTTTAGGATCCCAATGAAGAAAGAAAATATTCATATTCAAACCAAAATTTTAAAATAATATGAAAATTTGTATATTATTTTCAATTTTTTATGAAAAAATATATATAAAATAGATAGTAAAAAGAATTTACTAAAAATATGAAAAAAACGAAATTTCAACCTATAAAAAATTGATTTTTTTATATTTTTTTTCTAAATTTTTTCAACTTGATATTTGAATATGAACTGCTCAAAAAACTCTAACGCTATTGAATCTTGGGAACAATGGGGAGATTACGAAGACGATGAAGTATTTTTTAATCGTAACGAAGAAGACTCCTTTTCTAATTATGACGTTTGCGTTGAGGATAAACGACGATATGTAGGAGAACCTATAAAAAGCTCTTTAGCACCTAGACCTATAAGCATTTATCGGCTGAAGTCCGACGTGCTAGAAGATTCTTATGATGATGAAGAGGAAGAAAATAAGAAAGAGCTGGAGGAGTACAAGAGTGTTATGAAAACTAAACTTAATTGGTTATCTGAACCAGTTGTTAATAATGATGATGAAGATTACGATAGCGATGATAGCGATAAAATATCTAAAGTCGCTCTAATTAAAGAGACAATTAGCGAGAAAGATTATCCAAGTCTTTCGTCTAGTATTTTTAAGCAAAAGAAGAAAGATGAACCAAAAGTTGTTGTAAAAGAGGAACCTATACAAGATGAGGAGGATAAAGAAGAAGGTTGGAAGAAAGTCATTCATCCTAATAACAAAAAAGATGTTCAGACGAATGAATGTACTAAAATGTGCTCTTCATGGACAGAAGGTCAAAAGTGTAATAGAAAGAAATGCACTTATGCTCACTCAGAAAATGAATTGAAAATTATTGAATGTCCTTTTAAGAATTGCAATATGGTTTTTGAAAAGGAAGGTTGCTTTTTTAATAAGAATAGTGAAAAATTTTGTAATAAAATCCATCACAATGAAACTCGCAATAATGTTCTCGAGAGAATAGGTGTTTTAAAACCCAAGATGGAAAAAAGTAATCAACCTATTGGAATACCTGATGAATTAGTTTACGCTCTCTCATTACTTTCATCTGATAAGTTTATTGAATTTGAGGGGGTAAAATATTTCGGAAAAATTTCTACTTCTTCTAAAGTAGAAGATCCAAAGAAAAAGGAAAAGACACAAATGTGTCGTTCAGTAAAGGATAAAACAAAATGTCCTCATGGAAGCAATTGTCGTTATGCTCATAAGTTTGAAGAATTGGTTGTTTCTCTATGTGGATTTAACGACAAGTGTCGAGGAATTCACAAGAATGAAAAAGGATACTATACTAACTCAAATGAAAAGAAGATCTGCTTTTACAGACATACTACTGAATCAAAGGAAAACTACAGAAGAAGAACCAGAATTTAAAAAAAGTATAAACATAAACTGATAAATATAATTTTTTTTTACATATTTGAATATTTTTAAATGTGACACTCAATTTTTAACTTAATATCCAGTTCTTTAAAATTTGACTGTAATTGTTTATTATTATATGTAAAATAATAATATAAAGATTTATTTTATTATATATTAATTTCTATATTATATAATAAAAAAAAATGGATAAAGAAACCAAATGCGAAAAAGGCTATCATTATCATCCCGGACATCCTAAATCGGATAAAAATGGATGTATGAAAGACGATGACATGAAAGAAAATTTCGGTAGTTTGTCAATTTATAATACAATTCGATGTAATACCCAACGTAGATTAAATAATACAACTTCTTATATAGGTATTTAAAAAATATATTTTTTATGATATTAACGAAATTATAATTTTTATAACAAAAGAAAAATTATAACTTAAATGTAATTTTTAGAAGCATTTCATAATAAATGCAAGTACATAGTAAGGTGGTATATTATTATGAGGTTGACTTCCACCTGTATTATTTATTGTAATACCAGTTGTATTAGTATTAGTATATGCAGTTCCGCCACCGGCATAACTAGTATTTGAACCAAATTCATTATGAATTGAACCTGCGTCGTATGTGGTTGCTGAATGATTATGACCCGGATCTGTAATACCGTGATTATGGGTCGTTAATTCATTAGTAGTTATTGTGTGTAAAACTTCACCACCTGTACGCCCTATAGATCCAGATAAAACCGTACTTGTTCTAGCACCTGTATCAACGTTTGTATTACCTCCATCAGCGGAAGAACCATTTACACCTGTGGCATTATTATTATATCCAAGAATAAATCTACCTCTAAGATCGGGAGTAGTGACACCATTCAAACTACCTCCGTCACATAAATGCCATCCTAGGGGGATATTACTTTCATTACCCTCCCACATGATGATAGAGCGTTTAGGTAAGACGTCGTTGGAACTAGATTTAACATACCATCTTCCACCATAACTAATTAGAGATACACCTTCAGAGAACCAAAGATTTCTAAAAGAATAATATCCAGGGTTATTATATTCAAGTATAATCAAACAGACATTTTCACGGATTCCATTATTTTCACCATTATTGATGATAACAATGGACTTCTCAGTACCGTCCGGAATAGATTCATTATTTTCCAAGTAAATCTCTCTTCCGAATCTAAAATTTCCGTTGTTTACAGTACCGTAACGATTATATTTTACCAAGAATATATCAAAAGAACCGCCTCCCTCACTGTAATTATATAACTGAGTTGCATAATTTGAATTAGGATCCATTCCTAAAGTCCATCCTTGAAAAACATCAACATGGTCAGTATCGAATTCACCTCCTAAATAAACATGACCATCACCAGTAGCAACAACGCTATTATTAATTTCGCTATATGAACCACCGACTTTACTACACCAAATTAAGTATCCATCGGTGTCATATTTCGTGAGATAAGAGTTACATATATCTGATGTAACATCAGCTTCGATGTATGGATAATCACCATTACTACCACTATTATAAATAAAAATGTCACCTGAACCTTCTGTGCCGTTATATGATCCACTTAAATAAACACTATTGTCACTTTTACCTTGAATAAATCTATTATCTACGCAAATGTTTGGTGTTCCCGAGTATCCGGATATAAAATTATACCATTGAACAATACCATTTTTATTATATTTAGCAAAAAAAGTATTGTAAGCAGGAACAGTTGGAATTGGTATAGAAAATCTAATATTATCTCTACTCCTAGTGTCGTAAATATAAGCATACTGGCCACCCATTTGAACAGCGAGGTAATAATTTCCATAAGAATCAACAACTGCAACAGGTTGATAAATTTGACCGTTAATTCCACTAGTGTCATTTGAGCCTAATCTATTGAACCATAAGCATTTTCCATCAGTATTATATTTGAGTGTAAAAAGACTAGAAAAACTATTGTCGACTTTATTAAAATCATCATAATATCTAATACCATCATCAACGAGATGATAAACTGTGACATTGTTCTCTTGCATGGCTGATACAAAAACATCTCCATCTTGATCGCAAGCAATCGAAAGTGAATCATTTGTACGAATACTACCGTAGATAGGAATACTCCAAATATATTTACCAATTTTATCAAATTTAACTATGAACATAGTTGCATTACTGATTTCTCTCTTAACATAATCTGATGCATCTACTATAACAATTCCGTCGTTGTCTGAAATAAAACCGGCCATGTAAACATTTCCGTTTTTATCAGCAACGGCGTTTGACGCATTTGTTCCGTCGCCAGAATTATAATATGCGTTGATATGTATATCCCATAAATAAGCACCATCTTTTCCAAATTTGATTAAAGAAGTTCCGCTATTCGATAATAAAACAGTTTTTATAGCTTGATTTGTATCTCTAGTTTCATAAATATAAATATTGTTTGACTCACCGTCATTAGTTTTCACGATAGAAACATAACTATTACCTTCTGCATCTGTATAAAGTGAAGGATATCCTTTAAAATCTGCATCAAACCCAATACGTGAAAACCAATCAATAGAACCATCTGATAGATATTTAATTAATGCAATATCTCTATTTGAAGAAAATCTGTTTTCTGTTCTATAACTATAATCGTTATAATAATAACAAAATACCTGATAACTATCAAAGCTGAACAAGCCATAGACATTATTATACTTATCACAACTTAAACGAAGATTTCGTTCATCGTCTTCACCTCCGATAGTAGTAGCCCAAGATAGATTATTCAAATTTGAATAATCTAGAATACTTAATTTAGTATTTACATCAATAACGTCAACATCTACACTTAAACTAATTTGTTCAGATTGTATTTTAGGAATCCATTTTCCATTATTACTAACTAAATCTAAACAATCAATTAAAGTAATTGTTTTTCTGATATTATAACCAAATCCGGAAGCAAGAGGTTCTAAAATTTGACAATTTACATGACCGTTTGCAGTATTATTAGTAATAACGATTGATTTTTCAAACGCATTAGGAATATTCGAAACATCCTCTATGTAAATATTTGGTTGAAAATTATTGTTCATCAATCCATATTTATTATATTTAATAAGAAAACAGTCAGTATCACCAATATTTGTCAATCTACCAACTGAATGATCATCGAAACCGTTAGTTGAAACATCCCATATATACAAATCGTAATTGTAATAAGAACCACTAATATAAACATGACCTAATTTATCAGCTTTGACATCTGCCGCCAAAATATCATAATCGCCTTCATATGAATATCCGGCAGCGGTTGTTGCCCATTGAAAATTACCATTTGTATCGTATTTAGCTAAAATTGAATGAACAGTTGAGTCTTCCATCCAATAATCTTTACTAGGTAATGTGTAAGCAACAGTGTCAGTTGAACTTGCATTGTAAAAATTAAATCCACTTCTATAATCGTTTACGTATCCATTTAAATGCACATAAATATTCGGGTTGTATTGACCAGTTATATATTGATTGTCACAAGTGATTACTGGATGAAATACAATGTCGTTTCCGGATTCATTCTCATTAGGTTTAATTACATTATTCCATTGAAAAATACCATTGTGATTGAATTTGACAACTGAAACGAATACGTCATGTAAATAATTATTTTCATAGTGATATACAGGTTGGGATTGATCAACTCGGGTATCATAAATATCGTAATCATATAAATAAGCATTCGAAAAAGATACATATACGTTTCCGTCTGCATCAACACAGCTACCGGATTCTATAACACCATTGAATTCCATACCTCCGGCATTACTAGATATACCATTAAACCATTGATAGAATCCAGAGCTATTATATTTTATAGTAAAAATACCAATACCATCTTCTCCTCCAAAAAATAAATTTTCAACTTGTGTGCTGTCAGGATCGAATATTATAACTAAATAATAATAACTTGAAGTTAAATAAAGATTTCCTAAAGAATCAGTATTCAGATTTATTCTAATAAATTTAAACCAATCAGGTGGTGGTCCTATATCATTATTAGGAATTAGACCCCCTTCAATATGATTGACCCATAAAAATTTACCAGTATAATCAAACTTCAAAATAAAATATGCTCCGGGACCATATTCTTCTCTAACAAATACTTGTTGAGGTATTTCATCATCTGAAGTGTCAAAAACAACAATAGCTTCTCCATTAAAATATCCACAAACAAATAAATTTCCTTCTAAATCACCAGTTACTACGGCCGTGGATGTGAAAGTAGGACTTTCAGGAGTGTTAAAAGCAATTACGCGAACATTCCATTGAAATTCTCCTTTCGTATTATATTTTACGAATATTGTATTTGCATCACCGCTATTTAAACCTCCGAGTGTTTTAGCGGGAATATTTTTATCTTTCGTATCGTAAATAAGAATATCTCCATCGTCATAACTTTGCATTGTTACAAACATGTCACCGCTACCATTTACAAAAACACTAGGTTCAGATTTAACATAATAACCTCCGATTTTTGTATACCATTTATTTACACCAGTTGAATCATATTTTGTCAAAAACAAAGCTTGGTCTGCTTCATTTAACGTCAAACTACCAACTGGTACTTCATTGTTAGTAAAATCATAAATACCCAATTCACTACTAACAAAAACTCCAGCTATATAGACATTATCATGTTTATCCAAATACATCTGAGGATTTGCATCGTAATTGTTTCCTCCAATTTTTGTATAAAATGAATTTTGAAGATTTTGATAATTCACAAAACTAGTTTTTGTACTAGTATCAATCACATCTAGATCATTTACATATTCATATTGGTCAGATATAATTTTTGGAATCCATAAACCATCCTTAGTGATAAGTTCAATAGCTTCCGTGATCAATACATTTCTACGAACTGAATATCCGTAATTTTCTTTCTTTAAAATTTGGAGATTTACGATTCCATTATGGTCATTATTAGTTAAAATAACTTCTTTACAGAAACTATCGGGAAGATCTGAATTATCTTCGATATATAGTAACTTAGGATTCGATAAATTTAATAAACCATATCGATTATATTTTATAATAAATATATCAGTTTGATATAGATTATTATCAAATTTTGTAAGAGTGACAACAGGAATGTCATTATTTTGAGCATCGTATATATTTAAAGTGTATTCGTATGAACCCATGAAATAAACATGTCCATCTTTGTCGGCTGCAATACTTATTTTATAAGCATCAGAATAATAGAAATCATTTGCTAAAGTGGCTGTTTTAGTAGCCCATGAAAATTTCCCGTCTTGATCGAAACAAGAAATGAATGCATTTTCACTTTCATTAACATAATCATATGATAATGTGTAAGCAATATGAGTCAAATCGGTTGAATTGTAAAAATTCAAAGGTCCATAGTAAGCACCAGACAAATAAACGTTGGAATTATCTGAACCTTTAACAAAACGATTATCTAGAGCAATACAAGGTTCATATTTGCTATTATATCCATCGACTGATGTATACCATTGAATTATACCTTCGCTATTATATTTCACAATGTTTAAACTTCTATATCCTTGTTTTATTGAAAATTCATATTGTGGATTGATTTTATCAGTAGTGTCAAATAAATAAGTTATATTATCACGTGATCTGAAACTATAATAAATATTTCCATCTACATCTGTAATAAGAATTGCGTCGGTTGTGTCATTATCATAAGCTGCAGTTTTCGTACCCCAAATAAAGCTACCATTTTTATCGTATTTAACTAAAAATGTGTTATCAGAATTATAGCTCGGCTCAAAGGGTGTTATTGTTCCATCAGGTCTAGAAACATTGATATTCAAGGGATTAAAAATGTTCAAATTACCGGAGAAATTTCCTGATAATAGAACATTACCTTCTGTATCGTTATCAATAAAACATCGAGGATCGTAATCGGAACTATATTCCATTTCAATATGATTCACCCATTTAAGCTTTCCATCATTGTCGAATTTAATTACGACATAATTATAAAAACTTTCTCCAGTGTGAAATGAATAAATAGGTTGCGTGTATTTAAGATGTCCTGTATGAAAATGTTCAATTATAACACAAAAGAAATCATCAGGTAAAGGAACATATTCCTCGGGAGTTTGGTCATAAATTTGTAGTTTTCTTGCATACAATGCATGTGCTAGGAAAACATTTCCATTGATATCACAAGAAATTCTAGGGTAAACTGGTGAACTATCATCATAAATACCATCAATATGATTTACCCATTGAAATATTCCATCTGAGTTATATTTGACTATAATAGAACTGTCGTCAGCTGCACCAGTCAAAGTTGATACTGGGCTGTATACATTTACGGTATCATAAATTAATACATCGTTATTATTACCATTAGCGTTTCCGAAACAAACAAAAACATTTCCATCACCATCACATACTAAGGAAGGATAAAATTTAGCATAATAACCTCCAATATTAGTTGTCCATTGAAATTCACCGAGATGATTATATTTTACAATGATGACATTTTCTGAGTCTCCGTCCTCTGATGTGTGAATATCATGAACGGGTACATTGTTATTAGTAGAGTCAAATATATTCACAACATCACTATCAGTTTCAGCGATGATGTATAAATTGTTATTCTTATCAACACATCTATTATTTTTATAATTATATTCACCACCACTACCACCAATTTTAGTATAGAATGTTTTTGATAACTTTGTATAATCAACAAAACTAGTATTTTTATCGATATTGATTACATCTAAATCTTCAGTATATGCAGATTGTAATATATTAGTTTGACTATCTAAATAAATAACCGGGTCGATTTTATCAGATGTTGTAATATGTCCATCGTCAACATGAAAATTCCCAACTGATAAATTATTTTTTACTTTTAAGTTTTCAATACCTATGTATTTTGAATTACGAAATTTATTTAAAGTTTCATCGGTTGTGATATTTGAATAATCAAGTTTGAAAGTTGTCATTTTTTTATTTTACAAAATATAAAAAAATAAAAATTATGTTGTTTTACTTTTTTTCTAAATGTTTTTTTTTCTAATAAATAAATATGATTTTGTGTTTATAATTATATGATTTTTTTTTAAGTTGTTTTTTGTATTTAAATATATATTTTTTAAAATCTTGTGTAAAAATAAAAATTAAGGATATAATTATAATACTCAAATTGTTTTATGTTTTTATAGTAATAATTATTATATTTTTTGTTTGATACAAATTTTTTTACAAAATATTTTATGAATTCCCATAATTTCAAATATTATATGTAATAATAATCCAATCATAAAAAATTTAGTGTATTCATTTGATTTCAATTTTGTAAGTATAATTCTAAGAATTACAAATAATATTCCTTCCAATATCGATTCTAACACAAGGTTTTTTATATTGATATGATATTTATTACATTTTACATTTAGATATTGAGAACAATAAATCTTATGCAATCCAGAAATTCCTCCAATGAAATGTTTTATAAAACCAATTATAAATGTACACAATAAAATATTTTGAGATTTGAAAATATTTATTATGACCAATGATATAAATAAACTATAAAATCCAATTATGATAGATTCAGCAAAAATAACCGAATAATTATATTTTATCATTTTACGCTTTATTTTATATTTTAAAAATATAAAATATAAAGCTTTGTAAAAATGAAAATAAAAAGTAGTAATAATGAAAGAATTTTTTTACAAAGATTTATTATTTATTCAAAAAATAATATCAAATGCTGATTATTTCTGGCCACCAGGTGGTGAAAGATATGAAAGACAATTCAGTTGTTTTAAGAGAGGTTTGTTTAATTTTGAAAATGTAAAACCAAATTCAATAATTCATGCTGATTTAATTGGTCTACGAGATTTTTACTTATTCAATAAAATTAAAGTTCCTTTTATACTAATATCATCAGAAATGGATTATTCTGTTCCATATTTAGATTCAAAGAAGAAATCTGAAGAATACATTGATTTAATTATAAATTTACTAGAAAATGAAAATTTGATAAAATGGTATTCGGTAAATGTTGATTATAAGCATCCTAAATTAGAATGTTTACCATTAGGCTTAGCTAAACATGTTCCAACTTTAATAAAAGCAGATAGCATACCATTATTAAATGAAAGTTATATGGCATGGAATATTTGTTCAGCAAATAAAGATGTTGAATATTTCTTTAATAATTTTTTGAATATAACTTCTGTGAAAGAAAATATGAAGAGAAATGAAAAGAAATTAGTTTATTATAGAATGACAGTGGGAAATTCTGTTAATTCTTTTCATGAATTTGAAAATATTCGTTCAGAAGCTTTGGAAAAAATGAAATTAAATGGTTTTAATGAAATCGAAACTAATCTGGTATACTGGACTGATTATATAACTGAATTATTGAATTACAAGTTTTGTCTTTCTTTACCAGGAAAAGGATTAGATTGTTATAGAACTTGGGAGGCTTTGTCATTAGGTGTTATACCAATAGTATATAGTACAAATTTAGATATTTTATATGAAAATTTACCAGTGGTGATAATATCTGATTTTTCATTACTTACTGAAGATTTTTTGAAAAATAAATATGAGGAAATATGTTCTAAAATTGATACTTATGAATGGAAAAAATTGAGTAGTAGATATTGGATTGATAAAATTAAGGCAAATTTTAATACGATCAAATATAATAATAATGTGGATATTGAAAAAAATATTATAAATCACGTAATGAATAGCTTAGAAAATGCTGCAAACGAGCGTTCTAATTTAGTCAAGGATATTCTTGAGTGTCCTGGTTTCTCAGGTATAAAAACTAGGCATTTTTATAATAATATTTGTTCAATGGATAATTGTAGATATTTAGAAATAGGAACATGGCATGGAAGTTCATCAATCAGTGCAATGTATAAAAATAATTTAAATGCTATATTTATAGATAATTATTCTTTATTCGACGGAAATAAAGAAATATTTTTAGAAAATGCTGAAAAATTTAAAACTAATAGCATTTATAGACTTTTAGATGAAGATTGCTGGAAAGTAAATTTAGCTGGATTACAGAAAGTAAATATTTATCTTTATGATGGACCTCATGAATATCAAGATCATTATAATGCAATTACTTACTATTATCCACTATTGGAAGAAAATTGTATTGTAATGATCGATGACTGGAGTTGGGAGAATGTAAGACAAGGAACGATGGATGCATTTAGAGATTTAAATACCAACATCAAATTTAAATATGAAATTATAACTGAACAGCCACATTATAATGAAAATGGTGTGAAAAATTGGTGGAACGGAATAGGAATTTTCATCATCGGAAAATAACTTAATACCACAAACACATTTTTTTGGTTATAAAAAAATTGATTTTTTTTTGATTTTTTTTACATACATTCAATACTGTTTTCAATGATGACTTCCGCACCCGCTTTGATGCCTCATATTTCTACCTCTTCTCTGAAAGGAGACGACGACTCTACTACCATAGTGTCTTCTTCTACTAATTCTGATACAGATCATGATTACATTGATGTTATGTATGAGAACTCATTGAGGGCTGAGAGTGTTTTTCATATCGATGGAAACTATATGTCTCTTCAAAACGAACTCAATTTCAAAATGAGAGCATTACTAATTGATTGGATGGTCGATGTTTGTTTGAAGTTCAAGTTCGTTGACGAGACTCTCCATATTGCAGTAGCAATAATCGATAGATTCCTATCTAAGAAGAGAATATTGAGAAGTAAATTCCAATTGGTTGGAATTACATCTTTATTTATTGCTTCTAAGTACGAGGAGACTTACTATCCTGAGGTGAACGATTTTATCTATTTAACCGAAGATTCATATTCATATGACGAGGTCATTTCGATGGAATCTACTATCTTGAAATTTCTAGATTTCAAGATAACCTTTCCTACTGCTTCTAAATTCTTGAATCATTATGTCAAGAAAATATCAAACGAGAACGTCATTTCTTTTGATATTTCTAGATATTTGATTGAGAATTCATTACTTCATGGTAAGATGCTCAAGTACTTGCCATCTAAGATAGCTTGTTCTGCATTGTATATTGCAAATGAAAAAACCGGATTGGTTTTGAAGAACAAAATGCTATTGAAGTATTGTAATTGCAGTCTGGATGATATACTGGAGTGCTTGACTGATTTAAAGTCTATTGTAGAAGAAAGAGAACCTAAATTAAATGCGCTTTGCAAAAAATACAGTTTCTCTAAGTATTCTAAAGTTTCTGCACTTTTTTAATTTTTTATTATAGTAATATTTTATTTAGAGTAAATATAACGAATTCTTTATTGTTTTTATCATCAAGAAGTAGTATTTCAAGAATATCAAATATTTTTTTTCTATTTTGTTCAAAATATCTGACATTATTACATTTTTCCCACCATTTATTTAAATCATCACCAACATACCAAGGACTACCTTGAAGATATGATTTACTAAATTTTGAATTTAGTTTGTCATACAAAGGTTGAATATCATTTAAAATTTGAGTGTAATTAGTTGTTGACATCATTTTTTATATTATCCATTCTTACTTATAAATATAATATAAAAAAAGAAAAAAAATTATTTCAACATCCGTTGACCATTTCTAGATATAGGATATTGTCTCTGTTGCCATTGTTCAGAGTTTCGTTTTCTCATTAGTCTCTCTTGCATTTCTGTTCTAAAATTTATCATTGAATTTGTATAATCTTCATCAGCCAATTTGTGAATGTTAGACGTATATGGATTATGTGGTTTAAGTGGTCCATAAGAATCACCGAATGATGTAGTATCGATTGCATTTCTAGTTATATAATTAGGCATCTTGACCGCATTTACATCATCATAATAAAATCTTGGTTGTCCTAGATTTTCATCAATATATGATCTATAAGATGTTCCGTAACCATAGAATCTAGGGTCATAAGTGTTAGAAACATTGATATCCTCATAAGGTTCAATTTCATCAAAATTACTTGGTTGGAACTGTTGAGGATAACTAATACCCATTAAAGAATTAATAGGTTCATTTCTATCATTTATATGATAATATCCAGGTGATATAGTTTCAGTAAATACATTGGGATTATATCTATCCTTAAATAAAGGGTTATTATTAAAAGGTTTGTTGAATAAAAGATGTTCATCATCACGAAGTTCTTTTTTATGATAACGACTTTTACTATCGGTTTCATAAGGAAAATTTTCAATAATATTATAACGATCATTACCATCAGTAGTAGTATCTTTTGAAAAAGAATAGTTTGGTTGAGTTGTTTTATTTTTCTTTTGTCTTTTGTAAGGACATGAATTTAATTTTGGTGCACTTGAATAATTCATATTTGGTTGATAAGTTACATCATAACCACTTTCAAACTCATATCTTTCTTTGTCATCATTTATTATTTCAATATTAAGTTGGTCATTCATTCTCCAGTATTCTAAATCAGTACTCCTTGGAGCCATAATTGGGGGAACGAAAGTTTTAGGATTTGGAGCACCAACTAAACTTTGATTAGATGTTTTAGTGTAAAATTGTGGATTACCATATTTCTTTTTTTTTATATTTTCTTGAAAATAAGTAGTTTCACCATTATCTATGTCTTCTCTGAGATGTTTGATAATATTTTTGTTCAAATTATTTATGGTTGTATTATTATCTTTACTCTTACAATGGTAATTAATTCTCGCTGTAAACGGTTTACAATATGGGTTAGTTTCTGGATATTTTTTTTCATTTTCAACAACGTTAAATTCAAAATTTTCTACGATGCTATCATTTTTACAATATGATGGTTGAGAATTCATTTTATATTCTATCATTCTAATCTTTTGATTATAATAAAGAATATTTATAATTAATAAACTAAATAATAAAATAATCAAATTTATTTTAAATTCAAAAATATTAAGAAAAAACAACATTAGTATTATTATTAGAACTATTTTTGTTGAAAAGGTAATTTTGTTCATAATTTTTATTGCATTTCTTAAGTAATTTTGCTTTCTTATCATTACCTATTTTTAATATAAATTATTTTTTTTTTAATTTTATTTTTTTCAATAAAATACAAGTAAATTTCTAATCATAATTTTTTTCATATTCATATGAGTTATTTGATTTTATCCATATGTAACAACATATTTTTTGTTACATATGTACTAATTGAAAAATAAAAAAAAAATTAAACTCCGCCAGGAGGAGTAAAGTCGTTATCAGGAATCATTTTAAAGTAGTGAATATTTCCATTCTTAAAGTGACGTATTAGTCGAAATGGATGTGTAAATCTACTATTATCAGCATACACTATATTTATATAAAAATCATAATTATTTTCTTCGTCAAAAACTGTTATTGATTTATAAATTGAATTAAATTTATCATCCGAATCCATAAAAAAACTATTATGTATTGTTACACTTTCAATATTATTTTGATCGATAATTTTAATTTTATTATATATTTCAGAAGTATTCGTAAGATCACTAAATGTATCTAAAATTATATCATAACTAACTTCTTGCCAGACGAAATCAATAAAATTCATAGCAGCAACACCACCAGGTGGAGGTTGAATTGGATCATCATCATTATTTTGCATTCCGTCATATTTTTTTTTATGATACTTAGGAGATGTTTTTTTATTTCTTTTAGTTGACCTTTTTTTTGACTTTTTCATCCTTAGGTTTCTTAATTTTAAAGAATATTTTTTCATTTATTTATTATATACATATTTTTTATAAAAAAACTATTTTATCCATTTTTCAAAATCTTTGAAACAATCAATAGAACAGAAATAAATTGTTTCTATTTTATTTGTTTTATCATTGAAATTTTTACTTGTAAATTTTTTCATTGAAGATTTAATTCTAACCTTGCATTTTTCACAACGTTTACTGTCACCAACACTTTTATTACCGTCACTATCAATCTCATTGTCACTAGAAATATAAACTTCATCCGGATATTCTAAATCATCATCATGATTTTCTTGAACTTCTC
>Ga0214923_10004028_pt1 | contig 18079 bp, 19 predicted proteins | sample LL1510_MetaG_FD_177993 | JGI IMG/M metagenome (GOLD analysis project Ga0214923, IMG submission 177993) | Freshwater microbial communities from Lake Lanier, Atlanta, Georgia, United States - LL-1510 | ecosystem: Environmental > Aquatic > Freshwater > Lake | place: USA: Georgia | collected... | reverse complement strand
TATTGTTCAACTACAGGTTCGGGTACTGGTTCAACAATAGGTTCAGGTACTGGTTCAACTACAGGTTCGGGTACTGGTTCAATAACAGGCTCGGGTACTGGTTCAGGCACAGGTTCGGGTACTGGTTCAACAACTGGTTCACCCACAGGCTCGGGTTCTTGTTCAACTACAGGCTCGGGTACTTGTTCAACTACAGGTTCAGGCACTGGTTCAATAACAGGCTCGGGCACTGGTTCAACTACAGTTTCGGGTACTGGTTCAACTACAGGTTCGGGCACTGGTTCAACGACAGGTTCGGACACTTGTTCAACCACAGGCTCGGGTTCTGGTTCAACGACAGGTTCGGACACTTGTTCAACCACAGGCTCGGGTTCTGGTTCAATAACAGGTTCGGACACTTGTTCAACCACAGGCTCGGGTTCTGGTTCAATAACAGGTTCGGGTACTGTTTCAACAACAGGTTCGGGTTCTGGTTCAACAGGCTCGGGTACTGGTTCAACAATAGGTTCATGTACAGGTATTTTTTCAACAAGTTCGGGTACAGGTTCGTTGATTTCAACAAAATGAACAGGTTGTCTATTCTCTATCATTTTTGAACACGTTTTGCAAACTTCAGCAGGGGATTCTAAACATAATGTACACGGATTATGTATATTTCCTTTAGATTGAGATATCAGTAAATATAATTGATGTGATAAATTAACTAACCTAGATGTATTATGTTGATTGTGGGTTTCTAAATAATCATTGAATAAGGTCAATTGATCTTTAATTAATTTATTTTGATAAATGATATTGTGCACGTAATGTTCAATGTTTAATCCTTTTGATATTTTAACTTGATGCTCTTGAATTTCAACATCATTGGATTGAATGATTTCAGTTAAAAAAATGGTATAAGAATGAATGTCTGTTCTTATTTTTTCAACATCTTCAAAGGAATACATTTTAAATGGTTCTAAATCTTTATACACTGGATATTCACCCATGATTTTAGTACATCCATTCTTGATAGAATATTGATGAAGATGAACTAATAATTTATAGTAATCACCATACAAACGATTCATGATGAATTGATATACTTTATGATATAATTCATATTGCATGTCAATTAATTTACTTTGAAATAAAAACGAATCTAGCATATCGCTATGTTTGTTAGTAGATATGTATTTTACATACCATTCACGAACAGCATGTTTAAGTTGAAGCAATTCTTCAAACTGTAACGACAACTCTGCATTTAAATTTTTTAAATTCATACACTATGAAGACAAAAAAAAATAAACGCAGGGTATCCAAAACTAAAAAAGGTGGGTTACATTTTGACCCATTTAGAAATGATATGACGATTTATGTATCTATAGATAAAGGGTTTACAAGATCAATACGCTTACCTAAAACTGCAACGATAGATGACCTTCTTAAAGAGTTAAAAATATTTACATCTAGAAAAATAACTAGAATTTCTTATGAAAATAACGCAATTTATAAAATTACAGGTACAATAAATTTTGTAGGGAGTTTACAACATTATAAAGGTAAAAAATTAGATGTAAGTACGGTGGATGAAATAGAAACACAGGGCGATTTTAAAAACGAAGAATTTATTAAACTAGTTTCTCCAATGATTAAAAAGTCACAATTATTTGTAAAAACATTATGTGAATCATCAGGAAATTGTTTAGCTTTTGGAAAAAGGATAGATGAAGTAAATAAATATTTTGAGAATTTTTCAAATTTTTCATTGACTTCTGGAAATATAAAACGAATTGGAAATGAATCAGCCAATGGATTCATTCGTGAAATTAAATATGAAAAAAACGGATATACCGCGTATGCTATTTTAAAATCAAGCAAATCTAAATATGCAGATAATTTAGCCTATGAATATATTGTGGGAAAACAATTTATCAATCCTATCATTAAACAATTTCCCTGTTTTTTATATACCTATGGATTATTTTATTATAAAAATGACAATGAACATAAAAAACTTGATTATAGTTATACGTATGATGCAAAATTATTATCCACTGCAATTCAAGTATCAACTATAGATTATGATAAAATATGTCCTGATTCTAAACTTGCATGTATTTTAGTTCAACATTTACACAATTCAAAAACATTAGCTGATATGTTAGAAGAAAACAATACAGTATTCATCATGTACGATTTGATATATATATTATTTATTATTTATCATGCATTATATTCATTGCGTGGAATATTTACGCATTATGATTTACATGCTAACAATGTATTATTGTTTGAATTGCCCAAGGGTACATGTATTGAATATGTATATCATGTAGATGGGGAATTGTTTACCTTTAGATCCAGATATGTACCTAAACTAATAGATTATGGGAGGTGTTATTTTAATACAGGTAATATGTCATCCAATACTGTTAAACAAAAAATATGTACAATACCATCGTGCAATGAAACAAAACCATGTGGTTATAATAATGGGTTTGGTTATTTTAATGAGTTAAATCCAATTCCTCTTTTATCCTATAAATCAAACCAAAGTTATGATTTAATTTTATTACGATTGGTTGGTCAATACATAAAACCTGATTATCAAAATGCTCCAATCTATAAATTATTATCTAAAGTTACTAGAGAACAACATGAAAATTTAAATCATGACCCAGATAAAATTTTGAATATAGAAGACGCATATCATGCGATTAAATCATTCTGTGTAGGTATGAAAGAAAATATATATAAAGATTTCAAGGTGGAAGAGACCATTCATGTTTATCATGGAAAAGATATGGAATATGAATAAAATATTATGTATAGTATGAAAACTAAAAAAATAAAGGGTGGGCTTTCAAATCCATTTAGTAGTAAGGATATAACTGTTCAAATCTACATACAAGAATTAAAAATTATACCTAGAACTATCAAAATCAATAAAACAGCTTCATTTGAAGAACTTATTGGTAAAATAAATGAGGATGGAAAAAAGGCACATGTGATTATCTATAATGGCAAAAAAATATATATTACGTATGATGGGTTTACCATAACAAATATTACCGACGATAAATCTGAAATTAGCATTAATTTTAAATATTATGATGGAATCCCAATTATGGTGTATAAATCCGATGAAGCAAAAAAAGTAGTAGCAATAAAATTAGCAGAAATTAATCAATATAAAGTTGACTCTATCAGTAAAATAACCTATACGTTTCATAGACATGGATTTTCATGCAACAATTTGAATAAAGAATTTGGTGCAATGTATCAATTGAATGATATAGATGATCCATCTCTTTCTCTTTATGGAATATTTGATATTTTATTAAATGAAAATTCGTGTCGTATGTATACACAAGAATATAATGGATACATTTTTGTTTCCTCGTTGATTAGAACATGGCAAACAGCAACCTTATTGCATTTTTCAGAACCCAACGAGAATAGATTTATAGTTGTTTCTCCTTATATCAAAGAAGAACATGGTATGGCAAAAGGAAACATGCCGTTAATATTTGAAGATCAATTACGAAGAATGAAATTCTTTTTTTCATTATTAAATGCCATTTATCGTATAACAAGTGCAACTTATAGAAACAGTAGTGGATTTGATAGTAAGGGAATTAGAAATAAAACAAAACAAGAAATTATTTGTAGAAAAATTAAACAGATTTATAATTCTAGTATTACTATTTTAGATCCAACTAGAAAAAAACAATATACAATTAATAAATCTATGTACAATGAACCCATACGGGTTGATGATAATTATGTTAAATCTATTCTTGAAAATGTATTAGGAAGTCGTCTTTATGATAAAACCGCCGAATCTTCTACGATTGTTTCTCCTGATTTACACGCATTTAATCAACAACAACAAGAATATATAAATACATTAGTTAAACCACCTAGTTTATTATTACCTGCTGTAGCAAGTAGTGTACCTGAAGTTACTGTACAGGAACAGGCACCTTTTCCTGGATCAGGACAATATGGACAAGTATTAATGACGAATAGTATACCTGTTAAATCATATACAGCTCATGATTTAATTACTTATTATGAAGGAAACAGTTTTATGTTATTTGATAAATGGCTTTCTACTTACATACCTGATATAAAACGAGCATTTGTAGTATGTCATTCGCATACCATGCAATCCATATTAAAGAAACATACACCTTCTTTACAAAAAGAAAATCCGATTTTTAAATCCAATGTTTGGTCGTTTACTTATAATTCAGCCACAAATAAATTTACAGTTACGATGGGTTTGAAAAAACCGGCTTTTACAAAAGAAATGAGTTTTAATTTAGAACCTGTATGTAAATTACCAGACGTGTCTACACTTCTACAACAAGACCTAGTTCCAAATCCTGAACAATATCAATTGACGTATGTAAATCCTCGCTTGCCAAGTAATTATGTTGGAGGTAGAAAAACAAGAAACAAGTTTAAACGTAAAAAATAAAATCATAACAAGGATATGTTGAGCGAAAGTGATAGATACCAATTAAAGAAAATGGCTGAAAAAAATAACGTGGTGGATCAAACGGATAAAATTCGCGAATTAAAGCATAGTTCTGAAATACGCAGATCCATAGAATCGTTACTTCGTCTTAAACAAGAACATAAGGAATTGTTAGAAACGGATAAAGTCAAGTTTGAACAATTGGTCATGTCCGAATGCAGTTTTCTTTTTTACAATTACATGGAATTGTATAACATCATGATGAAAGGTGAAATGAATCCCTCTATTTTATTCAATTTACTAGATGTGTTACAATCCATTGAAAATGGTGTGTACGACCAACAAGAAGGAAGTGTTAAAGTGGGTCAATTGTTGAAAGAAATTTACATTGATCATAAGTTGGCTGAAACGGCAAGGTTAGATGAACAATATCCAAAACCCGTGATACAAGAACATAAAAAGATAAGTTGGACCGATTTTAAAAAAAATATTTAGAAAGTATATAATGCCTGTAATTACAACGTCAACTCAACAAGGATCAAGTATGGCTGCTCCTTTAAGTGAAGCGAGCCAGGTACCGCTTGACCGAATGATGATACGAAGAATGTTCCCAAATACGTCTAAATTTGGAGGTAATTATGTACTCACCAAAACGTGGGCGACAAGTCCTTTCCGTGTTTATTTTAATGCGGGAGATTTATTGGATCGCCAGCGTGAACCAGGTGGGTCCAATCAGGTAAAGGGATCTGTAGGCATTGGTCAATATAGAAATACATTAGGATCTATGGATGGAACCATGAAAGGAAATGGTGCTTCAGGAAATCAACATTTCGTCTATGATAGTTCGGATTACATTAAATTCAAACGGCTTCGTGCAAAGATGCAAAATTACAACGATAGTAGTTTTGGTGGATCCAACAATGGAGCGTATACTTTTTTGATGGCAGTTCGTCATTGAAATGGAGGTATGGTTAAATATTCTATAAAACGATCTCTCACAATGTACAACAAATTAGTTTTTGGGTCCCAATCACTTCTCCACGTATTATGAGCATTTAATGAACGCATATGAGGGTTAAACTTGTCGTAATAATCGCATGCTTCTTGACGTGTGTTAAATATTTTATTCATATAACCAACATGTTCACATTTTCCATTCCATTCAGGATGTTGAATGTGACCATGTGCATTAAATTTTTGAACTTCTAAAATATACGGCATTTTATAAAAACTTAAAATAATTTTAAGTTGAAAATTATAAATCATTGGCTGTAAATAAAATGTGTTCATCGGGGGTAATTTGTTGAAAGATAATGCATTCGTCCATGTACAAACTGAAAAAAATATTTTTCCAGTTTTTACAAGTAATTAAAGTTCCATGATCTTCAATATCAATACGAACAATGAATCCTCCATTCATTAATTTAGATAAATCATTGACATTGACCCACCGAATGTATCCCCCTATTGTCAATTCATGTAATTCGTCTATATACCTGTAACGGGTAAGTGCTTTCGCATTAACGTTTAATTTACTTAATACCTTTCTCTTCATGGCATTTATTTTTTTATAACCATCCATACATGATTCATAAAAAAATATTTATTTGTTTTTTATATTTATTTACGCGATCGTTTTCTTAAACTACGCTTCTTTGAACTACGCTTCTTTGAACTGCGTTTTCCACGTTTAGATTTACGTCTACCACCTTGTTTTTGTTTCATATCTTCTTGTTCTTGTTCTTGTTTTTCTTGTTTTTCTTGGTTTTCTTGTTTCACATCTTCTTGTTCGTACTGATCCATGCAATTACATAATATTAAAAAATAAACGCAATTTTCCTTAAGTTAATTTGTTAAATGTTCAATATGTATTTTAGCAGAGGATCGTTTTGGAAATACAATGACCATTCCTTCTGAAATCAATGTTTTTTGCATGTACAATAAACATTGTTCTTTTGCTTCTGTAATTGCAATGTCTGTTCCCATAGATACTTTTAATTCAATCACCATTTTATTCTCTACAATTAAATCTGCTCGTACCGTACCTACATACTTATCATGATACGTAATGAGAATATCGCGTTCTGATTCATATGCAAGACGATGTTCTTGTAATCCAATCTTCATTGCATTATGATAGACGGATTCCGTATGACCAGCACCCAACACTTGATACACATCATTCGCAATCTCAGAGATCGTCTGCATTTTTGAAATGATAAGGTAAAACATGAATCATTTTTTTAAATATATACTAAAAATAAGATAATATATGAAAGGTTGTATTATCTTATTTGGAGAATCATTTAGATTAGGAGGACAATTTACACAAAATCGTGGTTCAAATAAATCCTATCATGAACAAATAAGGGCTTCTTTATCACATGTTCATTTTATTAAAAAATTTAATATGGATATTTTTATAAGTAGTTACAAAACAAAATTTATGAATCATTTAATTCATGTTTACAAACATAATTTATTGGGATATGACTTTTACAATGAATTAATAGGACAAGAAAATTTAATCAAACATGCACTCCATAAAATATGTAGTGATAACTATGATTTTTTGTTCATCATGAGAATAGATTTATTTATTAAACCTAAATTGATAGAAATATTTGATCCTTATGGTGATAAAATATTATGGCCATCCATATGTTTTAAACCTTTTCATAAATGTGGAATACATCCAAGGGTAAATGATGTGATGATGTTTATTCCTAAAAAATATTATAAATATTTAAACTACATTCATTATCATCCAGATGGTCATAATCAATGGAACTATTTTATTGAAAACACAGATTTGACGTACAATGATTTAGATACTATGTTGGATACGTATCATGATTCGGATAGCAGTAAAGATTTAAATCCTATTTATTATATTGTAAATAGACAAGAATCAACTACACATCATACCAATGAAATATTTAATAAATTTAATTTTTAATAATTTCCAGAAATGATAAGATAACTTAAAAAAAGTCCGAAAAAATTCTTTGAAAATAAATCCAATATGTTGTAGCATGCATTTTTAAGATAATACGGAAATAGGGCAACGATGCCATACAAAGACCAAAAAAAGAAAAAATACCAAAATAAAGCAGATCCTTGATTGACATAATGAACATAAATCATGTAATAATATATCAAAAATGGAATGAAACCCAATCCTACGCCAAGTAAAACAGGAAGGTAGTTGATTTCACTTAAATACCCAAACAACAACATGGCCCAATTCAAACATAGTACAGGTACAATGACACTTGAATTATCTTTTAACATTTGAAAAAAATTTAATTGTGTTTTATTTTCTGTATTCAAATACAATAAATATAATATTAATGTAACTAACATGGTAGGTGTCGTAATCATCCAATCTATGTATCGTTTGGGTGTAATGTTAGATAATTTAAAATTGTAGGATAGCCATACATAAAATGTCCCTTCCAACAATTGAATGAATAAATCTAATATCATTAATTGTTTAATGATCAACATAGGAACATTTAAAAAAAAGGTTCCTATTTGTATCGTTCCTGTAATGACTTGAACGATGATAGAAATAATTAATGTATTATAAAATATTTTTTTAAGATTCATACCTTATACAAATAAATCTTCTGTACAAGTTGCTTTATAATTGATTTCAATGATATTTTTTACTTTAGTTGACAAAAAAGGCATGACTATTTTGTGAGTCGTGGTAATATACATGGTTGGATTGATGATGATGATTTTTTTAAGATTTTTACTAAATTTAGTAATTATTTTTGCTACTTCAATGGCGACAGTTGTTTGAATCGCATGCATAAAACCAAATTCAACCCCGTCAAATACCCATACCCATGGTTTATCTTGAATTTCACTTAACATGCCATGATAATGATTGACAATGCCTTTTACATCATCATAAAATATGGCTTTTGAGGGACATGTATAATAATACAGTATTCCGTTTTTCTCCTCTACCTTTAATGAATGACTAGATGGCATGATTTTGCAAATAGGACATTCATACATAATTATCTGTATACATTTTTTTGTTTTACAAAATTTTAAAATTGATATAAGATTAAGTTCATTCAAGTAAGAAATGGAAGTTCGGTTGTTTGATTTTAAACAATACAATGAAGATGATCCTGAAGTGGAGGGTGCTGATGCCCAAACCTTCAGAATACAAATGTTTGGATTGAATGAAAAAGGAGAAACCTTTTCTATCAAAGTCAATGATTTCAAACCGTACTTCTTTTGCATGGTACATGATTCATTTTCACGATCTGAAAAAAACGTGTTTTTTGACCATATCAAACAACGTGTTGGAACGTATTATGCAGAGTCTATTTTAAGTTGTTCACTCATTCGTAAAAAAAAATTGGATGGTTTTGATGGCCGAAAATATCATAATTTCCTATGTTTTAAATTTCGTGGCATGTCCTCTTTCTATAAAGTTAGAAATTTATGGTACAAAGAAATGCCGGATAAAAAAAAAGTGTTGTTGCCAGGCGGATATACGTACATGGGTCACGCTTATAAATTATACGAAGCGAACATTCAGCCTCTTCTTCGGTTCTTTCACATCAAAGAAATAAGTCCATCTGGATGGATTAAAATACTCAATCCTACTGAAGATTCTTCTACCACAACGTGTACTTATGAATATATCGTTTCGTGTAAAGATATCGTACCCTTGCCGGATAAAGAAACCATGCCTCCATTTAAAATATGTAGTTTTGATATTGAAGCAAGTAGTAGTCACGGTGATTTTCCAGTTCCTATCAAAGATTATAAAAAATTAGCTGAAAATATAGTGGAATATGAATCTAACTTACCTCCCATTCAATTACTAGAAACGTGTTTATTGTCGGCGTTTGGATTTGAACCAAATCATGAGATAGATCTTGTTTATCCTAAACAACCGATTTCAAAAGAAGCCGTATTGAAAATCATGCAGGATCATTTATCTACCGCAATTGAAATTATTCAAGAAGTCAAAGAAGTTGAAGTGTTGGAACCATTATTTCATCAACCGGTTCATCATGATGATTCAAGTGATGAAGAAGATTTGGAAGATGATGATCATGCACTTAACATTATCTCGGTTTTAAATCAAGAAAAACCATCCTCTGCCTTAATTAAAAAATGGTTGAATGATCATTTTCCTCCTTTGGAAGGTGATAAAGTAACGTTCATTGGAAGTTCATTTCTTAATTACGGAGAACACGTTCCTTACCTAAATCATTGTATTGTACTGAATGGATGTACACCCGTAGACGGTGTTCAATTAGAAACGTATGATCATGAAAAAGACGTTTTGGTTGCATGGACAAAATTAATTGCACGAGAACAACCCGACATCATTGTTGGATATAACATTTATGGATTTGATGAAAAATTCATGTTTCGGCGTGCAATTGAAACAAATTGTGTATGTGAGTTTTTACAATTGACACGAAATAAAGGTGTTTTATCTGGATTCTTTAAAAATGGAAAATGGAACATTCAAGAAAAGACGGTTATTCTAGCAAGTGGTGAATATAACCTAGAATATTTTAATACAGAAGGTCGTTTACAGTTTGATTTGTACAACATATTTAGACGTGATTATAATTTTGAATCGTATAAATTGGATGCCGTCTCTTCATATTTCATTGGAGATAACATCAGCAAGATTGAAAGCGAGATGAATTCAACCCGTGTTTATACCAAAAATATGTTTGGTCTTGAATTGTACAATTATATCGTGTTTGAAGAAATTTCGCATTCGTCCAATTATTATCGTAATGGACAAAAATTTAAAGTCATTGACATTCAAAAAGATTACTTTGTCGTGGATTCCATTGCGAGACCTAATATGAATCATGAAGTGAAATGGGGATTGGCAAAGGATGACGTAGATCACCATCAAATTTTCAAATTGTCCAATGGTTCAGATTCAGACAGGGCCATTGTTGCCAAGTACTGTATTCAGGATTGTAGGCTTGTTCTACATCTCTTGAATAAAACCGACATTCTCAATGGATTTGTTCAAATGTCAACCGTATGTAGTGTTCCCATTGAATATTTAACGATGCGAGGTCAAGGTATTAAACTTCAAAGTTATATTGCTTCTCAATGTAGAAAACGAGATACCTTGATGCCAGTTCTTCAACCACCTGAATTTGATACTGGTTATGAAGGAGCGTTCGTTCTTAAACCCAAATGCGATCTTTATGTAGATGATCCGGTAGGTGTATGTGATTTTAAATCACTATATCCATCGTCCATGATTTCAGAAGGAATCTCATCGGATAGTTTAGTATGGGTAAAAGAGTATAATTTGGAAGGTGTGTTAACACGCGAAACCGGTATTAAACGCAATGATGTTTTCATTTATGATAATTTACCTGACTATACATACATTGACATTGAGCATGATGCATATAAATATGTGAGAAAAACACCGAAATCAAAAGCGGAAAAGGTAAAATGTGGTATTGTCGTATGTAGGTTTGCACAGTTTCCAGATGAAAAACCAATCATGCCTTCGGTGTTGGAAGAATTGTTGAATGCACGAAGTTCAACTCGTAAATTGATTAAAAAGGAAAAGGATGAATTCATGAAAAATATTTTAGATAAACGTCAGCTCGCTTATAAAACAACGGCGAATTCATTGTATGGACAGTGTGGAGCACGTACCAGTGCCTTTTACAACAAATATGTGGCGGCAAGTTGTACTGCAGTTGGAAGAAAATTGCTCATGTGTGCAAAAAGTGTCATTGAAAATGTATATGATCATATAGATTGTGATACGTCACAGGGGAAAATAAATGCAACCGCAGAATATGTATACGGAGATACCGATTCCGTGTTCTTTAAATTCAAATTAATCAAAGATGGGGTTCAATTGAAAGGGAAAGAGGCGTTAGGTCTTACCATTGAATTGGCACAGGAGGCCGGTCAATTGGTAACGTCTTTCTTGAAAAATCCACATGAATTAGAGTATGAAAAAACATTTTGGCCATTCATTCTCTTGTCTAAAAAGCGATATGTAGGCATGTTGTATGAACATAACACAGAAGAGTGTGAACGCAAAAGCATGGGCATTGTCTTAAAACGACGTGATAATGCACCCATTGTAAAAGATGTGTATGGTGGATTGATTGATATTTTAATGAAGAATGGTAACATTGATTCGGCAGTAGACTTTGTTAAATCCTGTTTTAAAAAACTAAAAGCTGGAGAAATTCCATTGGATAAATTAATCATTACCAAATCCTTGAGATCCGGATATAAAAATCCAAAACAAATTGCTCATAAAGTGTTGGCGGATAGAATGGGTGTACGAGATCCTGGAAATAAACCCAAACCAGGAGATCGTATCCGGTATGCCTTTGTTAAAAAGCCGAAACTAAAAGGAATGCTTCAAGGAGATATGATTGAAGATCCAGAATATATTAAAAAACATAATTTAGGAATTGATTATGATCATTACATTAGCAACCAATTGATGAAACCCATTCAACAAGTCTTTGAATTGGTGTTGGACAATTTAAAAGATTTTCAAGTAAGACGACCTTTGTATGAAGCTGAAATTCTCAAGATTAAAGATTTGCCTCAAGAAAAATTTGATAAGAAACGTGAAACGTTGCGTCATCGTGAAATTCAAAAATTATTAGAATAATTTATTGTATATTATATGGCTAATGTACCAAGATTTCTTGACCCAGAATGGATTACAGACATAACAAATAGACTTATTAGGGGAGATATTAGAGGCACGAAAGATGATTTAACAAATAGATTATCTGCATTTAATTCAAACGAACTTAAAATACTAATAAAAGCAAAATTAATTGAACTAAACCGTGAAGATTTATTTAATTCAGTTGATAATGTTGTTACTGAAAACCGTGGTGGACGATCCAAACGCAAATCCAAAAAACGCAAAAAATCTAAACGTATGTAATTCATTCAAATACATTATCAATCACAGAATCTACTAATTTTTTTTTTTTATCCTCCGGACAAACCAAATAATGTATACCAAATCCTGGACGATCATTCACTTCAATCACAATACCAGTTAAATAATATGGAAGAGAAATATCGTCACATATGTAATCAATTCCACTTAATTTTAATTCTAAAACATTGTTTATTTTTTTAAATAATAGGATGTTCATGGGATGTACTGTATCTATGTCTATGTAATTTACAGTTGACCCATTTGACATGTTCGCCACATGGGTAATGATTAACTTTTCATTTATTGGTAAAACATCATTCATTTCATACCCTTGTTGTTGGATATAATGATAATCTATGGTATGAATTTTATAGGGATCTAATTTAGTATCATTATAAGAATCAATTAATTGCTGAACTGTTTTTTCACCATCACCAATAATAAAAGCGGGTGTTTTCATGGTAATTCCGATAATATCATCGTTGAATACCATGATTCTGTATTCTTTCCCAAATGCTTGTTCTTCAATAAGAACTTTTCCTTTTAACTCATGTACACATTTTAAAAGATGCTCGGTCGTTGTAATATCGGTAGTTACACCATAACCTTTTTCACCATCCAATGGTTTAACTACATACGGTTTTTTTAAGGAATGAACATGTTGTAAATTTTCTTCAGATGATAATTGATTGTTCCATGTATAAGATTTGGATACCGGAATGTCATGTTTATGTAAAAATTCGCTGATTAACGATTTATTAGCATGAAAATTAGCATGTTTGGAATTTTTATTCAATTTTTTATAATGGATGATTTCGTCATTTTTTTCTAAAGTTTTATTTTCTGTATCAATCACAATATCATCTTTTTTATATTTATCTATAAAATAAGAACTTGTAAACACAATACCTTCTTTTATAAGAAAATATTTTTGGTACACGATAATTAGTAATAGTATAACTAATAGATAAATTAACATATTATTTATTATATTTTAAAAAACATTTATATGGAACTACCTCAACCTTCCCCATTATCAAGAATGAATACAACCATGTCTCCTAATCAAACAAATGAACTTACATGTGTACCCCATATGATATCTAGATTATTTATAAGAAATATATTTAAACTTCCAGGCATGTTAAATTCGGAATGCAATCAATTTCTTAATACGTATGAATTTAATCAAATTGGTGAAATAGGATCCGATATTTCAGTAGAAGATGTTTCTTTGCCTCAATTAGTAACTCATTGTAAAAATGTAGAAAGTGTACATAAAGTAGTCATGTATTTGTATATCTATTTTTTAATCATTGAAAAATATCCAACTATTTGTAGTGTTGGTCTAATTGATACACCAGTTTCTGAAATCATAGATTATGTAAAGAATCAAATAAATGCCAAACTAATACCTAAAAAAGTAGAACAATATGAAAGTGTGATTATACCGGTTTTAGAAAAAATAGGTCAAATTAATATTAGTGTTGAGGTTGAAAATATGAATGATAAAAAAGTGTTATCACGAAAGTTTATTCGGCATATGAAAAGACATGACAACGAATATGTTGGATGTTTAATGTATTCGGATGAAGCGAAACATGCTACTGTTATAGGTGGAATTGGTTATAATCCAGAATTAAGTGAAATTCCTGTTGATAATACACTTATTATCAAGGATTCTTATGGAGTTTCAAATACTTATATATCAATCCATGATTTTTTAAATCATGGTTTTAACGGATATGAATTAAAATATTTTGTTTATTTATCTCCAACCATGGGAGGTAAATCACGTAAAAAATTGAATAAAAAAACTTATCGTAAACACAAAAGATGATTCAATTTGGAAACCTTACCTTACATAAAGGTACACCTGTACACAATAAAAAATGCATGGTACGATCAAAAAATAATATGTATTGCCTTGGTGTGTATTCATTTTCCATGTGCAACCCATTTCAGTATACACCCGTCAATAGAATTTATTTGAAGGATTGTACCTTGTATACCTATAAAAATGATGTCTTGGTAGAATCTACAAAGACACCAGTTACCATGTGGAACATTGAAGATGAATATTGGATTCTTCAAGAATCCTATTTATCTAGAATGAAACAAAAATTATTATGTAAAATTTTATCTGCGTTAATTAATGAAACATTTATTGTAGATCCATATTTATATAAGGACATAGTATGAACATCAATCAACTAAAGACATACACCTACTACCGAATGACGATCAAAAAAGGTAGTAATGTGACCTACATGTATACAGGCGATTTTTTACCAGAAGGCGAATATTGTGTTCATGTACGCGGACTTTTAAAAAATAAAGAATGTATTCACACCATCCTTGCAGGTGTAATACCATATACAGGACATAAAAATGACCTTATTTTTAATAATTTTAGTCATTATGAAAATATCATTGCCATTTCTGTGACGGAAGAAACGCCCCTTTTTAATAAACCGAGTGATTCTTTTTTTAAAATTATAAATTATCAATCGGGATGTTTATGTTCACCTTTACCTGATCATTATTGATTGATATGGGGATATTTATTCATAATAAGATTCGTGATCATGTCAGGTGATAATTCATAATTGATGACCAATAATTTAGCACAATCTTTAATCAATGATTCAGCATTGGATAACATAATCTTGGTACGCGAATAGGCAATGGATATGATGTTGTCTATCTCAGCATTGATCTGATCTTGATCACTAATGATGATTTTATCTCCCATTCCTAAATGAACGATCATTTGTTCTGCTATCTTTTTGACTTGTTGTAGATCATGTGATGCACCGGATGATATATTATTATGTTTAAAAATAATCTCTTCTGCAATTCTTCCTCCTAATAGTACCATCATTTCCTGGATCAATTGTTCTTTTGTTTGAATTGCATTGGAGGATGGTTCAAATAGAGTAAACCCTAAACTTTTGGGTGAATATAGATTGATCGTGATTTTAACTAATTTTTTATGTTTCGTGAATAACCCAATCAATGCATGGCCTATTTCATGTACGGCTACTTGAAATAATGTATCCTCAGTTAATTGATTTTTAACGGATTGAAACCCAACTAGAATTCTATTCGCAATAAGATTAAGATCATGTTTATTGATTTGAAATCTATTCTGACGAAGAACATATAACATGGCTTCATTCAAAAAATTTTCAATTTCTGCTCCAGAAAATCCATTGGTTAATTCTGCTAGATAATCCATGGTGATTTCATGATCCATTGGTTTATTTGTACTATGTATTTTTAGGATATGTTTTCTAGTTTCTTTATCAGGGTTACCAATATATATCTTTTTATCAATTCTTCCCGGTCGTATTAGAGCAGAATCTAATAGATCAATTCTATTGGTAGCTCCAATGATAAAGATGCCATTTGCCGATTTGAACCCATCTAAATTGACTAATAATTCATTCAAGGTTGAGTCGTGTTCCGTATTAGCACCAGAATCAGAGGAACGTTTTCGTCCAAGTGCATCTAATTCATCAATGAATATGATGCATGGTAAATTTTCTTGAGCTAGACCAAATAATTCTCTCACACGGGATGCTCCTACACCTACATATTTTTCTTGAAATTGTGCTCCAGAAACAGGAATGAATCCAATCTTGATTTCTCCACTAAAACATTTTGCCATTAATGTTTTACCATTGCCAGGGGGTCCTTCTAAAATGATTCCTTTTGGAATTCTAACATTATATTTTGCATATTTCGTATAATTCACTAACATGTCTGCACATTGCATTAATTCTTCTTTGATGAGGTCATACCCTCCAACATCCTTAAAATTATAGGTAGAATTTTGAATCAGTTCAAAATTTTCACTTTTAACATCGTTATCTTTATTTTGATTGGTATTGATGATGATATTAATGGGGCGTGGTTTGAATTCATAATCATATTCATTATTAAATCCATCTTCATCATAATCATCATATACATTTTCATCATTGATATGATCTAAATAATCTTGGATATATGTTTCATTATGTAAATTTAATCCAGTCATATTTTTTAATATTTTGTTTTTTTCATTCAATAAATTTTTTATTTTTAGTTTTTCTGTATTCAATTCATGATCAATCTGTCTCAATTTATCATTATGTAATCTAAGGGGTAATCTATGAGGTAACCTTAGATGAAAACTAGTCACTGCAATCAAGTGAAACCATATTAAATACATATATATCCATATATCATCATTTTTAAGTAAATTTATTGCATGAGTTGAAACATTTATCCCGGATGACAAAAATTGAGTTTCCAAACTCTATGTATTCAGATACAACAGTCCCTAAATAAAACATGATGATATACATATTTTTAGGATTCCATTTAGTTCCAAGAAGATAATTGCATCCTAAAAAAGTCAATAACATAACCAACAAAAACATCCAATGATGAATGTGAATACACTGGTTATTGCACTTGTCTGAATCCAAAACAATGTTCATGTTGATTCCATGTTTAGGTTCACTATTCACACGTGTACCTAACAATACCACATAGGATAGTATTGCACCTAATAAAAAAAATACTATATATAAATACATATATCTAATGTTTATTTTTTTTCAAGATTTACATGGACTTGACTACTTCTGATATACGCATCATAGAATCATTTTCAGACAAATATTTCTTATATCCATCATAATATGGCTTCAAATAAACAAGCGCTTCTGGTAGTGTTGTCGGCGGATTAATCTTGTACTTGTTGGGGTAAAGTGTATTCATTTTCTTCTTATGAACAGAAATGCACATGCCTACACCCGTATCTACTGGATTTAGAAAATCAGAACTATTCGTACGTGACAAGATTTCATAAAGTGTTCCGCCTGCGTAGTTGTCCCAGGATATATTGGGGAACATGTTGCTTTCAAAGATAGTGGTTGGAATTTTTACTTTATGACCAAACAAATCACCCTTAAAATCTCCACATGTATCTACAAGAATCACATTCATGCCCGATTCTTTCAAGATAGATGCAACCTTACCGTTCAATACATCAGATGCCATTTTAAATACATTTCGTGAGGTTGCTTGATGTGTACGAATTAAGTTTACACATTCATCATCTACACTAATGACATGAATTTTCCAATCAGGATGAAGTTTATTCAATTCTTGTACTAACCATTTTCGTGACGTTGATTTTCCAGAACCAGGAACACCCATCATTTGTACCAACTTGAATTCTGACTTTACTTCCTGTTTGACAGGAAAACAATCATGGGTATCGCGTTTAGTAACCAACGTCATGGTAGAACGCATGACATCGGATCTGCAGTACAAACACTTTACTTTTTCATCGGGCGAGGTCATTCCATTCAATCCTTCCGTGGAAATGACAATTTTAGGAGAACACGTCATGCCTCTCCATGTATGATCTGGAAAGATGTATCCACTGGTAATAGAATCTTGCATGATCGGACACGTATAATCCAATTCATCTTCAAGATAAACTACCGATATTTTAGGCAAGGCAAGCAATTCATGTTCTAGTTCAGCTGGATTTTTAAACATTTGATTGGTGCATAGGATATCATCTTTATCATGTTTACCAATTTCTTTACAAATGCCGTACCATAGAGCAGTGGCATTCATAGGACGAC
>Ga0214923_10004026_pt1 | contig 18086 bp, 13 predicted proteins | sample LL1510_MetaG_FD_177993 | JGI IMG/M metagenome (GOLD analysis project Ga0214923, IMG submission 177993) | Freshwater microbial communities from Lake Lanier, Atlanta, Georgia, United States - LL-1510 | ecosystem: Environmental > Aquatic > Freshwater > Lake | place: USA: Georgia | collected... | reverse complement strand
TGGTAGCGCATCCGGTGACGGCGCATCTGGTAGCGGCGCATCTGGTAGCGGCGCATCTGGTAGCGGCGCATCTGGTAGCGGCGCATCCGGTGGCGGCGCATATGGTGGCGGCGCATCCGGTAGCGGCGCATCAAGTAGCACATCTCAACGCTCTTCTGAGCCTGGCGAAATCGCAGATTCTAGTATTTGGTACTTTGATAGACGGGATATGAAGATGTCATCTGATCAGAAGATTGTTGTCCAGAAGAGAGATCGATCTCGCTCACGTGAGCGCAAGCCAAGATAAAGTTAGATTTTTATTTATAGAGAATAAGATTCATTATTAATTTTATATAAAAATTAAATAAAAATTGAAAATATTCTTTTATACACAATCATTCTTAAGGGGTATATCGCCACAAATGACTACCTCCAATCAAAGCGAAGAGTGCAAACATCCCATTCCTGAGAGGGACCGTTTTGGGATTATTATTATTAGTGGCACAAGATGCACTTCTATGAAGTGTTCAGTTCATAGCATTATCCCAGATTATAGTACTTCCAAGCAGATCTGTAAGTATAGGGAATACTGTACTAGGCCAGAATGTATGAGAATTCATACAATTGATCATATGATGAATCAGATTAAGCGTATTAAGCGTGAAAAACCAAAGTCTATGCTTCATTGGTTGGAATCAATGTCTGTTGATGAATTCAGGCATTTCTTTTCTATTCGGCAGCAGTGGGATTTTTTTGATGAGTATCGCATGAGAGAAATCTATCGACCTCTTGAGACACATTATCATCTTTTCGCAAATCAGGTTCGGGAGCAGCAGTTGCGGGAGCAGCAGTTACGCGAGCAGCAGTTACGCGAGCAGCAGTTGCGAGAGCAGCAGTTACTCGAGCAGCAGTTGCGAGATCAGCAGTTGCGGGATCAGCAGTTGCGGGATCAGCAGTTGCGAGATCAGCAGTTGCGGGAGCAGCAGTTGCGGGAGCAGCTGTTTAAGATTCAGATGTTTCAGCAAAATTATATCAGCAACATGCTTCAGCAAGGACTTCCAAACATGATGGCTCAGTTTAGCAATCCTTCGCTGCCTGTAGCATTTGGCCAGGCTATGGCACCACCTATGGCACCGCCTATAGCACAGCCTATGGCACCGTCTATGGCATCGCCTATGGCACAGCCTATGGCGAGTATTGGGAAGCTAGACTACACGATTGACCGGACAGGGCGTGATATGTCCTATCAGTCGAGGAGGGATCGGTCTCGCTCCCGCTCACGTGAGCGGCAGCCTCGTCCTGAGCGTATCAGATATTTTTAATTTATAGATTTTAAGATTAAGATTTTAAGATTAAAAATTGATTTAATATATAGTTATAATTTTATAATTATATTATAAGTAATAAAATGCCGATACCATTAAATCTACCAGAAAATGAAATTAGACATTTAGCAAAAACATTTGAAACCCCTTTACAAATTTATGACGGATCTCTTATTATTGAAAATCAAAAAAATTTTATTAATACTATGACTACAAATTTTCCAAATTTTAAACAATATTTTGCTGTTAAAGCTCTACCAAACCCGCATATATTAAATATGTTAATTAAAAATGGTTCATATTTAGATTGCAGTTCTAGAGTAGAACTTGAAATTGCTAAAAGATTAGGTTTAAGAGGTAATCAAATTATGTTCACAAGTAATTATACATCTAAAGAAGACTTAATATTTGCTAAAGAATTAGGAGCAATTATTAATTTAGATGATATTAGTATAATTGATGATTTAGCATCTCTTAATAGCAGAGGAAATATGCCAGAATTATTATGCTTTAGATTAAATCCAGGTATTGGAAAAACAGATTCTGAAACAGTTTCAAATGTATTAGGTGGTCCAGATGCTAAGTTTGGTATTCCTCCTTTTCAAATAGTTGAAGCATTTAAAAAAGCAAAAGAATTAGGAGTGAAAAAATTTGGAATCCATATGATGACTGGATCTAATGTATTAAATTTGGATTATTGGGATGAACTAATAAAAATTCTTTTTCAAAATATTAATAATATCAAAAAATGTCTCGATATAGACCCCAGTTTTATTAATATTGGTGGAGGAATAGGAATTCCTTATAAACTTGATCAACCTAAAATAGATATAAAAGCGTTCTCCGATAAAATTCGAGCCTCAATTACTCGAGAAATTCAACTATATAACATTCCTGAACCAGACCTTTATATGGAAAATGGAAGATTTATTACTGGTCCCTACGGCTGGTTAATATCTAAATGTAATGTTATAAAAAATACATATGCTAAATACTGTGGATTAGATGCGTCAATGTCTAATTTAATGAGACCTGGTATGTATGGAGCATACCATCATATTTCTATACTTGGAAAAGAAAAAGAAACTATAACAGAAAAGGTAAATGTTGTGGGAACTTTATGTGAAAATAACGATTGGTTTGCTAAAGATAGAGAACTACCTATCATAGAAGTTGGAGATTTATTTGTTATACATGATACAGGTGCTCATTCTCATTCGATGGGATTTCAATATAATGGGAAATTAAGATGTGCTGAAATAGTAGTCTTTAATGGATCATCTAATGGTATGTATTATATAAGACGAAAAGAAACAATTGATGATTATTTATCAACTATTATTTGTTTAGAAAATTGTTATTCTAGATTATGCTAGAATTTATTAGTTTATAATTTCTATATACATAATATATATACATAATATATATATATCATGAATTATGAAAAATACCTTAAATACAAAACAAAATATTTAGATTTAAAAGAAATCTTAGATGGCGGCGATGATTCAGCTAAATCTACATCTCAATATGATGACGCAAAACATAAAAGTATTTTAAATCGTTGGCGTAAGTATTATTTTGGTCCCGAAAATAATACAATCTTAATGAGAATCGGTGTTATGGGATCTGGTAAGACATCTTCGGTTGATTCATATATTGAAAATAATCTTAAATATAATCCAGAAATTTTTACATTAATTGATTTAGATCGTATTATAACAACAAGTGGTGAAATGAAAGATGAACATGATTGGGTGAATGCTAATGAAAAAATAGATGGATATCAAATTGTTGATACTTTAATAAGAGAAAGTTTAGCTAAAAAAAAAACTTTCTCAACAGAAAGTACCGGAGCATGGGTATGTCCATCTCGTAAGATTATTACATTAGCAAATAAAATAGGATATAACACAATCGCAATAATGCCGTTTGTTCCATTCTATTTATTAAAAGAGAGAGTTACACTCCGTGCTCAAAAAGAAGGGAGGGCAGTAAAGCTTGAGGAACTAATATTAAATCTAGAGAGAATATTAACTAAAATAAATGATATAATTCCATTAGCGGATGAATTTATTATTGTTCATAATGTTGTTGATATTGGCAAACCACCTAAATTAATGTTAAATGTAAAAGTAGATTATTCTATCAAAAATGGAGATAATTTTAAATGCTGTAATTGGAATTCATATGATAATGAAATTAATTATATACTAAAACTTTTAATTAATAATGAATCTAAATATAAAGGTGAAAAAGAAGAAAATGTTTTTAGATTAGAAAAAAAATTTATTACTAGTTTATTATCAAGTAATAAACGCCCTAATTATTAATATATTAAATAGTTTAATATATTTACCATTTATGATAAAATTCTAATATCGAATTTAATTATAAATTAATTTTAATTTTTTCTTCTTCTTCTGTATTTATTTCTTCTGTGACTGCTGCTTCTGCTGCGACTGCTGCGACTGCTACTGCTGCGACTGCTACTTCTGCTGCTGATGCTACTACCGCTGCGGCTGCGGCTGCTTCTGCTGTTTTTTTTGCTTCTGCTGTTTTTTTTGCTTCTGCTGTTTTTTTGGCTTCAATTGCTTTTTTTGCTTCAGTTGTTCTTTTTACTTCAGCTGCTTTTTTTACTTCAACATCTTTTACTTCAACAGCTTTTACTTCAACAGCTTTTACTTCAACAGCTTTTACTTCAACAGCTTTTGCTTCAGTTTTTTCTTCATCTACTTTTAATAATGTATCAACTGGATCAATAGTAACATTGCGTTTAACTAAATGTTTTAAGAAAGTGTTTCTATTCATTTATATAATTTAAAGTATATAAATTATATAAAAAATCAACAAATTATTCAATATATTTAATATATTTTTTTCCATTTTTAGTTAATTTTAATTCATTAACTAATGATTCCCCAATTTCTCCTTCTATTGTTAATATATATTTTGGATATTTTTTATTACGAATACCATCAAATATTCCATTATCTTCTTTTTTAACAGATACTTTAAAATCCTTTAATTTATTTTTAACATAATCAACTCTATCTTTAAGATTAAATGGAAATTCATAAGATATATGATTTTTAGGAACAATTAAATATGTTATGTTATCTAAACTATATTTTTCTAAAAATAATAATCTCTCTTTTATTTGAGCACATATATCAAATCTTGTTCCAGATGGATCAAAATTTACAGCATTTATTTTTTTAGCAATCTTTAATAATTCATCTCTTTCAAAAGCATTATCGCATACTGCCCCTTTAACACTTGTAATTCCAACTCCACGCTTTTTATCTGATACTTGTCTCTTAGTTCTTATTTTGAATAATTCTGTTTTATTACGATTCTTATCTAATTTCATATCTAATATACCAATATATTCATTTTCATCACGTTTATCATAATAATTACGAATATCATCAGAATCAAAATCGTATATTTCGTCGGACATAGATTCTGAAGTAATAGATTCAGTTTTAATTTCATCTTTATATTCTTTATATTTTGGATGTTTTTTAATATAATTATAAATAGATGGATTATTAACTAAAACCTTATTAAATTTATTTCTATAATTTACTGGTAAATCTTCATTTTCATTAAATGGTTGAAATATGTAATATCCCTTTCTATATATTAAATAACCTTGATTGTTAAATTTATCAATAATTGGGTCATTAAAGTTATTAAAATCATTCTCTGTTATAGGTAATAATGAATCTAATGCCTTATACACAAAAAAATTATCAAATAATTCTTGTTGTTCTCCAACAAATCTTTTCTTAACTCTAGTTAATATTTCCTCTAATGTATATACTATCTTAAATTTAAATATTTCTTTAATCTTATCTTTAGAATCAGCTATCTCTTTCTTTGCTGTTTCAGTTGTAAATGTTGTATAATCTAACTCATCCTTTGATATCTTTTTAAATAATAATCTATCTTTATCATAATATTTTAAATATAATTGATGATCATAACACTTAAAGTCACATTCTTCAAAATCACATAACATAGTACATAATTTAGCACTTCCTTTATGTAACGGATTTCTACATCCTTTAGATGCTTCAACTTCTTCTGGAAATACATTAGCATGATAATTTACTGGGCAATCTATTGCTGTTTCCTTAATACATCTTTCAACCTTTTTAACCAACAAATATTTTAATTCAGCCTTTTTATATAAATCTTCTTCACTTGATAATCTATATGGGTTCTGATCTTTTCCTAAACTTACTACATATTTATAGATCTTAACTTCTGGATATGGATCTTCTTCTGTCATTACTTTGTAATGCTTACATAATCTAATTGTTCTACCAATAACTTGTTGAACTCTCGCAAAATTATAATATACATCTAATATGTGAACTGCTCTTGTATTTTCTAATGTAATTCCTTCATTCATTACACGAGAACCTAATATTAATTTAACATATTTTCCTTCCTTATTTTGTAATCCATTGAATATATTTAATTTTCTCTTCTTTTCTTCTGGTTGAATTATTTCTTCACCATCAACTTCTCCTGTAAATGCTAAAAATGTTGCTGGATGAAATTTTTGACCAGGAAATTTAACTCTAAATTCTGAATAAAATAATCCAGTTTTATATTCTCGAATAGTATCAGTAATTGGGTATAATCCATCATCTCTATATTCTAAATATCCATTTGCCTTCAAAACTTCTTGAAATAAATCAATACCAACTTTAACTAAATTTGAATATACAAAACAAGTTTTTGATCCTTCTTTGCCTTCTACCATATTATTAATATTTAATAGAGCTTGATAAAATTTAGTAGAAAAAATTTCTAATTTAGATTCATGTAAAATTAAACCAGATACATTTGTTCCTGAAGCACTTTCTCTTAATATTTCATTTAAATTTGTTATTTTATTATTAAAAAATTTTTCATTTAATTTCTTTAAATATAATTCACGATTAGTTTTTAAATTACTTAATATTATATTAATACCATCTTTAGAATAAGCACCGACAATGTTTTGTTTTGAGTCATCTAATACTGGAAATACAAAATTAGCACTCGCTGTAGATTCCTTATCTAATGCGTCTTTTGAATATTCTTCTAATGTTTTCTCATATACTTTTTGTTGAAAATCACTCATATAACATCTAACCACTTTAGAAAATAATAAATCTTTCGTTTGTTCTCCCATTTCAATTCCTTTAGCAAAAACTAAAGAATCATTTCCTCTAAAATAACTTATATATCCATTTAACATCTTTTTTAAATAATCAATTCCTCCCTCCTTAAAATCCATTAAGTGATTCTTATTTGAATTAAATATCTTATCTCTGTCTATTTGATGTTTTTCTGGTCTTAAATAATTAATTAATTCGACAATTTCATCAGCAAAATTTTTCATTGGTGTTGCTGTTAATAATATAACTTTTAAATTTCTTGAATTTTCTATTATCTTTTTTAGTGCTTTACCTTGATCATTCCCTACCATATTATGTGCTTCATCTACAATTAAAACAGCATTATCTAAATTCTCTAATTTATCAATTGATATATCTCTTTCTATTTCTCCCTCAATTCCCTTTCTATATGTTTTTATTACTTTGCCATCTGTACTTATTTCTTTATCACTAATTTTTTCACCTAATACTCTACGATAAAAATTTCTGTATGACAATATTCGATAATATTGTAAAGCATTCATTAAAGCTTCACGTTGAATTTGTTGTTTTAAATCATTATTAACAAAACCTGATTGTAAAATTGATGAATTTATATATGTATCATTTGTACATGTAATTAATTCAGATTTCCATTGTTCTTTAATCATTGGACCTGAAACTAAAATATGTATTTTAGTTCCATATCGTCTTACTTGCTCTTTAAAATTTTCAGCTATAGCAATAGCGGCACAAGTCTTCCCTGTTCCAGTTCCATGGAAAACTAACATACCTGTATAAGGAGTTGTAGGATTTAAATAGTTTGAAACAAATACTTGTTGAGATTTTAAAGTAAATTTTCCGCCACATACTTCATCACGATATTTTTTAAGTTCTTCATAATCTTTAATTTTCATACGAGGTTGCACTTTATTAATATAAAATTCGCGCTTGTTATATATCTTTGATTGAAGACTATCATCTGATGTATCAGGATATTTATATTGTTTCTTCATCAAAGATAAAAGTTCATCTTCATTATCACTCATATATTAGCAAAAGATAAACTTTTTAATTTTTTAAATGAAACTAAAAAATTAAAAAAAGTTTAGTTAATAAAAATATGTAAATTTTTATTGTCAAAAATCTATAATTTGATAATAAAATTTATTGTTTATATAACATATTTTAAATATTTCTAAACAATATGGATATCAAGACATTTTCTCATAATGAAAAAAAAGAATTAGTTAAAAAAATAGAGAAACTTACTTTGAAATCACAATATAAACAAATTTTTAAAATTCTAAAATCATCTGACATCAAAGTAACTCAAAATAGTAATGGCGTTTTTTTTAATATGAATGACCTCAATAATGAAACACTTATAAAAATGAATGAATATTTAGATTCTGTAATTAATAAACAAAATACTTCAATTGATATAAATTATTATAATGGGGTTATCTTAAATAATACCACTACAGAAATGGATATTAATAAACAATATATTGATTATAACAATGATTCTACTAATAATGATTCTGTAAATAATTCAAATATCGGAAATTTAAATATGGGAAATTTAAATATTAATAAATAAAAATTGTGATTCTATATCAATTATTAATAAATTTCCATCTAATACAATCTTTTTATTTATTACAATTTTATCATCTACAAATTTAATCTTTAATACTTCATTTTTATAATATGCTTGATAATATTTTTTATTTAATGTTTGGTCAAGTATAGGACTTAGTGTGTAATTAATTGTATCTGTATATATAACACTTCCATTTTCAATACAATTACAATTATTATAACATATATGTATATTATTTAATGTAAGCTCATTTAATGTCGAAATTGATATTAATTTATCATTATTTACTTTAATAACTGGTTGATATATATGATATATTTCATCTATTTGTAATTTTTGTTTTTTAATAACTGGTTCATTTTGGTTTTGATCGATAGTATTTGTTTTAAAGGTATATATGTATAATCCATTATTTTCATCATAAATTTTATTATTAGTAATACAAGCATATATTTTTGTATTATTTAATACACTACCTTTATAAAGTGTCTGAAATATATTTAATATATTTTTTAAATTAACTGAATAATTACTCTTTAATTTAATTATTTCTAATAGATCATCTAATAAATTCTTATAGAATACAATAGGAATTTTTAATTCATTAAATAATTTAATATATTTATTCATTTTTATCTGCGTATCACAGTCATTTTGTATATAATTAATAATATGAGGTTTATAATTTATTATATGTTTTAATATATCTATTTTTGATATATTATTAATGTAAATTAAATGATTTGATTGTTTTTTTAAATCATAACTATTTGTATCACATAATTTTAATATATTATTATTACTATCTATTCCAACAATATCTATTGATAAATTATTTTGATCAGAATTTAAAATATTTAATATTCTATATTCGTTATCAGTTATAATATCATTTATTGTAATTTTATAATAATATTTATTCTCTGTGTGTAAACTTTGACTAGAATTAATTTTTGTAATTGAAATTATTTCAGCATTTGTTGAGATACACATTTTTTTTAAATTTTCAATCGATTCTTCATATTCTTCATTCGTTATATTATATATCGTTCCATTATCTTCTACTCCAATAATATATACACATCTTCCATTTCCTTCTATTAGTCGATATTTTAATTGAGAAACTAAAGAATCATGTTTAAGTGGATTTGTTATTTTAATATATCGTTTATATTCTATATGTCCATAATAGGATTCTTTATCCATTTCTTAACTAATATATATTAAATACAAAGGTTTATATAAAACAATTTTTTTATTAATATGTTAATTTTTATATTTTATATTATATATGCTATATTTATTAATATTAATTTTTATTTTATTATGTTTGGTTATTAAATATTTATATAAATAATTTATAAAATAAAATTAACATTCATTAATTTTTTTAATGATTTTTTCTACTTTTGTTCTACTATATGAATATTTATTTATTAGTAATTCTTTAATTTTCTTTTGATCCGGATTTGTTAATTTAATTTGATTTGCTGTATATATATTTGCTGGACCATTCAAAAAATAATCTCTCGCTAAATTACATTTTTCTAAATAATCTTCTCCAATTTTATATTTACCATTCTTAACATCAATCGAATTTTTTAAAAAATTATCAATTGTTCTGTATTCATCTATGATTTCTTTAGCTTTTTTCTTTCCAATTCCATCAATATGTTCTACATAATCACATCCTAATAGGATACATAAATCTATAAATTCTTGATGAGTATATTTTAATTCTGATAATATCTTTTCTAGATCATATTCAATAATTTCATTCTTTTTTGATGATGATATGTTTCTTAATAATTTTTTAGCTCCAAATGTTAATATATCCATATCTTCTGATCCAACTCCATATGCTAAATTTATTTTTGATAAACTTGCGCACTGTGAATCAGATTCTTCAGGTGATTCAATAACAGGAATACCCATTGCTCGAAGAATTTCTTTACATTGATTCATTTGTTGCCATGTTATAACAGTTGATTTTTTAAATAATTTTGTTTTCTTTTCTTCGTCAGATGTCTCATCCATTTGTTTTTTTGCTATTTCACGATTTTCTTTTCTCTTATCCAATACATTATTTTTTAAATTCGGTGGCTTCCCATCGAATACAAAAATAGGAGTTATCCCATTATCTAAATATAATTGTGTTTTACTTACGACAGCATGTATATGACTTGTTATTTCTCCATTTAAATTTCTTAAATCATCACTCGTATTTCTAATTGCGATGACATATGCGTATATGAGAAGACTCGCATCTAATGCTATTTTTTTTCCAGTAAGATCATTAAAGTGTAATTTAGTAATACTAGCTGGAGCATAAGATTGAATGACTGAACTTAAATCTTTAATTCCCATAAATAGTTATAATATCAATACTTTAATGAAAGTATTTTAATAATCAATTTTTTTCTATATTTAAAATATTTAGAATTTATTATATTAATAAATATATATATACATGAATTATGAAAGCAAATATCTAAAATATAAATCAAAATATTTAAGATTAAAGAGTTTAATTGGGGGTGTTAAAATTGACGATATAATTGTAAAAATTGAAGATGATTCAGAAATTGGAAAGGTTGAAAAAATTCAACCAACTTCAATTTTTGTAAGAACATCATCTGGATCTGGTAAAACTCTTCAAAGAACTGATGAAGGAACTGTATGGAAAGTAGCTATACCTGTTGAAAAGAAAATGGCTGTTGGTGATAATATTGTTGATATAAGCACAGGAGAAAAGCTTGGAAAAATAGAAAGAATTCAAGCAACTTCAATTTTTGTAAGAACAACTACTGGCAGTGGAAAAACTCTTCAAAGATCGGATGAAGGAACCGTTTGGAAAAGAACTCGTTAATAATTATTTTTATAATAAAATAATTGTTCAGTTGCCTGTGACGACATACTAATTATTAATAAAATAATTGAAATTTTTAAAATCTATTAATAAATATATTTTAAGAAATTACATGCTATTAGATGGCATTGTATCTAGGTTCTCATGTTGGTTTTGAAGAATCATTATATAATGAATTTAAAGAAATGACTCTAAAACTAGATGCGATGACATTTTATGATTCTGATGAAATTAAATTAATTGTTATAACAGGTAAATTAGATGAAACTTTTAATGATCTAATAATACACAATATTAATCATTATTTCAAATTTTATCTTCCAAAATATATTTCAGCATTTGGAAATCTAAGAGATGATTCAGATGACGAAGATACACATAAAGATAACAAAGAAGGTAATCTATACATTGGTATAAATGATATGGGTGAAATAACTGGAATTCCATTTAATGGAGAATTGGATGAAAATCTAATAAATGATTTAAAAGATTCTATTAAAATATTTCTTCATACTAAAGAAACGGATGAATTATTTTCTAAAATAAAGATAGAAATAATTAAATTAAAAATTAATGAAGATTATTTAGATGATCCAATTACTGAAATAATTGAAGAATCTGTTGAAAAATATAAATTTGCTAAAAAATTATATTTGAATTTTGTAAAAGAACAGATTAAATGGATTGAATCAATGGATTATTATAATGTTAGAATGTCTCAGTACATTACTGATCCTATTTACAGAAAAAAAATAGCAATCTTTATTAGGGGAAAAACAAATGAACCAAAATATTTATTAATTGCTGATCAATTAGAAACAAATCATAAATTTAAAATATTAACTGGTTTTGAAATCGGCGAACAAAAGAGTGACATGAATAATGTGTATCATTGGATTACTGAATACAAAGATATATCAATTGATAACATCAAATTAAATAAACCAAAACGTCCATCTATATCCAGTCGTATTGATGAAGTATATCAAAATCAATTACAATTATTAACTAATTTGAGGTTGAGATTTATTAAAGCAAATCAAAATATAAGCTATTATATTTTGAAAATTTCATTACCTACAAATCACAAACATAATATTAGTTATAGTTCTCTTAAAGTAGGAGCGACTTTATATTCTAAAGTTAGAATGTTAGTAGATGGAAGTCCGTGTTGTATATAAAAATAATTTATTAGTCACGTATCGCAGATTTGCTATGAAATAAACAATGTGCTAGTTGTGCAATTCTTCTATCAAAGCCATTCCACATTTCTACAGAAACCATCCACTCGTACCGCTATCTACACGCACCGGTTGTAAGTCTCGCAACGCAGGTTTGCGATGAAACAAACAATGTGCTAGATTCGCAATTCTCCCATCATAGCCATGCCAAAGTTCTACCAAATTTACCCAATCAATTGGCAATGTATTAGAACCGTAGATTGCTCCAGCAATTTGCCCAGTTATGGCAGCGACTGTATCAGAATCTCCTCGCATGTTGGCAGCTAGAAGCATTGCTTTTACTGCCGTATCAGTAGCATAAATACAATGCAATGACATAGCAAGAGCATCCATAGCATAACTACCAACGTAGCCAGGATTTAATTTAACGCGGGAGGGTGCAAAAGCATGTGCTCCGGCAGGCAAACGTTTCCATCTCCAGTCACGATCTATATTTCCGTCAGGTTCCGCCTCTGAGCGAGCAAGATGCTGGACAGCGGGACATGAAATACACGTATATGTTGCTAAAGAATCAAGTACAGAGTTTTTACGTTCTTCAGGTTTTCCACTAGCGTTGATGGCGCGAACTATAATTATTGCCATTAGAGCAGCGCATTCAGCAGCTTCAATACCTTTGTGCGTAGTATAGCTCTGAATACGTGCTATTCGTGCTGCTTCTATTTCGTCATTATGATGCAAGATAGGAACTGCTGCTAAGCGCATAATGGATCCGTTACCACTAGTGTTTTTGTCTCCTGAGTCTGTAAATGCCATACCTTTTTGTTTGAACATATCTAAACTGGCTCCAATACTACCACCTAACCCGACAGAACTTTTTGAACCACGAGCATCGTCTAAAGAAAAAGCGTTATTGTATCCTAGATACCACCACGCATAAAAACGCAACATAAGATCTAGTGGATCTAACTGAAAGTTAGTAGCTAATAGACTATCAGCTAAACATAATCCCATAGAAGTATCGTCTGTCCACTGACCAAGCTTAATTCGGAATGGATTATTTGATGAGTCTTTTAATGGTTTGTCCAAACCAATTGTAGATACAGGAACACCGCCAGGGCGATAGGGCATGAACTCAAAAGGCGCACCTAATGAATCACCAATTGCCATACCTAGCATGCATCCTATTGCGCGGTCTTCAGCAGGAGATAGTGTTTTAAACACACGTGCTTCAATAAAGGACAAAATCTCATCAGAACTTTGAGATAGATGTAGTTTGTAAGCACATAGCGCTTCGCGGTCGTTATCAATAATATCAAACAGAAAGGGTTTTTTTGATAGAGTTAACTGAGCAGTTAAAGAAAAAGTGCTTTCATATGCGAATAACACTTTGTCTGGTAGAAAAGCTAAATTAATAATTCTCTTGTGTTTATTTATTTCTTTTAAATCATCCGTATTTATTATATTAACTAATTTAGTAATATATTTTTTCATAATATTATATTTTATAGAGTTCATAATATATAAATTATATTTTTTATTTATATAAATAAATATTTAAACAATATGAACATCTTCATTATTTTCATAATCTTCATTTGTATAGGATAAATTTTTAGATGAATTACATTTTTCGTTTTCATGTAATAAATAATGAACCACTAAAGAATCAGTTCTTCCCAATCTTTGAGCTCTTCCAATAACTTGAGTTTCTAATTCTTTAGGCATTTCATGATATAATATAATATCAGTTGCCATTTGTAAATTTAAACCAGATCCGTAATGTTTAGCATTCATCATTACAACATTAATCTTACCAGAACTAAAATCATTAATTACATTATTAATGTGTGTAACTGCTCCTAAAATAGTTGAATGTGTAATATTTGCTTTATCAAATTCTTTTATAATATCATTAAATGTTTCATCATAAGCACTGAAAACAAGAAACTTTCCTTTTTTATTACCTTTGATAATTTCTATTAAATTAACAATCTTATCTTTTAATTTACTTTCTTTCTCATCTTTTTTAATATTCTTCTTTAAAGAATTATCTAAAATATTCATCATATTTGTTGTTATATTAGTTCTACAAAATGGACATAAATTTTTAACATTTACAATACATTTTAAACATACAATATTATTACAACAGCTTACTATAACTGGTTTATTATCATTTTCAAAACAAATAGGACAATTATCTGTGCTAAAATTATCAATTCTCTGTTTAATATTACTTAAGCGATCTTTTAATGATGCTATTTTATCGGTACTTTTCTTTATTGCTTCATCTTTCACTTTCTGATCTTGGTAATGAACTGTAGAAACATACTTTAATTTAGCTTCCTCATCCTTAATATCAATCTGTGTTCTCTTTGTTAATACATTAAATATATTATCATTAGTATCAATATTACAATTTAATTTTTTTAATGCTTCTTGGATATTATTTCCATTAATCATATTTATAATCTCTGGCGATATGAAATCTTTAATTAATAATAATTCTTTTGGAGTTAAACATTTTATTTGTCTATATATAATATCTGGTAATTTCATAGACTGATTTACATATTCATCATTATTTTTAACTGTTAATAGATGATGATATTGAACTATACCTCCAATTAGTTCTTTTATATAATGACGACGAATACTTTGTAATCCACTTGGTGTTGCTGTAATAAACCATGCAAAATTACAACACCAATTAAAATCTGCCGGTAGTTTTATTTGTAATACTTCATCAATTATAATTCTACTATATTTAGTAAATTTAAATTTTTCAAAATAATCTGAGAACATGTTAGCACTACATACTATAACATCATAATATTGAACACATTGATCTTCTTCAATTACTCCTGCTTCACACATATCATCAATATTATCGTCAAATTCTAAATGATCAATATCTTTTCTTTTTGTAATAATATAATATTTTAATTTTGATTGCTTAAATGCTTCATGCCATTGAGTTGTGAGCGAGTGTGGAACCAATATTAAATTTGTCTTTAAACACTTTTTATTATCTTTAATTTGAACACTACTATATAATGATGATGACAATATTTTGTCGCTATCAGGTAATTGAATCTTATCATTCAATAATCCAACAACCATCAATGTCTTTCCACTTCCAACTTTATCGGCTAATACAGCATATGATGTATTAATTTGAATTTGGTTAATATCATGATGTTGTAATCCTAATGTTCTAAGTGTATAATTAGATAAATAGAATTGTTCTTCATCATAATGGTGGGTAATTGCTCGATCTGCTTCTAATTTACGCATATGATAAATTGCTGTTTTTTGATGCTCTTTAAGTTTTATTTTTAAATTAAGTGGTTGATCTATTTTAGGAGATACATTGTTTAAATTATTCATATCGGGAGTATATATATAGATATAATCGTTTTATATTTATATATTTATAAATCAATTTTTATGCTTGTAAGTAAGGTTCAATAAAATCTAATATTCTTAATATTTCTTGATATCTTGGTATTAAATCATATTTTAGACTATCTAAATGTAATGATGTGGATAAATTTTCTGTATTAATTCTTTTAATTTTTCTCTTCGCAAGTTCTTCTACTAATTCATCTGATAATTTAATTGACTTTTCTGTAAATTTAATATCTAAACAATCTATAATATTAACTAATCCACCAATTGATAATTTAATATATGTATCTGGATTAAAATCATAATTTGTTGTTGGTTCTCCATCCTCATCTTCAGAATCTACTAATAAATATTTTGGCATATATGTAGGATAAAAGTTTTTATCTGATAGACTTCCATCTTCCATTATAAAATTTTCATTCGATTCATCAGCAACTTGTAATGTTTTTTCATCAAAATCAACCATTATTACATTCATAGTTTGACTATTTTCCCAAGCAACGTTTTCAATTTTATAATCAGCATGAAATGTATTATTATCTTGTAATGTTTGAAGCATTTTTATATTATTCTTTAAAAATAAAAATTTTTGTTTATTAGTTATATTATCAACTACATAATCGTCATTTAAAGATGGCATATAATATTTCTTGGTAATAATATAATCAAATTCATAGTCTGTAAATTCATCTTTATTTATTACATAATTATCTTGTTTAGAATCTTCTTCATTTTCAACATATTCAAATGTATTACTTCTACATTTAATAGATCCATAATAATAAATATATATTAAATAATTATGATATTTTGTATATTCATCTTTTATTTTTTGTGTCTTTAATAAATGATCATCGGATATTTCAAAATCTCTTAAATATAATCTTAATATGTAATTAGTTGTATCTGTTAAATCATTTTTATTTTTTAATTCATATATTGCTGTATATGTTCCTCTTCCTAATATTGGTAAATCATTTAAGTCTGAATGATGTTCAACTATTGAAAAATTAACTGTTGGATCTACAGATGATTTAATTGATAAATTATTCTTTTTTTTCCATTCATTTGATATAACTGGCCAGATATTATCTGAATATCCTCCTTTTTTATTTTTTTTTATAACTGTATTATTCTTTGGTAAATCAACTTTTTGATCAGAATAAATTTCTAAATCAAGTTCTTTTCCCAGAATACCACCTTTTAAATTAATATATTTCATTTTATATTTTAAATATTTTTCATAAAAATTATTCATGATATATATTATAAATTATATATTATAATTTATAAATTATAAATTATAAATTATATAATCTTCTAAAAGTAACGTAACAAATTGAATTAAGCTGCTAAGAATCTTCTTAAGTGATCTAATATTGCTTTAATTTCACTAAATCTTGGAACATTTTCGTATTCAGTATTATTTAATTGTAAGCTAGTTGCAAGATTTGTTGTTATTATTTTTATTCCTCTAGTTTGTAAATTTACAGGTAATGTTATTATACTAGTTGTAAATCTAATTTGAAGAGATTGTATTAATTGTGCTAATCCACCAACAGAATACTTTATAAAAAGTTCTGGATATTTCAATATATAACTAATTTGCCTATTTTTTATATATTCTGGTTCAATATATTCTGAAGTTGGAAAAATAAATTCAATATATCCACCATTATTTTGATATATATTTGGATTGGTTGCTAATAAAAGTGTTGTAAAATCATAATCAATTAAAACTGGTTTTGTATTTGGGTTATCATATCCAATATTTGGTGGTTTATAATCTGAATGAAATATCTTATCTGCTTGCATTTTTTCTAACATTAAAACATTTTCATATAAATATTCAAATTTTCTTGAATTAGTAAAGTCAGCATTAATAATAACTTCTGGATTTCCCGATAATTGAAGTGTATTATATTTTTTTGTAATTATATAATCAAAATTATAATTATATTGATTCGTACCGATTTTAAAATAATTAGCGATATTACCTTTTTCATCTGTGTCTTTTCCTAGCGCAAATTGACCACTTTTTACACCAATTTGTCCATAATAGAATATTTTTATCAAATTCTCAAGATACTTTCCAAATTCTGATTCTATTTTTGGATCATCTACTAAATGAGTTCTTGATTCTCTTTTATATATTCTTAATATGTAAATTTGTGGATCACTCGCATTTGTATTTTTCATTTCATATATCGCTGTAAATGTTCCACGAGCAAACATTGGTCCAATTTGTTTTTCTATATTTCTTCCAACTATTTCAAAGTTAATTGTTCTATCAGTTTTACCACGAATTCCTAATCTACGAACTGGACCTTCTACCCAGTTCATACTTACTAATGGCCATATTTCATTTGCTTCTCCTCCAGATTGTGGCTTATATAATTCAACATCAGTTTTTATACCCTTCCAAGCATTTTTTAAAACTATTGGTGTAACTTGTGGTAATAGTTGTGCTGGTTTTACTAATGCTGCTTGGGCTGCTTGGGCTGCTTGGGCTGCTTGGGCTGCTTGGGCTGCTTGGGCTGCTTGGGCTGCTTGGAC
>Ga0214923_10004025_pt1 | contig 18090 bp, 14 predicted proteins | sample LL1510_MetaG_FD_177993 | JGI IMG/M metagenome (GOLD analysis project Ga0214923, IMG submission 177993) | Freshwater microbial communities from Lake Lanier, Atlanta, Georgia, United States - LL-1510 | ecosystem: Environmental > Aquatic > Freshwater > Lake | place: USA: Georgia | collected... | reverse complement strand
AGTGCACAATAGCTGGTTCTCAGTAAATGAAAACCCAAAGAGGGGGGGGAGAATTCCTGTTTTCTTGTTTTTTTTCAAGGTGAGACCCCTGCACATTCAAAAATTTTCAACGCTCTGAAAGGAAGGGTGAAATAGACTTCGGGATTTTCTGTTTTAACCCCACTCCAGCGGAGTAATTGTTTGGGTTCGCTTCCAAAGATGGAATGAGTCGCAAAAAAGAGTGAGTTTTCTGAACAGACCATGGAATCTATCAGCCGGTTGGTTTCCAGTTCTAGAACTTGATCAGGACTTCCAGCACTCTTTGGATTTCCTTCGAATCGCTCAATAAAAGAAAAAGCCGGGACGGTGTAGGGTGAAGTCGGCAGATCGCGTGCCATCAAAAAATCTCCGTTTGGAAGCAAGCATCCGTCGAAGAAAAAGCCGCGTTCGTCCCATTGATGAGTCCACTGTCTCTCTCCCAATAGCGAAAACTTTTCAATTCGAGGGGCATAGGCATGATGAGGGGATTTGGTTGAATACCCGACCCATAACTGATCTCTTAACTCATCGATAAAAATCTGCACGTGGCCCCAAAACTCATCGGAGGGACTTAAACTAATTCGTTTAAGTTCCTGGCCGAGGCGATTGAAACGCACTAGCCAAAGCGCTTCCCTTTCTCCCTTTTTTTGAAAAAGGCCCCAGCTATCGCCATTCGAAAGAAGATGTAGTTTTTGTAAGCTCTCTGAGTTGCTCACAGAAAAGCTGGAGAGAATTTCTCCTTGTCGATTTCTGAATTCAACTTTTCCCTCTTTGGAAAGTGTCGCAAAATTCCCCGCTGAAAAATCAGAGAGAATTGTGCCTGAAAAAGGGGAATTGAGAACAGATTGGCCTTTTTCAAATGCTTTTAAACCGTGGCTATGTTCATCGGTAACCCATAAGCGACAATTTTCTGCATCCAGTGCCCAACTTTTAGGTGAAATTTCAGTGGTGATGAAATCTGAGGCTTTTGATTCAGAGTAAAGGAGCGAGTCGTCTCCTAAGACGTAGAGAGAAGGGGAAGCCGCCCCCATGTTGGCAAAAAGTAAGCTAATAATAAGGAATGATTTCATGAATCCCATATTAGCAAACAGTTAATGGTTAGGTAACGCAATGGACGAAAATCGCCTGCCCTGTTACTGCCGCCCGTTAAACTCTGGACGAGAGGACTTCTTTACAAGCTCAGATTTGAGATTCATGGCTCCCATCCCATCTTGGTAAGTGTGTTCACAGCTGCATTTCGGGCAAATGGGGTCGGATATGGGGATAGTAAACCGTTAAGTCAAGGGTAAGGCAAGGATCGAGTAAAAAAACAGTAGGTCTTGTCAGTGGGGGGAGGGGGCGGTATTCAGGTTCCAAGGAGCTCTTATCACTTTTCGAAAAGTAAATATTGAGATTACCAATATCTGTAATCTCCAATGCAGTTTTTGCCCTGAAGTCATCCGCCCAAAAGGGGTGATGACCTTTGACACTTTTGAGAAGGTGATTTCACAAGTCGCAAAAGTCACTCGCCTGGTGACGTTTCATTTGATGGGAGAGCCCCTGGTCCATCCAGACCTTCAGAAGTTTCTCGATCTCTGCTCTGAGAAAAAACTGAGGGTGTTTTTTGTGACGAATGGAGTTCTCTTAAAAGATCCTTCTTTGCTCCTCCACCCAGCCATTCAACAAGTCAGCTTTTCGCTGCACAGCTTTTCAGATAATTACCCTGAGAAAGATCCGCAAGCATATCTCCATCGGATTTTCGATTTTACTGAGCGGGCTTTCAAGGAAAGACCCACGCTCTTTATTAATTATCGACTTTGGAATTTAAATTCAAAAAACTCGGAAACGACAGATAACGAAACGTTCTTCAAAGCAATAGAAGATCGGTTCCAAGTGGCTATTCCACGAGATTGGAATTACCGCTTTAAAAAGAATTTGGTTCTCAAGAACTATCTCTCTCTACATTTTGACACCGAATTTACTTGGCCTGGAATCGATCTCCCCGTCCTAGGAGAGTCAGGCACCTGCTATGGTTTGCGAAGCCATTTCGGTGTCTTGGTCGATGGGACGGTGGTGCCTTGCTGTCTCGACAAAGAGGGGAATATCCCGCTGGGGAATTTAACCCAGGAGCCCTTAGAAGCCATTCTTTCCAGTCCAAGAGCCAAAGCGATGGTAGCAGGATTTCGCAATCGACAGTTAGAAGAAGAACTCTGCAAACGGTGTCAGTATATTGATCGGTTTTAGAAAAAGTCATAGAGCGGATGCGGCGCGCCAGAAAGTTGTCTAGTTTCATGTTAAAATTAAGAAAAGCCCTTAAACCAGTTCAGGGTAAAAAATGCCATTCCACACTCTTATCGTTCCCTTTTTTAACGAGTTCGATGCTTTGACTGATTCGCTCCCCGAGCTCGCCGATTTTCTGGATAAGAGCCCAGACTCATTTGAGGTTATCTTGGTGAACGATGGGAGCAGCGATGGCTCTGGTGATTTGATTGATGAATTCTGCCAAAAAGATGCACGATTCAAAGCGGTTCATTTTACAAGAAATTTTGGCAAAGAAGCAGCGATGCTTGCGGGAATGACTTATTCCTCTGGGGACACTTGCACTGTTTTGGATGCTGATTTACAGGATCCGCTTTCGCAAGTTCTTGTATTCATAGAAGCGTGGAAAAAAGGTTACAAACTCGTTTATGGAAAACGAGAGCGGCGAGACGGAGATTCTGCTTTTAAGCGGCTCACATCGTATGTGTTTTTAAATATTCTGGCCCGAATTGCTCCTTATCCCATTCCCACCAATTCAAGCGACTTTCAGCTTATCGACAGAGAAATTGTCCAGGAATTGCTCTCAGCACCCGAGCAAGGCTTTTACTTCAGAGGCCAGGTACATCTAACCGGAATGAAATCGTTGGCGGTGTCGTATCAAAGAGGCCATAGAAAAGCAGGAAAATCTAAATTTGGAATTTGGGCTTTGGTCAAACTTGCCGCGGACGCATTGATTACTTGCACGACTTCGCCTCTTCGTTTGATAAGCCTCCTCGGAATGTTTTTGGTTTGTTTGGGGCTGTTAGTGGCTATCCAATCGTTCTGGATAAATCAAGCTATAGTGCCTTTATCGGCTCTAGGTCCTTTCATGTCGGTAACTCTAGTGATTGGGGGTCTAACTATCTTTTGTCTTGGCGTGGTTGGTGAATATGTGGGGCGCATCCTTCTCCTCGTGAGAAATAGGCCATCTTTTTCTGTGGAACGAACAAACGGTTTTAACCAAAGCGTTTCAAATGCCCCCTCACTCAAGCTAAAAACATGGATACGAAAGTAAAAAAAAGAGTCTCGATTCCCAAAAAAGCTGGAATCGTGCTTTTAGTTTTTTTTATTCCGTGGGCGTCTGCCTTGGGTACCTCTCCTCCTGAAAATACCTCGTTAAATGGGTTCAAGAAAAAAATCTTACAACTCTTTAGAAAAGGAAATGAACCGGAAGAGGCCACCAAAAATCTCACAACTCAAATTTTGGAGCTTAAAGAAGCTGGGAGGTGGGAGGAAGCTAACCAAGTTTGTGATGAAGTACTTAAAACGAATCCCAAGGAAAAAAAAATAAGAAGTTTGAAAGGTGAAATTCTTCTTGCTTTACAGCGCCCGGTGGAAGCTACCGAGATCCTTAAAGCGGCACAGCTTGAAGATCCTGGCTCAAATTGGGTCGCTACTCTTTTGGCTCGAGCCTATCTGAAATCAAACCGTCTAGGAGCTGCAAAGCTCTTAATCTCGGAGCTTTTGCTGAAATCTAAAGAATCTGAAACTCTAAGATTAGCGAGTGAAATATTTTTGCAAGATAGGCAAATTGAAAAAGCTAAAGGATTACTGGAAGAATTAAAGCAAAGAAATTCTAAAGATCCATGGCCTCGGGAACAACTTTTTGACCTCTATATGGCTCGAGGAGAACAGAGTGAGGTCGATCAAGTTGCCCTAGAAAGCCAAGAAAATAATGTAGTAAGTTCAAAACTTCAGACCGCAGCTGCTGACTACCATTTGCGCCAAGGTCAACCTGAAAAAGCAAAGAAACTCACCGAGTCCGCACTTCGGTTGAGTCCAACCTACCTTTGGCCCAGGCTCCTCTTAGCTCAAATTCATTTACAACAGAAGAATACTGAAAAAGTACACTCCCTTTTGAGCGAGAAGTTCATACAAGGGGAAGTTCCCGAAGTGAATTTGTTAAGAGCCAAGGCCTTCATGTTCCAAGAAAAATTCGCTGACGCAGAAGCAGAACTAAACACCTATTCAAAGCTCATTAAAAAGAGCGGTCGATCACCCGCGTCACAAAGTAAAGACCAAAATGAGGAAATACTGGAGTTTACCCGAGCAGAACTCTATCTCTCCACTCGGCACTACGACCAGGCTGCGAACCTGTCTCGACAAGCCCTTCAGAAGTTTCCGAAATCTAGTTGGGGTAGGAAGTTGTTGCTGGAAGCAGAATTCCAATCCGGAAAATTTGATGAATTGCTAGCTGATGCCAAACAACTAGACCCCTCTGAAGTAACCCCCGATACCCTTCTTCTTGAAGCCCAGGTCTATCAAGAAAAGAAACAATACGATCAAGCGGAGAACAAATACGCTGAGGCATTTAACTCTGTTCCGAATCAGAAACTGGTGCCGGCCTTTTTGTGGAGAAAACGAATTCAAAATCTCATTTCCTCGGGGAATATCTCACAAGCGAAAAAGGTCCTGGGAGAGGCAAGTCAAGTAGACCCCTGCAACCACGAGATTCTCAACGTCTCGACAGATTCCACTTTGTGGCAAGGTGATAAAAACCAACCCATTCAATATTTAACAAAGCTAAAAACAGAACATTCCAACTGCGATGAGATTAAGTTAGTTCTCGCTCACCTATACTTATCGTCTGGTTTAGCTCCTCAGGCACTCAAAGAAGTAGAAACGACGAAATCTCAGAATTTACGCAGTGTGCTCATCCAAGCCTATGCGTACCGCGAGATGGGTCTTCTTCAAAAGGGAGAGCAGGTGTTGCGTAAAGCTCTCGAGCGCTTTCCCGACGATCCATCCGTTGTGGGGTACTTGGTTTCCAATTTGAGATCCCAAAAGAAAAAAGAAGAGGCCTACCAGATTGTCAATTCGGCATCGGACAGGAATCCAGACAATGTGCTTCTTCACAATATAAAAGCAGAGATTCTGTTAGGTATGGGTAGATTAGGAGCTGCCCTTGAGGAACTGAAAAAATCTCTTCGTTTGGATCCTGGTAACGAATGGGGTAATGCCCTCACTGCTCTGACTTACAAACGGCTTAACAAAAATAAACTAGCCCTAGATCATATCAATAGCGCGATTGCAAACTTGGAAAAAGAACCGGTGAAAAGTGACAATGACCAAATCAGTATGGCTAGTTATCTTTCTTTGAGAGGTGAAGTTTACCTGAATTTGTTTGAAGGAGAAAAAGCGGAGAATGATCTGAGACAAGCTCTTAATTTTTCCGCTCAAGAGTTCTGGGTGAAGCGTCTTTTAGCCAGAGCCCTTTCAAATCTGGGGAGAAAAGAAGAGGCAAAAAGAGTTCTCGAAGACGCCATCGTGAGTGCCCGTAATTCAAAAGAGGCAAATCTAGCAAAAATTGAACTCAAACAAGTGTTGGGTCATCTCGGTGAAGCGGATTCCATCCTTAAGCAAGAAATACAAAAGGAACCCGAAAACTTGGATTTTCATCTTTCAAGGGCGGCGAATGCTTATCTAAGTAAGGACTTTTGGCTTTTTGAAAATGAAATGAAAGAGGTAATTCAACGAGATCCCAGTAACCTAACGGCAGCGGTCGATTTGGCACATTTTTACAGCGATAGGCGACGCTATGATGAAGCGGACCTATTGGTCCGAGAGGCTCAGAGTGCCTGCAGTCAGCAAAATGACTGCACGTCTTTAGAATCTATTATCAAAGGCCGAAAGTTCAATCACTTCGAGCGGGCTGGTTTTGTTATTTCTAATTCAGAATCGAAAATCACAGCTGGGCTTCTTGAAACCTTGGGGACGGTTTTTAGCAATTCTGAAGAAATCATTAAAACGACACTACAGACTGCTGTGAAAAGTGATGAAGCCGTTTCTCCTGTCATTCCGATAAGACAAAGTGCTCGTAATGAATTGGCTGGACGGGTTCGCTTCAGTGCGCCAAACAACTGGGGGGATGTCATTTTTAATAGTCGCTATGTGGAAAACCTGAATAAAGATGATCCTTTTTTGGAATCGAGAAGTATATTTGGTCGTTTGGAGTTTCAAAAGCACCTGGTTCAATCCCCCACAAATGTTTACCGATTAGGACCTATCCTTCAGACGCGCTTTTTTGAATTCAGAAATTACGCTTTTGGCTCTGGACAGCTTGAACCCCGGAAATATCAAACCATTGACATTGGAGTGGGAGCTGAAGGGCCATTTCTCAGTGACGCGACTTCGATGAGGCTTGAAGTCTTTTTGGGGCTAGCGAATCCTCGCACCAAGAGGTTCCACCTAGGAGTAGATCACCAAGTCAGTAAAATGCTTCAGTTGGTTGCCGAAGGAGGGGGAGAGTTCACTTCAGTTGAAATCGAAAACAACAGAATAAATAGATATTTCGGAAAAGTCATTTTGAGTAATGCGATCAATTCGTGGCTTTCCATTTCGCCTGAGCTTAGTTTTACTAATCGACACGATACTACGCTTTCTGTTTACAACACTGCTTTTTCTATTCTCCAACCATCGGTTTCGGTTAGGGAGGTACTTTCGGACGATGTACGCCTGTCTCAAAAGTTAACTTATTTCCATCCTAGTCAGGTTCCGGAATATGAGGCAATCAGTCTCAATACTGAGGCCATATTCACTTTTTCGAATGTTAAGAAAATCACTGATCTTGTCGAAGAATTATATTGGGCCCCCGTTCGGATCTCCGTCGGGGCAAACCTAACGAGCTTTCCTAAACTAGTATCCTATGAGAGTAAGTGGAGGGCGACTGTTTATGGGCAGCTGCACGTCTTCTGGTAAGGATCCAGTTGAAAAAATAGTAGTGGTTGGCCCCCATTCCCCAAGTCATTTGGGGCTCTCAGAGCATACAGCCATCACGGCCCGTCTTTTTGCTGCCAGTGGTAAGGCAGAGGTGATTGTGCTTGCCGAACGGTCGGACGAAGTTAAGAACGAGATTCGGCCGAATTTAAAAATAGACCGAGTTTGGAAATACAACTCAATCCTGAATGTTTTTGTCATTCTATGGGCGATTAAGAAGTATCAACCCCGTGCCGTTTGGTTCAATCTCATCTATTCAGTTTTTGGAAACCGTCGAGTAAGTGCATTTTTAGGGCTTCTTATCCCCCAGTTTTGCCGACTGCTCGGGTTTCCGACTTATATTTATTTGCATCATACGCACCACTTTATGGACTTGGGTCACTCGCGCTTTAACAAAAAGCGTAGACTGGATCTTTTGGCGTATGAACTTGTGCTTCGCTCGCTTCTTTCGGCCAATGAAGTTTATGTTCCGCTGGATCAGTTTAAAGAATTTTTAAGCAAACGTTATGGTTTAAAAAACATTAAAACAGTTGCACTTGATTTTTCACCCAGTAGCTTGAAACGTACCCAATTGGATTCAACGAGGCTTTTAGCTTTTGGTCGATTTGGAGGATACAAGCCTCTCACATTGGCTTTCGATATCTTTAGGGAAGTCATAAAAGAAAAGGCAGAGGTTCAATTGATTATTGCAGGGGAAGATCACCCTGGATTTCCCGGGCACGTGAAGAACTGTTTAGAAGAATTGGAGCCCGAGTTCAGGACAAAAGTGCATTACCTTGGATACATTCCTGATGAGCAGTTAGAAGAGGTATTTACGAGTTGTGGTTTACTTTTGATGCCCTATCTTTCCTCGACGGGTGTGTCCGGAGTAGCGCATTTAGGCGCATCTTTTGGGCTTCCAATCATTTGTCCGAATCTTCCAGACTTTGTTGCTATGGCCCGTGAGGAATCGATTGCTATTCAGTTTTACGAGGCCGGGAACATTAACAGTGCTTCTCGTAAAATCGTTGATTTGCTGAAAAACCCCGAGGAAATGAAACGCCACGCTGACCATAATTACCAAGTGGCGCAAAGAAAATCAGTTCAAGCAGGAAATAATGTTATGCTCGAGCGGATGCTCTGCGTGTAAATAATGAAGAAAATATCCTTAAAAAGCCTTTTTTGGGGAGCAGCCATTTACCATGGCTTTTGGCTTTACGTCGGTTCACAACTCAATAGTTACGATGCTTCAACCCATTGTTTTTTTGCATCTCATTTAATCAAGCACTGGTTTGAAACGTGGAATACGGGTTGGTACGGTGGTTTTGATCAATTTACCTATCCTCCTCTGAGCCATCAGATCATCGCATTGACCGGTTTCATCCTGCCCATTGAAAAAGCTTATTCTGTTGTTCAGTTCTTCGTATTACTTTATCTTTTCTGGGGACTTCAAAGATACTCATCAATCTGGATCTCCAAAAAGTGTTCTTACATTGCCTTTGCCTTTGGGGTCTTGTCCAGTTCAGTGGCCCAACTCACTTATCAATATGGGCAATTTCCGATGCTTTTCTCTTCAGCATTTCTCTTGCATTCAAGTACAGACTTTTCGCATTGGCTCAAATCAGGGAAGTGGCCTTTTGGTCTATCAAGTGTGCTCGCCTTGTTGGTGGTGTTTTTAAGTCACCATTTTGCCTTCACCTTTGGGACATTAACGTTTTTCTTCCCTGTCTTGATGAGAAACTTATCCCCCGATTATAAAGTTCAATTAAAGCGAGTCATAATGGTCATAATGGCTTTTGGACTCCTCGCTCTGCCGTTGGGACTTGAGTTTTTTTTCTTCACATCCAAAAGCCCAATGCTTCAGGCGGTTATTCCCCATGGCTCTCGTGACAACTTCTTAGAAAACCTACCCTCCTTGATCATTTTTTTTCTTTATCCGTATGGTTTCCTTTTGTTGTTCGGTCCCGTGGTCTTCTTTAAGCTCAGTGGGAAAAAAGATTACCGAGTTCTGTTAACGACTGCGCTGATTATGATCGTGTTAGGTCTTGGGGGTACGACGCCGGTGTCAAGATGGGTTTTAGGTCCATTTTTTGATCTAGTAACGCTGGATAGATTTTCCTTTTGGGCCGGTCTTTTGTTAATCCCAGGTTTAGCTTTGGTGGTGGAGGGCTTTGGGAAAAAAGGGTTTCAGCTTCTAACTATTTTAGCGTTCCTGACATTTCAGATGGTTCTCATTGAAGTTCTTTTCCCGGTGTCTTTACCGCAAGTGGCCAATTTAGATATTCAGCCTGTTATCCAGTTTTTAAATAGCGAGGATAATAACCGATACCGTTATTTGACTTTAGGCTTCGGACCGAAAATAGGATTCGTAGCAGCCCACACCAACGCCTCCTCTATCGATGGCTACTACCATTTTGCTAGGCCGATTCCTGAGCTTCGAGCGAGTGGGATTGAAGCTTTAGATGGAGCTGATCACTACGGGGGGAGGGGCCTCCAAGTACTAAGAGGATTTCTGGAAAGTCCTCAGAAGTTTAAATTAGGATGGGTTTTTTCTCGAGGCACTGACTATGATTTTCTTCTGGCTAGTACAGGTTGGACGCGATTCAAAAAGTGGGAAGGCATCACACTGTGGGCGCATTCGGAAATTCCCAGTTTAGATGCTGAAGATTTTATTTCAAAATCAGGTCACCCTCGTTGGGTCGTCCTCTTATGGGGGGCATCTCCCTTCTTCTTCCTGTGCGCTCTACTTAGCCAAATAGGTGCCTCTGTGTTTCAGAGAAGGTCGTGTCGAGGCCAGATCCAATCAGCAAGACCAATACAATAGTCCTGTCTAACCATGTCTGTCTCATCCAGCGTCAGAATATCGCCGAAACCCAGATATCCCGCTTGGTGTTTCAAGTCGAAAAGCGAAACCTGGTTTTTTTCGGTAACTGTCCCAGGAACTCTCGAGTAACGAAGAAACTCGTCAACCAGACAGCTTCGTGATCTTAAAAAAGCCAATGAATTTCTTGGGAATGTATGTGAACTCACCATATGAGAAGAAGATCCAGAAGCGAAGGTGCCTGATTCCACACATCTAGAAAGATCAAAAAACTGCGGAAACGGGGTAACGATGAACTGAGAAATTTGATATTCCGACTGAGATAATAAATCGACCGTGAAAGCGGACCAGCAAAAGGGGTTTGCAGGAAAAGGAGAGCGAGCTACATCCAAAAGAGAGCTCTTTACTCGGGATGAAAGAAGCTCAGCCACTCTCTTTCCGCTGATTTTGTAGAAGGATAAAAGACCAAAGATAATCAGCCAAAAAAAAACGCATCTGAGCGATTGACTAAGTTTTTTCGAAGCAAAGAGGAAAATCGAAATGCCAGCGAAAAAAGAAAAATAAAAAAGCAAATGCCTGTGAGGATCCGCTGTGGTGAGCTTCAATCCCAGAAGAAATGCGACTCCACCCAAGATACGAGCCCATCGATTATCTACTAAGAAGATGAGATAAGGCGCCAAAATGAGCCATAACCCGGGTTCTATCGTGGAGAAGGTATCATTAAAAATCCATCTCTTATCAAAGGGCCAAAAAGGGTGGACTCCATTAATAGTAAAACTGTCCATAATGATGTGGACCGAGAGCCCCACTGCGCACGCAAAAAAGAAGGTAATGTATTCCCGTCTGGTCCATTTCAACCGAATTAAATAAGATAACACCGAGAACCCAAACACTATCAAAATGGCCTCGATGGGAACAAAGCACAGAAAATGAGTGAACGACCGATGATAAATTAAATGAACCAAATAATGGTGCTTTGCCATGAGAATGGGTAGGTAATCGAGATCTGGAAAGCTATTGGAGATAAAAGCTAAAAAAAGTAGAGCAGTTCGAAACTTTCTATCATTCCTAAATTTTTTGTTAGCGATCGAAAAAGAGGAATCTGCTAGAGCAATCCCAACTAAAGAGTGCGAGAGGTTGTCCATGCAAAGAAAATGTACACTTTTCCTTTTTGAGTGAAAACTGGTTTAATTTCGGGCAGCAAGCATCAGCCGACCGTTTTTACTTTTTGTCCCGGCAAGGGCATCTTGTTGGATCTCAAAGAGGTGAGGGAATAAAAAGTGTCTCTCCAGAAAACGCCCTGTCTTAGGTAGGTCAAAACACAGGCTCTGACGAAAATCCCAAAAATCAGTGGGGTAGCGAGAGGCAAAAAAGGAATACACCACAGAGGAAGCCTTGCAAGATAAAGCTGCCCAGTAAAGCTTAAGATCAAAGTCAAAGCGGATAACGAAGAAAAAAACAGGGCCGGTCCTTTAGCAAACAACAACAAAAGAAAAGGGAGGATAAAAGTAGCGGCATATAAAACTAAAGAAAGAAAAGCCAATCTGAAATCATACTCAAAACCGGTCATGACATTTTTTTCAAGCCCTCGAACTAAAGACATTAGGCTCGGATACCACTCCACAGAGATTCCCTCGACGCCATTCACACAGTCTGTTTTGAATCCGGCTCGTTTTAAAACTAAAGCCAGTTTCAGATCATCATCGGGGCGCAAGGACAGCGAACGGTGGCCGCCGATTTGTTCGTAAGCGCCTCTACGGACCAAATTAAATGCGCCAATCCCCACAGCTCGGTCTTTTTTAGGGTCTTTTCCTTGCCAAGGCCTGGTAAAGAGCGAAAATCCCAGTCCAAAAACTCCCACCAAAGGATAAAGGACAGGACTTCGGGAAGTGACCTTTGGAATTCCTCCCAAGTGATCTAAGTTATTGTTCTCCAAAAACCCCACACTTTTTTTAAGAAACGAGGGGCTGATTTCCACATCGGCATCAGTAAAGAGAATGAGCTCACTTTTACTTTGCTCGGCCCCTTGTTGGAGCGCATAGTTTTTTCCCAGCCAGTTTTCCGGCAATTCGCTAACGTTGATGAGCTTGATCTCAGGGTGTGTGTGTTGGATAGCTTCGATTTTGGAAAGAGTGCTGTCCGTTGAGCGATCATTGACCACAACGATTTCTAATTTCGGATATTCTAGCTGGGTAAGCGAACGTAGTCCTGTTTCGATGGTGTCTTCTTCATTCCGAGCCGGAACCACTATCGATAAAGACGGAGTGGGTTTGATTGAATCCGTGCTTTCCAGCCGAGATAAACGTAAAGCTCCTCTGATGAGAAAAAACAAGAGAGTGACTTGGGTCAAGAAAATGAACGCACAAAACAAAATCATTTGATATAAAATACCATGCTCGACAAAAATCTCACTCACTTTCGATGTATCGAATTTGATCCGGAAACCCAGTCACTATCGCTCTCGAGTCGTCCCATTCCAGAGCTTAAGGCCGGTGAAGTGTTAGTGAAAGTATGGGGTTCGCCGATAAATCCGTCTGATCGCTTGTTTTGTCAGGGGCTCTATGGAACCAAAGCGACGCAGCCAGTGGTGCCGGGGTTTGAAGGCTCAGGGACTGTCGTCAAGACAGGAGCTGGTCTCATGGCGAGAAGGCTTCTGGGGAAACGAGTGTCGGGAGCCGTGCAAGGAAGTGATGGCTTTTGGGCCGAGTACGTGTTGTTACCCGCAAGCCAGTGTCTTCCGGTGGGAAAAGGCATTTCAGACGAAGTGGCGTCGTGTTCTTTTGTAAATCCACTCTCAGCTTGGGCCCTTTTCGAGCCCTTACGAAAAAAGAAGTTTCCATCATTTGTGCAAACCGCAGCTGCGAGCCAGCTGGGGAGAATGATCATTCGACTTTCTAAAAAGCACCAGGTGCCCGGAATCCACATCGTTCACCGAGCCGACCTCGTCGAGGCACTCAAAAAAGAAGGAGCTGATTTCGTACTTGATTCAAGCCATCCGCAATTTGAAAGCGATTTGAAAGCAGCGTGTGAAAAAATGAAAGTAAAATACGCTATCGACGCCGTGGCGGGAGAAATGACCGGGGTCCTCGGGCGTTCGATTCTTGCTGGCGGCGAGATATCCGTTTATGGCGTGCACTCTGGTAAGCCTTGCGAAGTGGGTCCGGGAGAACTCATTTTTAGAAATATCCACGTGAAGGGTTTTTGGTTATCCACCTATTTGAAAGAAAAAAATCCCCTCGAGATGATTCAATTGTTGTTTGATTTGAAAAGTTTGTTGAAAAGGGAGGGAGCCACTCACATCGCTCGACGGCTTTCCCTTGAGGAAACCATCGCGGATTTTAAAAACTCCCCTCCAGCTTCGAGCTATGGGAAGACGCTGGTGGTGCCGTAAAGAGGAAGCTAATTATCTACCGGTGAAACGGCACTGAGTTGTTGGAGTTCCAAAAGAGATTCTTCGCTTTCCAAAGAAATGGGCTCTTTAGCCGTTTCCTTAGCTTGAAGTCCCACTTGAGCAATTTCCCGAGCTGCAATCGGTTCACCGTCATGGGCCTTTAGCTTGGCCAAGGAGAGATAATTAATAGCTTCGTTGGGGGCGGTGGCGATGGCCTTTTGAAAGTACAGCGCAGCTTTCTCAGTATCTCCCCCCAAAATGCCAGGAAGGGTTTGATAGATGGTCCCTAACACACGGTAGGGCCCTCCCATCGCGTGTTCCGGGGTCAAAAGCGCTGCTTGCTCCAGTCGGTCCTTAATTTCAGAAAGGGATGAAATCATTTTGAAAACGCCCACCTTTTCCCCATATTGTGCCATGTGAATGGCAGTCCAAAACTGACAGGGACCACATTGGGTGTCTTTGAGAGCAGCCCGTTTTGCTATTTCCAATCCTTTCTCAAAGAGTTCCTGTTGGGCGGAATCGTCAGCCGTAAATCTCGTTGCTAAAGCATGTAAGGCCATCGAATATTTCCAAGCTGCTTCGCTAGATTCTGGAGATACTTGCCAGGCATCTGCGTAAAAAGTGAGTGCCTTTTCAAGGTCTACTTTTTGATTCCGATTACCAAAAGCTGAATCCCCTTGAGCAATCAGACGCTTGAGGGGGGGATTAGCGAAAGTTACTGGAGAACTCAGGCAAAGAACGGCAAGAAAAATAGCAAGAGTGGCTTCGATGATAGGGGTGAACACTTGTGAAATCGAAACCTGAGAGGAAAGCGCTAGGGTCTTTCTGCAAGTGCGTTCGTTAGGAGTCAGGGGCGGCAGAAGAACTACCTCCACCATCACGTCAGAAACGCCCAAAAGGCTCATCAATTGGTTTAATAATTTCATTTCTCCAAAATAGAATAAAAGCTTGGAGGTTCTGGGGGTAACGGCTTCTCCGTTACAGTAGCGGTAGTTCACGCAAATCGGGCGAACTTCCGTCTGAATGCCAACGCCTGCTTCCAGAAGCGATTTCTTAAAAGGAAGGAGCTTTGACCCATCGCCAGTCGTTCCCTCAGGGAAAAGTAGGACGTTAAGGCCGCTTGCCAATAGGTGGCGAATTTCCGAGATGCTATTTTTTAGGCCGGTGAACCCGCGTCGCTCCACAAAAACACTACCCGAACAACGAGCTAGCCAGCCCAGGAAGAAGGTCTCTTTAACTTCGTTGGAAGTCACAAACACAGAAGGGTACTGGGCTGCGAGAACGAGGGCATCTACATAGGAAACATGATTGGCTAGAAACAGCGTTCCTCCCGGGGGATCGTAGCTTGTTCTGTCTTCGATCCAAAATTCGATATCTAGGATCTGTAAAATGATTCGTGAACAGTGATGCATCCACTTTACTAATAAGCTCCGCCTTCGGAGCGAGTCAGGGAGTAAAATGACTAAGCTAGAGGCAATCAATAAATGGAATGTAATGGCTAGAAAAAGAGAGAATGCTTTGAAGACTTTCGAGATCATAAATATTTTGTCTGATAAGCCGCTGGCATGTCTGATACGTTTAAAAGGGTAAAAAAGTCGACACAGTGGAATTCATAATCCCAAGCTGGGTGAAGGCTTACTTTCGCGCCAAAATTCAAATAGGACTGAAGGAGCGAGGGAAGGGCTTCCACTTTTTTCCGGTTCATCAAATGAAAGCCATTTTTTCTAAAATACCCCGCTCGAGGAAGAATCGTGTATTGATTTAATCCGGATTTCTGTTGAGCGAGGATGTTTAGGATTCTAGCAATCTCTTCACTGTCCATCGTGTTAACGCTTGAACAGCCCATCACATAATCCGCGCCTACGGCACTGATGTATTGGCAAATCCCTCTCCAAAGAAGGCTAATCACTACGCCATTTCGATAGTCTCGGTGAATGCACGCCCGGCTCAGCTCGAGTTTTACTTCGGGGGTGGCCAGAATCTCTGAAATATCAAACTCCGAATTGGAATAAAGGTCAGCGGAAAAAGAAGTGGAAATCAGTCGGTAAGTGCCAATGATTTTCTGTTTGGTCTTGTCGAGGATAATCAGGTGATCAGCCATCGGGTCAAAACTGTCCTGGTCTGTTCCGAAGGGGTAGAGTTTTCCCTGAAACTCCCGATGAAAAATCTCATACCGAAATTTCAAGACGGCATCTAACTCACTTTGGCTTTCAATGGTTTTTACTAAGTATTTAGATCGCTCGAAGCGAATACGGACTTTTTGCTCAAAGGGTACCGAGGGAGGGATTCCCCACCAAAGCGGCCGAGGTTTTAGTCTAAACAGGGGAAGAGTGACTTTCATCCGGTCCTCCTTTTTTTAAATCATGGAGGGAAAACAACCAGAAAAGATAAGATTTGTATTAGGGTTTTGTTAGGGTTAGGGGTAGGAATATCCGTTCTTCTGAAATGTTAAATAGGGCGAAGGGATGAGCGAACAGGGGGGGCGCCCAAAATTGGCTCATGAGATGTCCAACAGGTATCCACTCTCCATTCAATTCTTGAACAAAACAGCTTAAGACAACGCTGTCCCACAGATGTTTCAGCTGGCATGACTTGTGAAATGACTATCGGGGATTTGAGAGGTAACTACTCATGATTCGATACTCTACTTTTTTCGGGACCGTTGCCCTAGCGATCACTCTTTGTATTCAAGGCTTTTCTGAATCTCCTAAGTCAAATCATCGGGAGGAGAGCGATTTAACCAGACCAGTTATGGCATCTTTTGAAGGAGTCTTTGATTTTGAAGAACGCCAACTAGGCGAGCAGTTTAGACTTTGTCCTGTTCTTAAAACTAAAGACAAAACCTATCGGATCCGCACCTATACTGATAGTTCCTGCAAGGAAACTATTAAAGAATGTAAATCTGGCGTCCGCTGCACAATCCGAGGAGAGATAAGCTCCGAGGGGGATCTTTGGGCTGAAGAGTTTAGCGTTAGTGCTCAAAACGAAACTGATCCAACAAATAGGAAGGCCATTGAAAATTGCTTCTCCATCCTCCGAGATGAAATGAGCATGAACTGGTTTGATGAGCAGCTGTGGGCGGCCTGTCTAGGAGCTGATCCGGATTGCATCATCAAACAATGTCGCGCCAACAAGGAATTGTATCCCGAAGATTTTGTTGAGGCTTGCGGCGGTCGCTACGATCAGGATAAACAACCCACTTGGGATGTGAGTCGACTAAAAGTGAAATCTTTTTATGACTTAAAAAAATCTGCGCCATCGAACGCGCCAGTAACAAAGCCTCAGCCACCAACTACTCCTAGGGGTTCTTGTCAGTTTTGGAGAGCCGAAGCTGAAGGAAAAGGCCCCATTCATAATGGCTCCTGCGGTTTCTTCCCTGGTTCCGGTCCGACTCCCTGGGAAGCGGAGAGTTTCGCGATGAATGCCTGCCGCCAAAACGCCGGTAAGTCACCTCACGGAGAAGTGTGTCGGTGCAGCATTACCACTCCTGCTCGGTGTGTGAAATGAAAGCGGTAGTGTGTTCATTGCATCCCATTAAAAAATCGCGCGACAAAATATATCGAAGATGTCTTTCTGGTGGTGAATTTGCATCTCACATAATGCGATTTGAAAAAGAGGGAGGACAGTATGGTTAAGACAGTGATCGAGATGCCCAAGGTCAGCCAATGTGAAGGCGCGGGCTGTGTTTATAATTCTCAGAAGCATTGTCATGCAAAGGCAATTACAGTGGGAGACTTTCAGTCACCTGAATGTGATACCTATGGGCCTGCAAGGTCATTGGCTGCGAATTTAACGATGACTACGAATGCAGTCGAAATGAAGTCCAACTCGGCCATCAAGATGGGATGGTTCGTTGCCTGAGTTATCAAGAAAGGTAGAAACTCTCCATGTGGGCTTGGTTATATTCCTTAGACACTCACGTCATTGCGATCCTGTTGTTTCTGGGATTTATCCTGACTTGGGAAATCGCTTTTCGTTTCGGGCGTCGATTGGCCAACCAAAGAGGAAAAGATTCGGAAACTCAAAGCCAGGCAATCGAAGCATCCGTCCTGACGTTATTTGCCCTATTGCTTGGGTTTTCCTTTTCTATGTCGTCGGGGCGGTTTGAAGCCAGAAAACAAACGGTGCTGGAGGAGTCCAATGCGATTGGGACGGCTTATCTTCGTGCTTCGGTTTTAGAGGCAAAGCCAAAGAAAGCTCTACGGAAAGCGTTGCGCCAGTATCTCAATGCTCGGATTGAACTCTACCAATTGGGATATCAAGAAACAGAGCTTCGCCTCGCCGATGAGAAGGCCGACCTGGCTCAGAAAGAAGCGTGGGAGGTGGCCGTTCAGGAAAGCAAAAAGTTTCCAACTCCTATTCACGCTCTGGTCCTTGCTTCTTTAAATCAGATGATCGACTTGAGAGAGAAACAGCAGTTTTCTTTTGAAAATGTAGTGCCGCAATTGGTGTTAGGATTTTTATTAGTGCTTTCACTTTTAGCGATCGGGGTGGTGGGATACTTAAATGGGCTTTGTCGAAATCGACACCGCGGTCTTTCTCTGATTTTTGCTTTAGTGGTGATAATGACTCTATTTCTCGTCTTCGATCTGGATCGACCGCGCCGAGGTCCGATTAAACTTACTTTCGAAAGCTTCTTGAGGCTTCAAAAAACGATGGGAGGAGAAACGCCAGGGGAGGCTGATTAGGCAAGAGCTAGGTCCCTCGCGATCAGCCTCATTTGAAAGTGTTACCAGAAGAGAATAAGGCTAGTGGCCCCGTTTTTCTCTTTGATTCATAGTTTCTTTGAGTCTCCCAGATGTGTTTTAGCTTTTGCTGAATTCTTTGCTGTAGCTCAAATGGGTTAAGCGACTCAAACTTTGCCTTTAGCTCGTTTTTCTTTTCTTCG
>Ga0214923_10004024_pt1 | contig 18091 bp, 15 predicted proteins | sample LL1510_MetaG_FD_177993 | JGI IMG/M metagenome (GOLD analysis project Ga0214923, IMG submission 177993) | Freshwater microbial communities from Lake Lanier, Atlanta, Georgia, United States - LL-1510 | ecosystem: Environmental > Aquatic > Freshwater > Lake | place: USA: Georgia | collected... | reverse complement strand
GGACGACCTTAGCAAAGCAAATATTGCTACCCCCATTCTCGTCGGAGGAGCTGCTCTTTCCTCTAACTTTGTAGATAAGCAAATAGCAAAGGCCTACACTACTGGATTTGTGGCATACGCGAAAGACGCCATGTCAGGCCTTGAACTCGCAAAAAAAATGGTAGTTCCCGAATCTTTTGCTCTTCTTCAAGATGAAATTCTAAAACGACGTCAAAACTCTGAAATCACAGAGATTAAAAGCGAGCAAATTTCGTCGAAAGATCAAAATCAAAAACGTAGTCCCAAGATAAAAATTTTGGAGTCCCCTCCACAACCTCCTGATTACCAACGCCATGTGGCTATTAACAACCCGCAAATCGATGTCATCTGGCAGTATGTAAATCCCATGATGCTTTTTAACCGTCATCTCGGAGTCAAAGGGGCTACGGTTAAAAAATTAATCGAAATGAAGGGAAATCCAGAAACCAGACAAGAATTGCTAGAAAAAGATCCTAAAGGGCTCGAAATTTGGGACACTGTAGAGACTCTCAAAAATACTTATCGCAATACTTCCTTGATGGAACCTCGGGCAGTTTGGAGATTTTTCCCCGCTTTTTCAGAGAACAATCAACTTCACATAGGACTAAGTGAGGAGGCTTCCTCCACTTTTGCAAAAGAGATTATTTTTAGTTTTCCAAGACAGAGAGAAAACGATCGACTCTGCATTTCAGACTATAGCCACCCAGATCCTAAACTAAGGGACAACATAGCTATGTTTGTAGTCACAGTTGGTCGAGGAGTAAGGGAAACCGCTGAAAAACTTAAAGTTGAGGGTCAGTACTTAAAGAGTCACATTCTGCAGGCATTAGCTCTGGAATCGGCTGAGGGTTATGCAGAATTTATCCATAGCCAAATCCGAAGAATGTGGGGATTCCCCGATAGCCCTGAAATGACCATGCTGGAGAGGTTTCAAGCTAAATATACTGGAAAAAGGTATTCCTTTGGATATCCAGCCTGTCCGGAGCTGAGTGATCAAAGAAAGCTTTTTTCGGCATTATCCCCCGAGGAGATTGCAGTGGAACTCACCGAAGGCGAAATGATGGAGCCCGAAGCTTCGGTCAGTGCCATCGTCTTTCACCACCCCGAGGCAAAATACTTTTCAGTGGGAACTGAATCGAATGAGTCCTCTGCTACGGAACGCTTTAACTTATAATCACATCGCCCCTTTTTGTTTTAAAGCGTTATGCATCTGGACACAATGAACAAGCGCCATCCCTGCCTCCATCGCCGCAGCTACATGTACCGCTTCCGTCATCTGTTCAGGGTTAGCACCGGTCTCTAAGCATTGAGTCGTGTAGGCATCGATACAGTAGGGACATTGCTTAGCATGGGCTACAGCCAGCGCGATAAGAGCCTTTTCTCTTTTACTTAAAGCTCCTTCGGTTCCAGTAGCTTCGGTATAATAGGCAAAAAACTTTTCCATGAGTTTCGATGCAAACTTTCCTACTTCAGCAAAACGAGAAAGATCTTTAGATTCGTAATAATTCATAAACTCTCCTTAAATTTAACAGTGAGATAGATTAAAATAACAACATGACGAAACCCCAAAATTCTATCTCAAAAACAAACCGTTTTCATCGCAAACTGGAGGAGGCTGATCTAGACCTCTCTCCTCTTGGAATCGAAACGCTACAAGTCAATATCACAAAACTTTGCAATCAGGCTTGCCACCATTGCCACGTGGATTCTTCCCCTAAACGCACCGAGCAGATGTCAAAGCTCACAGTGGACCAATGCCTGAAAGTACTAGCTCAAAACCCCTCTATCAAAAACCTTGATATCACAGGTGGAGCGCCTGAACTCAACCCGCACTTTGACTATATGGTCGAAGAGGCGAAAAAACTAAACAAACACGTCATGGTTCGCCACAACTTAACAGTTATCTTTGATGGAAACCCTCAAACCAAAGAGAAGAAAGATTATCTTCCAGATTTTTTTGCAAAAAATAACGTTGAAGTCATTTCATCTCTCCCCTATTACCAAGAGTTTTTTACGGATAAGCAAAGAGGAAGAGGTGTCTTTAACAAAAGTATTGAAGGATTAAAAAGGCTAAACAGCTTGGGCTACGGTAAAGAGGGGTCAGGTAGAACTTTAAATTTAGTTTACAATCCGGTGGGCCCTTTTCTGCCCGCAAACCAAGCAAGCCTCGAAGCAGACTACAAAAAAGAACTCTTTCAAAAATTCAATATCTCATTTAATCATCTTTATGCGATTACTAATATGCCAATCCACCGATTTAAAGAGGATTTACAGCGAGCTGGAACATTAGAAGAGTATATGTCGAAGCTTATCAACTCTTTTAATCCTACAGCAGCAAATGGGATTATGTGTCGAAACTTGGTGAGTGTTTCCTACGACGGGAAGCTTTACGACTGCGATTTTAATCAAATGTTAAATCTTGAATTTCACGGAAACTCTCCTAAAACTATTTTCGATTTTGATTTAGCAACATTAACAAAAAGATCAATCGTATTTGATGACCACTGTTTTGGATGTACTGCCGGCGCAGGAAGTAGTTGTGGTGGAAACACTGCCTAATTATTTATGAGTCTAACTTTTAAGCTTTACACTGCATTCCTTCTTTTTAGTATTTCTATGGGTAGCTTTGCGGCCAACTCTGGTTGTCAATGTCTGTGCAGTATTTTTTATACGCGAGGAGGAGAGATAAAAGTTTGCCCTGAAGAATCCACAACTAGAACCCAATGCACCAACTGGTACTTTGAAATTGAGAAAGTAACCAACAAGAAAGATTGTATTTTACAAGGGGAAGACCTTCACTTATGCAAAGGATACCGCAAAGAAAAAACCTTCAAAGACTCTTGGACCCTGAGTGAGGAAGGAAGGTTCCATAGCTGCAAATTTTTCTAAAAAACCTCAAGTTTAATCTCAAAACGACATCCCCAATTTGAATGATTAGGAAGATTTAAAAACCTTCGCCCTCCTGGAAGTCTAAATGGTTGAGAATGACCTTCAATAGAAATCACTACTTCTGAGCTCTGGGGAAGAAACATTAACAACGGCTGTTTGCTCTTACAATTGTCCACTTTTTTCTTGAAACTGACCGGACTGACACCTTTAGGCAGCTCCGAAAAGACCGCTAAATTCTCTTCTGCTTCAAATTTAAAACTCCCCACCTCAGATACTCGATGGACAATAAAATACGGGGCTCCATCCAACCACACTTTAGAACTTTCACTCACAAGTCGAAAGTTAGGTTTCGAATCAAAATGAAATACAGTGGGGCTGTAGACTTCCCCCATTTTATTCCTCTCACCAATGAGTCGTTCAGTTTCAGAAAGTCCAACATTCCTTTGCGCGTAGGTGGCAATCTCAAAACGTCCCTGCTTAGCGTCCCAATAAACGATATCCGTAGGATCTGTGAACTTTTTTAATTGATAGATTGGCTTTAGTTTAGTTCGATAATCGTGAACAATAGGACTGTAATAAAACCTTAATTGAAAACTTTTATAGATCATCAACGCTAACACTATGAAATAGAGCGCCTGGATTATTTTGTTTTGCTGCGACACTAGGTAATCGAGCCCCAGGGCCGCAATGAAAAACAGATAAGGCATAGAAGCAATGAGATAGTAATCGTGATAGGTTTGAACCTGAAAAAAAACTAAAGTATGTGAAATAAAAACACCAAATAGTACAAGGAATAAAAGCTTAGACTTTCTGAAAAGTACCCATGTACCTATAACGAATGGGATAAGGAGCCAATCATATAGCAGAGATCTTATTGCAAAATCCCACACTATTTTCTTCCAACGCCAAGATTCAAATCGCTGGCTCAACTCCCCAACCAACCACGGTGTGTCGGCGGGAGACCCCAAATCGTTGAAACGATGATAGTTCCACAAAAAAATAACGCCGAATTGAACTAACAAAATTCCGACCAGCCCTACGAACCAGCCCCAATTTCTTTTTTTTTGCTGCAGAACCTCCACCATCAAGAGGCCAGTTAAACTTACAGTAACAAAAAACCAAATATTTATCTTTGCGAGCCCTGCTATTAGCCCTCCTAAAGCAAAGCAGAGCCAATTTCTAGCCCTCATCGAGCCCGCTCTCAGTTGAAGCAATCCATAAACGGAACCTAAAGTTGCCGCCAAGGCAAAAAAATCGATAAGACAAACTCTCGAGAAGATCACCCCGAAGGGATTCACTAAATAAATGAGAAGAAACCAATTTGCGATCTGGCGATTAAAAAACTGGAGAATGATTAAGTAAGAAAAAAAAGCGCTCAAGAAAAAAGATAGCAGAGTAACTAGTCTGGATGCGACCTCAAGACTTAACCCCAGATGCATCACTTGACATACGACCCATTGGTACAATGGGAACTCATAGACATTATTCCAGAGCATTCCCTGTAAGGGAGAGCGATAGTCCCATACGGTCGCAGTGCCTTGAAATAAATGCAAAATAGTGAGTGCTGTCTGAGTTTGTCGCCAGGGATGTGGCTCAATTAGGGCATTATTGAGGTAATAAAAACGGGCTAGTATGGCTAGGGGACCGAAAAAAACAAAAATGCCCCAAAATAGAAACCGCTTCATGGAAATATTCGACATAGCTGCCTCAGCTCATGATGATATCATGATCAAGAGACAAGTCTAATTTTGGGCAAATTTAGGGCGTTCAATACTTGACTTCACGCACTTCACAAAATCTAAAGAACGATTGGTGGCGTAGTTGCCATTAGCGGGCCCCTCATTATTCTTGCTAGACAAGACTCCTACCAATTCGAATGTCCCATCGGCTAACCTTCGATACAGTCCTCCACCAGAATCTCCTTGCTGAATTCGAACCGAAGGATTCTGTAGAACACTTTCCATAGCCAATCCCATGGGAAATGAATCGATAAACAGATTTTCACGATTCACAACTCCGTTATAGATCCCTTCTTTGCCCCCCATGACTTTTCCATAAATGACGGACTCTCGATGCGAAAGAGGCTTACTGGAAATAGGAATCACGGGAACTGGTCCAGGGCCGTTGGGGCAAGCCCAAGAAATAAGAGCTGAATCATTGTTTGCGGCTGATCGTTCTCTTAATCCAGGATTCACATAAATATCTGCATCTACTCTTCCGAAATCGGCCATCTCTATAGTTGCTCTGCCTCTTTTCAAATTGAAATTTTTTCCAGTGATTGGGCAGGATGCTTGTCCCAAATTGCTTGGTATATCAACTAGACAATGGGCTGCTGTGGCAGCCATGCAAACTCCCGCGCTAGATGAAACAAGAGTCGCCTGACAATTAGCGAAGGCGCCCCCGCCTATAGCCACCGCGTAAGAAAATCCCGGATTTCCATTTCTATTGGCTTCAATTAACCCCGGAACCGAAGTCGAGGGATTTCGACCAGCGCCCGGTCTCGGCCTTGGCAAATTGCCAGCCTGAGAACCTGGGACATTTTGGGCTGGGATGCCAGGATCCGCTTGAACTGCTTCGGAATCCAAATTTGAGGAACCTGTCAGGAATTGTTTCACAAAACCCTGTTTTTCAGTTGATAAACTCGCAACTTTAGAGGCTTGCTCTTCATAATACTTTCTTAAACCATGTTGAATATGAGAGGGAGCTGCCCTAAAAGTTCCATCCGGGTTTTTAAAAGCCGCCACTCTCTCGTTCACGCCTCGTTCGAGTAGGTAAACCTGCTCTGGCTCCGTTTGCCCTGGTCCCTGAACCATCAACCCCCCACCCGGTTTTTTACTGAATTCCAAAGATACCATCCCGGAATTGTTTTGCTGTGGGGCTTGTCCTTGTGGGGCCTGCGCAGCCCGCCTAGGAAGCTGAGGGGTCTCTGCTTTGACATGCTTTTTTGAAGCTAGAGCAGAATTGATAGCTCCCATAATGGGAGTCCTGGAACTTTGTTTGACCACTATCCCTTTCCAATTTCCCTCTTCATCTTTCGTGTATATAAAGGCCACCGGCACCCCGTTACCAATCGAGTTTCTAAATTTTGTGTGCAAAGGATTGCCACTTAAACTCGCATAATCTGGCCGCTCAGCTAGAAAAATTCCCATATTTGGATCTTTTCTTCGAGTGAGTTCGGCCTGTAAATTTTTACAAGGGCCACAGTTCTCAGCCCCAAAAAGAAGAACTAAAACATCTTTGTCAGAAGATTTAGCAAAGGCCTTAGCCAAGTCCTGTTCAGTTGAGACCTCCTCGATCTTATTATTTTGGGCTTCTTGAGTAGGTTTCTGAGCCGATTCTTCAGATCGAGCCGCAGTCAACTTCTCTAACCGTTTTTTCTCAGATAGCGGTAAATAGGCTGTTTCTCCTCGATTATTTTTAAAGGGGCACCCCTTCGTTATATCGCACGCCCCATTGGTATCGGCCTTCCAGACCCCAGAAATAACATCTTCTGCTTTAAGGGTCGTTTCACTCTCTGGAGCTTGGGGTATGAGTGACTCTGCTGGGGGATGCACGCCCTCTGGCCTCTGAACCTCAAGTTTGTGGTCGTCATCACTCAGGGCAGTAAAGCTTAGAGTCAAAACTAGCCCCCATGCAGTTAACGACAAACGATTTAAAGAACATGAACCTTTGGCTGAACCCCCTATTAACTTCATAAAACTCCCCTTAACTTAAAGGGAGTACAATTTCCCTGCCAAACATGCCCCCAAAAAATATAGTATTTTCAGATATTTAAATGTGACAAATTTGGGCAATGTGTATGCTTTTTTTACAGTAGATACTTTTTCACGGTAACTGTGCGTGTTCTAATCAGTTACGAGAATCAAAATTTTGAATAAAAAAAGGTGGAGTACTGAGTCGAATATCTAGCGATGTGGAATTTTCATTTTCATGAGAAAATAGGAAAGTTAACTTTGAATTTAAATCATTTAACAGCTCACTCTTCTCAGCCTAAACACAATCACTTATGAAAAAACACAATTCTCTTGGAATTATCAGCACTTTAATCAGTCTTACCTTTTTGGTCCCTTCTTTTACGCAAGGAGCCAATCTTGAGTGTGGTTACATCCCTAAAATCATCGAACTATTCCTCAAAAACCATTACCAATATCACAAACTGTCGGATGAGTTAAAATCACGAACGACCGACCAACTCATAAAGCGAATGGATCCCTCTAAAACTGTATTACTGGAAAGTGATCTACCCCAATTAAAAGAACAGTTGGTAAAGGCTTTTGACTCTGCTAACTCGGGAGATTGCAATCCTTTGAACTCAACCAAAGATCTCTGGCAATCTCGTGCCGCAGAGAGCGAAAAAATTGTCAAAGAAATTTTAGCCAACAATTACCAATTGAATGAGCAAACCGAACTTATTTTAGACAGCAAAAAAAGGAACTTCCCAAAAAACATAAACGAAAAAACAGCCCTGCTCAGGAAGATGGTGGACTTTCAAATTGCAAATCTCCTAATCTCAAAAGTAAGCCTTTCAGAGGCAAAAAAACAGTTGGGTCACCGTTATGAGCTGGTCACGAAACGAATCAAAGAACAAAAACCCACCGAAACGATATCTTATTTCATCGATTCCTTCTCAAGTAGCTTAGACCCACACTCCAATTTTATGGGACCCGATGAAATGGAAGATTTCCAAATTCAAATGCGTCTATCACTAGAAGGAATTGGAGCCGTTCTAAGATATCAAGATGGATTTACTGTCATCGAAAGTCTCGTTAAAGGAGGAAGTGCGGATAGAGCAAATATTTTAAAAAGTAAGGATAAGATTATTGCTGTCGCTCAGGAATTTGGACAACCCGTATCAACTATTGATATGGACCTCAGGGATGTAGTTAAACTCATTCGAGGTAAAAAGGGTAGCAAAGTCACTTTAACGATCTTGCGACAGGGTAAAGAAACAAAAACCTTCCAGACAACTTTAGTCAGAGACAAAATAGCGCTAGTAGATCAGAGAGCAAAAATCTCTTACACCAAAGAGACAGTTGAAGGAAAAAATTACAAGATAGGGGTCATCGAATTGCCCTCATTTTATGGAACTGGAACCAAAGGAACGCCTTCTTCATCAGAAGATATTGAAACCCTCCTAAAACAAGCTAACGAATCGAAAGTGGATGGAATTGTCCTCAATTTAAGTCGCAATGGGGGCGGTCTTTTAGAAGAGGCTGTTAAAATTGCGGGACTATTTATTCAAAAGGGGGGTTCTGTAGCTACAAAAAATACTGCATCCCAAATTGATATTCTGAGAGACGAAGAATCCCGGATTGTCTATCGGGGGCCACTGACGGTGCTAATAAGTCGGATTAGTGCTTCAGCTTCAGAGATTCTCGCTGGAGCCTTAAAGAACTACAAAAGAGCCATCATAGTGGGAGGAGACCATACATTTGGCAAAGGCTCAGTGCAATCTCTTTCGGATCTCCCTGCTGGCTTGGGAGGGATGAAAGTAACGACCGCAATGTTTTTTATACCGGAGGGTAAATCGACACAGCTTTTAGGAGTTTCATCAGACATTGTTCTTCCTTCCCTACTTAATAATGATGATATTGGCGAAAAGGTTTTAGAATATGCTTTGTCCCCGCAGACAATTGCATCATTTGTTTCCCCAGAAGCCAATAGCTCGAACTCCTCGCTTCATTGGAACCCCGTAACTGAAGACCAAATTTCAAGGCTCATCAAAAAATCCACTGATCGTGTCTCGAAAGAACCCAAGTTCATTGAACTACAAAAGCGAATCGAGAAAAGCAAAAAAGATAAAGGCGTCGTGAAAATTGCTGACATCCAAAAAGAATCCTTAGAAAAAGAAAAGAAAAAGCCAAAAGAAAAACTAAATCCTGAATCATCCGAGACGGATTCCGAGGATAAGTCTGAAGATGGGGATCAGTGGGACGAAAAGGGACCTTTTGTAAACGAAGCCTGTAAGGTCTTAATGGACTTCATTAAATTGCAGAATGAGAAAAACTGACCGATGGAATTGAAACTAAAACCAGTTCGAACTTTTCCGTTTCTCTTTTGGGCTGGTTATTGTTTTCTTTTATTTATCATTCAATTACTTCAAGGAACCTCAATTGTTTTCGCGTCTCATATTCTTTTTTTTAATTTGTGTTGGGGATTTACCGTCAATCTCTTGGGAGGACTGGCAACCGTTGAAGGGTGGCTAATTTTTCTATTTGGTTTGCGCCACGTCGGGATCTCCCAATTTGCAAAAATGTTCTTTGGTCAGGCCGCAGACACGGGCCTCGACAATCCAGAGCTCACAGGGATGGTTTATAGCTGGGGAATCCTAACTGTCTTAATCGTATGTGTAGTCATAAGTAAGTTTGATCTTTCCATGAGGGGTTTTATTAAACCTCACACCTCAGAAAGCTCTCGCTTCTCCCACTGGATTATTTTTGGAGTCGGGTTAATTGGTATGGCTACGAAAATTATACAATCTAGTTTCTCAATTCTTTACTTGCTTCCACTATTCAATCTTTTAACTTATCTTCATCCACTAACCTTCCTGGGTTTGGCCTATGAGCTGAATAAAAACTTAAAACAAAGTAAGGGTCGGCATTTCCTAAGTCCGAGTTCCCTTATTATGTTAATCATTTCTTTTGGTTTTGGAGCAGTGTCAGCTTCAAAGCAAAACATGTTCGAACCCATGATGGTTGTTTTTTTAACGTTGTTGTTTCAAGGATATATTTTCAAAGCTAGGCATCTGATTTGGGGGGGCGTGCTAGTATTTTTAGCGGTCTTTGTTTTGACCCCTTTATCTAATTATGGAAGGAACGAGTATAGACAAGAAAGCACCAGCAAAACGATAATAAGCTTAATAGATTATTTGTCTAAAAATTTCTCCTCCGTGGAAAAATACCAAAGCTACAAACAAAGCATCGAGGAAACTTATGAGGAAAGCAACCTTGCCGAGCGATCCTATTTCGGAAAATCTTATCCATTACTAGAAAGGTTTTCCCTAATTCACGATGCTGATAATCTTATTGCTAATTATAAATTCCGCGAGCATGAAGGGTTTCCCTTTTTTTGGGACCGATTACACCTGCTCCCCCGGTCCTTAACAGGTAAATGGCTAAAAGATGATTACATACAGGGAGATGACTTAGCTAAGATATCTGGAATTATTTCAGAGGATAATGACACAACTTGGGTATCTTTTGGTTTCATTGCAGAAGCTTATGCAATCTTCGGATGGTGGGGCGGAATAGTAGCTATTTCGATGCCTCTACTTCTTTACCTTATCATGGTCCGTTCGTTAGACATTCCCTCCGGTGACAGAGTTTGGACGGTATTTTTAATAGTTTATTTGCAGCACACGTTCAGTGAGGCTGGTGTGATTAGTATGATCCTTTATATCGCAAGACTATTACCCTTGTTACTTATTTTGAAAAAACTTTTAGAAGTTCTAGAGCAATCCGCCGGGCCCAGTAGAAAGCGTTTCCTTCTTTCAAGGTATGCGTAGGTTTATTTTAGGAGTCTGTTTGATGACTTTCAAAACCAAGTCTGCCGCAGGAGGGACTTGAACCCCCACGCCCAAGGGCACTGGCTTCTAAGACCAGCGTGTCTGCCATTTCACCACTGCGGCACAGAAGGCCTAACTTATAATGTTAGGCTTTCAAAAACGCAAATCAATCTTCCGAACCTTCCTTAATATATTCGTAAAATTGAGGAACCGTCTCGCAAAGCCGGCTGACTGGAGGCTGGTTATCATTTAAGACACAAATTCGACCTTTATTTATTGAGTTTACCCACTCGTAGAGGTTGGGAGATTGTTCACAGTAAAGCTCCATATACATTCTTGCACAGATCGGCTTTTGCAGTTCAGTTTTCATGGGAGTTAAGTAAGCATAGGCATCGGAAAATCGCTCGCACACATCGACCCCGTCTTTCTCGGCATAGTGACGAACGCAAATGGGATGAGCGGCCCAAAGAGAAGCTGAGAAAACCATCAACCCTAAAATTAAAATTCGCATCTTTTCCTCCGGAGAATGAGTTGTCGATAACATAGTAATAGATTATTTTCCCGGTACCTAAAAAGCAAGTAGAGGCCCCATTTGGCTATTAAAAAAACTAAAAAACCGGTTATTTCCCAAAAAGAAGCTCTATCCACATTCGACCTTCTGTGTGAACTCTACCCTAATCCTAAAACGGAGCTTATTTACGACAGCCCTTTTCAGCTCTTAATCGCCGTTATTCTTTCGGCCCAATGCACCGATGCCCAAGTTAACAAAGCCACCCCCTCTCTTTTTGCCAACTATCCAACTCCAGAAAAGTTGATGAATGCCCCACTTCAGAAAGTAGAAAAGCTCGTGCACTCTTGTGGTTTCTACCGAGCCAAAGCAAAAGCGATTATTAAAACGGCTACTGACATCGTTGAGAAGTTCAATGGAAAGATTCCTGAAAGCCTCGATGATCTCACTACTTTGGCCGGAGTAGGAAGAAAGACGGCGAGTGTTGTTTTAAACCAAGCCTTTGACATCCCGGCTATCGCGGTCGACACCCATGTTCTTAGAGTCAGTCAACGTTTGGGCTGGGCTCGAACCGATACTCCTGAAAAGGTCGAAATGGAACTTCGAGCCCTCTTGCCTGAAGAGCTTTGGGGCGCAGTTAATGGAACTCTCATACTCCACGGGCGAAAGGTCTGTAGTGCCCGAAAACCAAAATGTGAAGAATGCCCAGTTCAGGCAGATTGTCGCTTTTACCAATCTCAAATAAGCTAACGCGCCGAGCATGACAGCCTCAATTTTAATGATTAATAGCTTCGCATGGGGCAAAAATTTAAAAATTGGTACGCTCGAAATCCCGAAAACCCCTCAAGTTTTGAGAACGTCAGATCTCTACTCCTTTTAAACCGCTCTTTCGAGCCCATTGATAAGCTTCAATATGGGGATCATGGATTAGAAACGACGCTAGATTGCATCTCTGCCGCTATCAAAGGGAACAAAAGAATCGCTCTTTACGCAGACTATGATGTCGATGGAACCATGAGCTGTGTCAGTTGGATCTGGTTTCTACGTGCAATTGGCTACAATAATTTCATCCACTACATTCCCTGCCGATTCAAAGAAGGATATGGCGTCAATCTGCAAGCCATTCAGCACTTAATAAGTCATGAAAAAGCTGAAGTGATTATAACGATGGATACCGGCATCACTGCTAACGATGAAGCTCAGTACTGTCGAAACAGAAACATTGATTTTGTCTGCACCGACCACCACAAGATTCAACTTGAGAAAATACCCGATGGAATAGTTCTCAATCCAAAACTTCATCCCGATCCCCTTTATCAAGAGCTCTGCGGGTGTGGAATCACTTTCGTTTTACTTCGAAAATTGGCCGAAAGATTTCCAGTTCCCTCTTCGTTATGGACTGATCTTTTAGCGCTTGCCGGAATGGCTACTATTTGCGACGTCGTTCCGTTGAACAGCGTGAACCACAAACTGGCAAGGCTGGGAGTTGAAGCTCTCATGAAAAGCCACAGGCCCATTCTAAAAAAACTTCGCGAGTCAGCCGAGATAACTTCCAGCATGGATGAAAAAGATGTGGGTTTTCGTTTAGGACCCAGAATCAATGCTGTAGGGCGATTAGGTCACGCAGACAAAGTCATTGAAGCTTTTTTAAGCGATGAGCCGTCCTTTTTGATCCAGCACATGGAAAAATCCAATCTAGAACGAAAAGAAATTCAAATTCAAATTGTTACTGAGGCAAGAGAAAAGGCGAAGCTTTTCAGTCAAGATCCCATTCTTTTTTTGGGCGGAGATTGGCACCCCGGCGTGGTGGGTATTGCTGCTAGCAAAATAGCCGAAGAGTTTTGGAAACCCACATGGCTCTTTCAGGCGAAAGATGGAAAGGGAAAGGGCTCGGCCCGTTCCATCCCTGGTTTTGATGTCACTGAGGCTATGAGTTCATGTGGAAGTCTGTTTACAAAGTTTGGTGGTCACCGAGCCGCCGGAGGCTTCGCTTTTGACCTTTCTCACGAAGTTGAAATCAGAAATCAATTGAACCAATTTGCAATTCAGCTTCAGCAGCAAAAACCCGAGCTCTGGGAAAGCGGAGTTCATTACGACTGCCCTCTCTCCGAAACTTTGGTCGACCTCCCCTTGGTGCAATTAATGGAGGATATGAAACCTTTTGGTCATGGGTTTGAAGAGCCTAAGTTCTTGATTGAGGGAGAAATCGTCGACTGCCAGTTCTATAAGAACCGTCACACAGCAGTGACCATCAAGGCCGGAAAGAGTGGGACTCACAAAATTATGTTCTTTAATGAAGTCATCGAATCCTTGGCCAACAGCGAAAAAGCGCGGTTTATTGTGACTGCCTCAAAAAACAACTTTCAAGGGCGAACCTCCTTATCCCTCATGGGCGTCGACTTTGAACTCCCACAACACTGACTTTTCATCTCAAACTTTTAGGGCTATTCTCATAAGCCTCTGATTGGAGAACTTTTATGGCCGAATTCAGTTACCAACCTCTTTTTGAACCGATAGCAGATAAGACAACTTATCGAAAACTGCCTTTAGGCGGAGTTAAAACCCAAGCCTGGGACGGCAAAAAGTTTCTAGTTGTTCCCGCTGAGGTCATCACTCAACTTTGTGAAATCGCTTTTGATGATGTTTCTCATCTTCTTAGAACAAGCCACCTAGAAAAAGTAGCTGCTATTCTGAAGGATCCCGAAGCCAGCAGTAACGATCGCTTTGTCGCCATCGAGCTTTTAAAAAATGCTGTGATTGCAGCCGAAAGAATCTTCCCCTCCTGCCAAGACACAGGAACCGCTTTAGTTATGGGAAAAAAGGGGGAATCGGTCCTCACTTTTGCAGATGACGCTGAAGCTCTCAGTCGGGGAATTTTTAATATCTATCAAAAAAGAAATTTACGGTATTCTCAGTTAGCTCCAATCTCCATGTATGAAGAGAAAAACACAGGAACTAACCTCCCCGCCCAAATCGAGATCTATTCTGAACCCGGCAGTAAATACGAATTTCTCTTTATCGCTAAAGGGGGCGGTAGTGCCAATAAGAGTTACCTGTTTCAAAAAAACAAATCTCTTTTAAATCCTAAATCCATGGAAGAGTTTGTAAAATCAACTCTTCTCTCGTTGGGAACTGCAGCATGTCCCCCGTACCATTTAGCATTGGTCATCGGAGGAACCTCGGCAGAGCACACACTCAAAACGGTCAAATTAGCGAGCTGTGGATATTACGACAATCTAATCACTTCAGGTAATGCAAAAGGCAGAGCCTACCGAGATCTTGAACTTGAAAAACTTGTAGAGCGTTGGGCGCGAGAGACCAAAATCGGTGCCCAGTTCGGCGGAAAATATTTTGTTCACGATGTGAAGGTAATTCGGCTTCCTCGACATGGCGCCAGCTGTCCCGTGGGACTTGGAGTTTCTTGTGCGGCCGACCGACAGATCAAAGGCAAAATCACTGAAGAGGGAGTTTTTCTTGAACAGCTTGAAACAAACCCGGCAAGATTCCTTCCCGGGGACGCTGAGAAAAATAACCAAGCCGTTTCTATCGATCTCAACCGCCCCATGAAAGAAATTTTAGAAACTTTGAGTAAGCTTCCTGTCTCCACTCGAGTCATGCTCAATGGCCCCATGATTGTGGCCCGCGATATTGCCCACGCTAAACTTTTAGAGCGGCTCCAATCAGGGAAAGGACTTCCAGAATATCTTAAAAATTATGCAATTTACTACGCTGGACCCGCAAAAACTCCAGAAGGCCACCCTTCGGGGAGCTTTGGTCCCACCACTTCACAAAGAATGGACTCCTATGTTCCCGTCTTCCAAAAAGAAGGGGCCTCACTTGTGATGTTAGGGAAAGGCAATCGAACCAAAGAGGTCGCAGAATCTTGCAAGAAGTATGGTGGTTTTTACTTAGGCTCTATAGGGGGACCCGCCGCCAGACTCGGTAAAGACTGCATTACTAAAGTGGAAGTCCACGAATATCCAGAATTGGGGATGGAAGCAGTATGGAAAATAGAAGTTAAAGATTTTCCAGCGTTTATCATTGTGGACAACAAAGGAAACGACTTCTTTGCTGGCCGAGCTGGCGAAGAGTAAAAATTTCGCCACTCCCCCTCCCGGTTTGTGCTATACGGGGGTCATGAAGCCTTCCGAACATGAGCCTATATGCCTAATCAGCTATGAGATTACCCAAATACTTTTGGGTGGAGGGCCCGAGGACCGGCCTAGTTTTTGGAAACAGTACCGGGAAGAGCAAGAGCTCAATAAAAAAACAAATTTTAAAAACTATCACGTTCAGGTCTGCAGAAATCATCTCATCTCTTTAAAATTAGACCTCAAAGACCCAGTTTTTTACCGAAATAAACAGCTGACTTTGGAAAAAGAAGCTTTGGGACGTCTTAGCCATCTTTTAAACTGAGAAATCTTAGGAAGAGACTAGTCTTCAAGAAAAACCCATGCTAAGGTCAGCGACTTGAAAAGTTGACCATAAGCGGGAGTAGCTCATTTGGTAGAGCATCAGCCTTCCAAGCTGAGGGTAGCGGGTTCGAGCCCCGTCTCCCGCTCCAAATAATAAAATCTTCGAAACAAAAGTTAAAACACACCAGTCACACAGGCTAGCGGTTGTCTTACTTTTATGTGCGTTGATTTTAGATACGAGCATCAGGGCTCAATTTACACCTGAAACTTTCTGTTTCCCCTCCGCACGGTTTTTAACCAAAACGATTAACTCCAATAGCAACAATCCAGCCACGCACATGCTAACAGGCCATTGCGAAGCCCCCGACCAAGCACAGGAGAACGTACCGAAGTTGCCCAACAAAAACCACAACACGTAGGCCCAGCGTTTTTCGTGACGATAGACTAAAACATTAAAAGCCACAGTAAGTGGCAACAATACCCGAGTGTAACCTTCCTGCGCTTCCACCAGTGGCCCACTCATAACAGTGAAAAGCCCCACCCAGCCAATTCCCCAGCGCCACCAAGTTGATGAGAATCTCGCACGAATAACCATGTAGACCACTTGGAATCCCAAAGTGATCGGTACCCAAAACTCACTCGGGGTTTGTAGCCGGCCAGACAATTTCTCCCACCAGCCCAAAAATGGAAACTTGAAAAGTACCGACGGTTCAGCTACCGGAGACGTATTCATATACACATATAGCCACCAAAATAAGGCGGGAGAAACTAGCAACGTAATCATCCATACCAATCGGAGGGATGGATTTTTCCTTTCACTGCAAACCAAAGCCGGAAACGAAAGAATGCCCGTCTCCTTAAACAGAGCAGATATTGCCAACAAGCTTCCAGCTGCAACCACATGCGTATCAGCCAAAATCATTCCCCAGAAACTGAGGGTCATTGTGGGCAAATCGGTCAGAGCCCTTTGAAGGCTGAAGAGAGTTCCGGAAGTCCATAGTACCGATAAAACCAAGAGACGCTCGCGGATTCCCACAAAACCAACAAAACGAGCCATAGCTCCCATCATTGCCAACCAAAAAAAGAAGTTGAGCACTGAGTACGCTTGTAAGATCCAAGCCGGACGCCCAAGACCGAAAATGTAGGCCAACACCGGCAGACCAATTCGCCTCGCGCGATAACGAAAGTTGTCACAAGCTTGTGAAAGACCAGGATGTCTCAGAGATGGAGAAAGTGCAATTTGGGCATAAACCTGCCCATCATAGCCATACTCAGAGCGGGTGGGAGGATTGATCTCTTTCACCTCTGGCAACGCCCGTTTCAAAAACACTCCACCGAATAAAGGAACGTCCAAAAAAGCCATGCTCAAATGAGAACTGCTCCGTCAAAAGACATACCGGAAGAATCATCAACAACAGTAGAAATACAATCTGACAACGACCAGACATCATTCTTTATTATCCTCTAAATATTTTAGGTATCAAATACTCCGAATACTTCCACAATCGGGTTTTTCACCCAATGATTCAGCCAATTTTCTACTAATTTAAGAAAATTTTCACGGACTTAAATCAATCAATCTCACGAGCCAAAATTTCTTTTAAGAACTCATCCAACAAGTTTTTTACTTCACCCTGAGATGGCGCAAATAAAAGATCGGCTATTTTGTCTACTTCAATCCGATTGTTTTCTTCGGGCATGGTGAGATCTCGACTTCTTAATCCAGCCTCCACATGCGCTACTTTGATATTAAGTCTCTTAGCGGCAAGAAAACTGCCCAGTAGCTACAATCGACACTTCACACCAAGACTCTTTCTCCAGTTGGTGAAAGAGGGGGGCTATCTTCATGAAATTAGGCCGAGCTCCAGCAACTAGATGAATTTTGAAGTTTGGTGCCATTTGAATATAACCTCAGCGCTATTATCTGAGTTTTTAGAATTTTCGGCGAGTTCTAGAAAAAAATGGAGTCTAAATTGAAATCGAGGGCAATTTGAGACTCGACTACCGGCTGAATCGGCCTACCGTCAGAAAGAACTTTCTGGGCCCCCACCCCCAAAATAAAACTGCCCGCATACTGCTTGGGTCTCCAACGCCATCCCAAAGTAGACAATAAAGCTGTTTCCCTGGAATATCTTTGGCTTGACGGCTCTTCTCTGTAAAGATGAGCCATCACGGCTCCCCGCCAAACCAACCCTCGATAGAGTCCACTTGGATAGAACTGTAAGCCCCCACCCACAATGAGCGAGGGAACAGCCGATAAATTTTGATATAACTGCTTCGCGTCTATACCACCCGCTGAAAGCTCTACGGCTAAGTTTCTTAGTAGCCCAACCTCTAATTGAAAATGCGGCCAGAAAGAAGTTTGTGAACGAAAGCGAGACCACCCGAAACCCGCTCCAGCGCTGTATTTTCCTACATAACAGCCGATCTCCCTTGGAGAACAAGCGACATGACTCATTTCGTGTGCAAAAACACCCGATGCCCCCACCCAAACTGTAAAAACTAGAAGCTTCAATTTCCTCATTCTTTGGCCTTACCTCAACCCACTTCAAAAATCACACCTTTTTTCAAAAAGAGTTCTAGACACTTAAGTAGGTTGCGGCTAAAAATATGCGGTTAACTGTGCGTAGCACGGAAAAGTTTTACCGAATTAAAAAAAGGCCCAGGTAGCTCAGTCGGTAGAGCACGTCCTTGGTAAGGACGAGGTCGGCGGTTCAATCCCGCTCTTGGGCTCCATAAATTATTTTTCATCGGGAG
>Ga0214923_10004023_pt1 | contig 18092 bp, 14 predicted proteins | sample LL1510_MetaG_FD_177993 | JGI IMG/M metagenome (GOLD analysis project Ga0214923, IMG submission 177993) | Freshwater microbial communities from Lake Lanier, Atlanta, Georgia, United States - LL-1510 | ecosystem: Environmental > Aquatic > Freshwater > Lake | place: USA: Georgia | collected... | reverse complement strand
CCACCACCTCCACCAACATCACCACCACCGGCATCTACACCTCCACCTGCAAGTAGTAGTTCATCCCCACCTCCTGCAAGCGGTAGTAGTTCATCATCAACGGAAGCAAAACCTGCTGAAGCAAAACCTGCTGAAGCAAAACCTGCCGAAACTAAATCGGATAAACCTGCTGAACAAAAGCAAGAGGAGAAGAAAACTGAAGCTAAAACGGAAGAAAAGAAAGAGGAAGCTAAAACGGAAGAAAAGAAATCAGAAGAAAAAAAGACTGAAGAGAAAAAAGAAGAAAGTAAAAAAGAGGAGGAGAAGAAGAAGGAGGAAGAAAAAAAGAAAGAAGAAGAAAAGAAGAAAAAAGAGGAGGACAAGAAGAAAAAAGAAATAACAAATCCAACTCTATTAGCATCAGATATAACTGCTGCAGAATCAAGTGCAGGTAAATACTTAGCATCTATATCATTAGGACTTAGTAAATCATCTTTAGCAGGTGATGTAAGTTATAGTGCAGGATTAGTAGTGAATAGTGATTTAAGTTCTATTGTAACAACGGGTGGTATTACAAAAATGGGATTAACTGCAGATGGACAATTAGATGCAATACATTCATACGGAACTGCATTTGCATATTTGAGTGGAAACTATATGAACTTATTAGGATATACTTGGATTAAGCCAACACCAAAAAAAGGAACATTTGGTTATAATGTGGGTGTAATTAATCTATTCCTTAAAAACGATGCAGGTGGATTTGACTATAATATGGCATCATCGGCAATCGCATTTTGGACTAAACCATATCCTATAAATAAAAAACTAACGATATCACCGCAAGTATTTACAATGTTCTCACCAATCAGCTGGAATAGTGTAAGTGGTGAATCAACTGTAAATAGAAATATGGGATTCCTATTAGGTGCCGCATTTGACTATAAAATTAGTAAGAGATTTGGGTTTGCATTCAATTATAAAATGAGTGGTAATACTAAACCCGGTTCTGAATTCTTAAGTAACTTCTTGATTGGTAGTAGAATGGTATTATAAAAATCTTTATATTTATACACATAAATCAAATACATTATGAAAAATTTGTTGAACTTTAAGAATATAGCAATCGCAGCATTGATTATATTCGTTTTATTGGAGTGGTTTAACCCAGGTGGGGTAATGCCAGGTAAGAAAGTATTCGTTAATGGTAAAGCATACGAAGTAATTAAGCACGATATTGATACTATTGATATTGTAAAGACTAAAGTAGTAACTAAAAAAGGTGAAGATATCTACCATGAAACAATTAAGTATGATACCGCAATTAAATTAATTAATGTAGATACTGTGGCTTTATTGCATGACTATTTTGCAAAGAACATCTACAAAGATACATTAACTTTACCTGATTCTTTAGGAACTGTTGCGGTAACTGATACAATTTATAAGAATCAATTGTTAGGTAGAACTTTCAACGCAAGTGTTAAACAAAGAACTATTAAGGAAACTATGATTGTTAAAGAATTACCTAAGACTAAAGTATTCTATGGTTTAGAAGGTGGATTCAACAAAGCTGACTTTGTAAGTTCAGTAGGAGCTGGTGTTTTAATCAATACCAAAAAAGATAAGATATATCAATTGGGTTTAGGTGTTAATAACAAAACAACCGATGGTACTACTGGTGGATTCACCCCATACATTAGAGGTGGTGTTTATTGGAAAATTAAATTAAAGAAATAAGATGATAAAATTAATGGGTATTGTAACTGGAAAACCTAAAGTAACTGAATCTTTAGATACTAAACAAATAGTGGCTAGAGTAGCTAAATCAACTGATAAAAATGACCATACTGGTGCAGTAATGGAATTATCAGTATTTTTAAATGATACAAAATCTTTTAAAAAATTAGAGGCAATAGAAACAATACATACAATAGAAGGTTCAATGCCATCGGAGATTTCTAAGTATAGAGATAACATTCTAAAAGATTTAATGAATAAATTTAAATCAAAATATGGTTCTGATGCAGCTAAAGAATTAAACGGAGCATTTTAATATGATAAAGTTAAAAGATATAATAAACGAAGAAACTATTTTAGTTCGTAGAGTAGATGGTAAAGCAGTGGAAACATTCTTAAAAAAATATCCAAAGGTTAAGCAAATAATGACTACATTAGCTCAGAAGAATACTGATTTAATGAGAGGATATAAAGCTTTCTTAAAATTCAAAGATAAGCAAGAACCATATTTAGGTGGTAGAGGTGAAGAAACATCATCTGCAACTTTTGGTTCTAAAGTATTCTATAAATACGATTTTGGTGCAGTTAAAGGTGGATGGCCTGAATTGTATCAATATATATACACACTTAGATATGGTGGATTGGATGGTGCTAAAGTTGAATCAATAAACGAAGCATCGGAAGTAAAATTCAAAGAATTAAAACCTATTCAACAAAAACAGGTTGTGGCATTTCAAAGAGTAATTGGTGCAGACCATTCTCAAATTTTTGATGGTATTCACGGAATGGTTGTAGATATTCCAGCAAGAGGTAATTTTGGAACTGGTTATCGTTTTGGAGCTGATACTCTTAAAAAATTATTAGCATTAAAAATTCGTTGGGTTGAAGCAGATGGTGATGTAATTTCAATAGGATTCTAAATGAAACTTTCAGAGTGCATAATCGTATCTAAAGAAATTAAAGATAAGTTTATCCTAGCTAAAAATAGAGATAGAGCTTATAATCCTTCTTTAGAAATTGTACATACTATCATTGATGGTGTGGAAGTTGCATATCTGCACGATTTAATAACTGATTGGAGTGAGGGTTTAAACGAAAATGGAATTGGTGTTGTAAACTCGGCACTATTAGTTGGACACGATGAAGCCGAACATAAGATTGTAAAGAAGGGTGGTAAAGCTGGACCTGATGGCGATAAGATGAGAAATATTATCAAACAACCTACTCTAATGGATGCAGTAAGAGCTACACTATCATATAAGGGCAAGAGTGGGTTATCTTTGAAAGGTCATACATTTGTATCATCTCCAAAACATATGGTAACCATTGAAACTACATCAAAGCACAAACCATACGTTAAACTTCAAAACTCCGAATCACCAATTGTTCGTACAAACCACGGACATATGTTCACCGATGCTGGATATACAAGTGGTGAGAAATACTTAAGTTCAAAATTGAGAAAGATATCAGCAGAGAAATCGGTTGATAAAGTAGAAGATTGGAAACAAATAGCACAAGCTATGAGAAAGGAATACTTTCCAAAAAAACCTCAATTGAATATGAAAAGAGATACGGAAGAAATGTCTACATCATCTCAAACTGTAATGAATCTGACAGACCGTATATTACAAATAACTTACTTTAAGGGTAAGGTAAACGAATTCAAAGGTATTAATAAACAATTACCCGAAGGATATCAACCAAAGATTACAATTGAAGTAATCCCAGTTTAATTTCAACATTTTAATAGAATCATATTTATATACATACAAAATGTAAATATATTAATATGTCAACAGAATTTGAATTATTCAAAGGTAAATCATTAAGTGGTCTTTTTGAGGATATCTATAACAACCAAGTTTCCAAAAAACAAAAGATTAGTGCTCTAATTGAGGAACTAAAGAAAATGGTTAGGCACGCAGGTGATATGGGAACTTTAGGTCCTGTAATTGGTGGACTGATTGATAGCTCAGTTAGGAACGATGACCAATTGGTTAAGTTAGCAACAATAGCAACTAAAATTATAGCATCTGATAAAAAGACAGAAGGACAAGAAGGATTTCTATCAGCATTTGAGAAAGAACAATTACTTAGAGATTTGGATGAAACTAAAGAGCAAGTTGAAAGAGTTGATGATTTAGAATTTGAATTAGATGAGTTAAAACAAAAAATGAAATAATATGGGAGGTTTAAGTTCAGCTAGGATAGTTTTATCAAATGCAGCATCGCCAATTAAAGCAGGAAGTTTAACTAAAAAATTAGGAATTGTATATGATATTTGTTTAGATGAATCTCATACAATAGCTAAACAAAGTAAAGCTGGTAGCGCATATGTAGGCTCTATAAAATTTAGAGACCCAAGTAATCTTTCTGCAGATGTGTCTAATTTACCAATAGCTCATCCATTTGATAAAAATTTTATAAATATTCCTTTAAAAAATGAAATAGTTGAAATACATGAAGTTGGAACTGGGGAATATACTTATAGTAGAATAGGAAATGAATCAAACCCATCTGTATCTGCAAATTCAAATTTAATATCAATTAAATTTCCTGAAAAAAAAGAATCTAAAAATAAATCAAATGATTATAAGAGTGTATCATTTACAGGTATAGCAAAATCAAATAAAGATAATTCAAGTTTATATAGTGGATTTGGTAAATATTATAATCCACAAGAAAATATTCATAAATTAAAATTATATGAAGGAGATTCTTTAATACAATCTAGATTTGGACAATCAATAAGATTCTCAGCATTTAATAATTCTAATAATAAATTCGCACCAAGTTTAATAATTAGAAATTCAGAAGCTTCTGATAATAGAAAAAAAGACCAAAATGTTAATATTGAAGAAGATGTTAATAAAGATGGAACTATAATAGCTTTGACATCAGGAGAACATCAATTAGGATTTATTCCTGGTATAGTAGATGATAAGGGTACTGGAAATTTTAAAACAAAACCAGAATCATTTGAAGATTATCCATCTAAGTTGATTGGAGACCAATTACTTTTAAATTCTGGAAGAATAATATTATCTGCAAAAAGTGGTGAAATGATATTCTATTCGAAAAAAAATTATGGGTTTATTTCAGATGGCTCTATGTCAATTGATAATCAAGGTGGAATTGATATAAGTGTTGGTGATAATATTAACATCATAACAAATGATAGGGATATAAACTTCGTAACAGGAAATGGTACAATGTTTTTTGGAAGTGAAGATTTAGAACCAATGGTAAAAGGACAACAATTGGTAGATATATTATCAGAACTAATAGATGTATTAGGAGCAATGCAATTTCTAACTCCATCAGGCCCATCCGCAATAGGACCTGTAAATTCTCCCGATTTTGGTATGATTAAATCAAAATTGAATAGTATATTAAGTCAAAGAACTCAACTATCGTAAAATGTCTTGGATAACATTTAAAGAAAATATCGTTAGATTAAGTGAAAATCCAGATGCTATTGGTGATATAGATTTAGTTGCTAAAACATATGCTCAAGAATATGATGCTTGTATGAAAAGGGGAATGGATATTATTAGTATGGCTAGTATTAAGAAGGGTAATATTGAAATGATGGAAAATTTATTTAAATTTGCATTGTTACAAGGACAAGCTTCATTAATTGCATATGATTTAGTAGGAGCTATGGGAGCAGGCGTATTAGCTTATTGGGGAGGTGCTGTATTAAATGAATTTCCAATTCCAATATTACCTGCACCTGGTAGTGTTAGTAATATACAAGTTTACTATAATATGGTATTGACTCCTGGTGTGTGGAAGCCGGCATTTTTAATACCACCAACAGGAACACCAAAAACATTGGTTGATATTTTTATATTTTATGCACAAACACATTTACCAACAATTACTGGATTTATTATTACAAATTCATTATACCCACCATTTGCAACACCTGGTCCTGGTGTATTAAATTGGACAGGATATTTTATAGACCCGGCACCAATATCAATAAAAGTATCATTAGATATTCCTGATGGTGAAACTTATCAAAAACCTGTACAAGAAACTCAAGAAACTATACAAGAAGGTGCAATAGATATTAACCAACTTCCAGCCGATGCAACTGGATTTGAAAATGCAACTCAAGAAGATGTTGCTCAATACTTCCCACCAGCTCCAAAGGGTGGTGGATTTAATTCTGGTAGAACTGATGTAATTTCTGTTGCAGTAGATTTGGGTTCTTTAGATTTTAATGCAGATTGGGTAACCCTTTCTGCAAAATTTATTGGTAAACATGAGGGTTTCATAAATCATGCTGTTGAAGATGAAGGAACTCCAAGATTAGGATTTGGTTCAGATAAAATATATGATAATGGTAGAATTAGAAATGTTAAATATGGAGATACTACTACTCTTGCAGAAGCTTTAAAAGTATTACAATATGAGGTGTCTGTATCATATTTGCCAAGATTAATAGGTACTGGCCCCCGTAAAATATCTTTAGCAGATTTTAATGCATTAAATAATAAGCAAAAAGCAGCATGTATGAGTTTTGTTTATAATTGTGGAAGTTTATGGACATCAATAGCAGGAGCTATTAGAAATAAAAATTACCCTGCAGCAGCTATGGGATTATTAAATGGACCTGTAAAGGGTTCTCAAAGCGGTAAGATATATCCTGGCTTAGTTAGAAGAAGAAAAGAAGAATCTACACTATTTTCAGTATAAACTCAAAAATACTTAATTTAAATATTTATAAACATAACAAACAAACAATAGAATATTATGGACATGGATAAACTATTAGAAGCCATTCAAATTCTTATTAAAGAGGAGCTTAAAGAGCAATTACCTGGTTTAATTAAGGAAGGTGTGAAGGCTGAAATGAAAAAAATGCTATCTGAAACAAAAATAGCACCAAAACCAGTATCAAAAAGTATTTCAATGGCTAAGGCTATATTGGGAGAAGATACTATTACAGAATCAGTAGTTCAAAAGGAATTGCCGTTAAAGAAATATAGCAAAAACCCAATTATTAACCAAATTCTCAATGAGACAAAAGGTGGTATTCCACAGGGTGATGGTGGATTTAGAACAATGAATTTTGGACAAGGTGATATGGGTTCAATTGCAGGGGGGACTGCAATTGCTGAAAAAATGGGATATGGTGATGTTGCAAAAGGACCTCAACCAACTGGATTAGGTGTAAATACTGGAGTAGCTGAAATAGATAAAGCTTTGAATAGAGATTATTCAGAACTTGTAAAAAGATTTAAAAAGAAGTAATGGCAATTGTATTAGGTAGTAAATTAGTAAAAGATACACAAAAGTATAATGATTATGCTATTGGTATAACACTACCTATACAAATTGGCAATACCGCATTTAACCAATCATTTACTACAATTGAACAAACTAAATCAAATATAAAAAATCTATTACTTACTAAAAAATATGAAAGATTAATGCAACCAAATTTAGGTAGTGGTATGCAGGAATTATTATTTGAAATGAACGATGATGATTTGGCTGAAAAAATAGAAAATACAATAAATAGTTCAATGGAAGCTTGGCTACCATTTGTATCTATTGAGGATATATCAATACAGCAAACAAATGAATTTAAAGATAATAATAAATTAAATGTTTCTTTAAAATTTAGAATAGAAAATAATGTTAATTTAGAAACTGTATCATTTAACATTCAAGCGTAATCATTATGGCAATAAACACAATAAATAAAAATTTTAAAAATAAAGGAAAGGATATAAAGTATCTTAATAAAGATTTTGCTAGCTTTAGAGCTAACTTAATTGAGTTTTCTAAAACATATTTTCCAAAAACATATTCTGATTTTAATGAAACTTCGCCTGGTATGATGTTTATTGAAATGGCATCTTATGTTGGTGATGTATTAGGATACTATATTGATGATACATTAAAAGAATCATTAATGCCATATGCAGAAGATGAACAAAGTATGCTGGCATTGGCTCAATTTTTAGGGTATAAACCAAAAGTAACATCACCGGCAATATCTACATTATCTGTATATCAATTAGTGCCATCAATAGGAACTGGTACAAATAATAAACCTGATTCAAAGTTTTATTTAAGAATTAAAGAAGGTATGTCAGTACAATCGGCAAATGGTATTGATTTCAGAACAACTAATCTTGTTGATTTTGAAGATGCAATGGATAGAGAAACAACTGTGTATGAAAGAGATGCTAATACCGGTGAACCTGTATTTTATTTAGTTAAAAAATATGTACAAGTAATTTCTGCAGTTGTAAAACAAAAAGAGGTATCTTTTGGCGATTATGAATCTTTTCAAAAAATAGATTTACCAGATACTGATATAATTTCTATATATGATGTTAGGGATTCAAATGGTAACAAATATTATGAAGTTCCTTATTTAGCACAGGAAATGGTATTTATAGATTATCCAAATACGGAAGCAAATGACCAAGATTTATATCAATTTAAATCAACAGTACCATATATTTTAAAAACAATTAAAACTCCAAAAAGATTTACTACTAAAATAAATCAAGATAGTACAACTACTATTCAATTTGGAGCTGGTGACCCAACGGCATCTGATGAGCAATTAATTCCTAATTTAAAAAATGTTGGATTAGGATTACCAAATTCTATTAGTAGATTGGATGAATCATTTGACCCAACAAACTTCTTAAAAACAAAAACATATGGTACATCTCCATCAAATACAACAATAACTGTAAAGTATTATGTTGGTGGTGGTGTTATATCTAATATATCACAAGGACAATTAACAAAAATATCAGGAATAGAATTTGATGATGATACTACATCATTTAATAGTGCTGATAGAACAACATATAATACTATAAAAAATTCGGTAGCTGTTGATAATGAAATTCCAGCTACTGGAGGTAGAAATGGTGAGACATTAGAAGAAATTAGAGAAAACTCATTAGCAAACTTCGGGGCTCAGAATAGGGCCGTAACTGCAAAAGATTATCAAATTAGAGTATTATCATTACCTTCAAAGTATGGTGGTATTGCTAAAGCTTACGCTGTAGCAGATGGTACTTTAGATAATAATTCACCTGCATCAATATTAGCATCACCCAATCATTTGCAAGAGTTTACAGATTTGGTTATGGGGTTTGTTAATAAGCCAGATTCGCAAGAACCAACAGAAGGAACTGTAAAAGCAGATATTACTAAATTTTTAATTGGTAAAACATCAAATGAAAATGAAAAAAATAATCCATTTGCAATAAATCTATATTTGTTAGGGTACGATATTAATGGTAATCTTACTAATCTTAATAGAGCAGTTAAAGAAAATCTTAAAACATATTTAAACGAATATAGATTATTGACAGATGGTATTAATATTAATGATGGATTTATTATTAACATTGGTATTGATTTTGAAATAGTTGTTTTTGGAAATTATAATAAAAGTGAAGTATTGACTAAATGTATAATTGATTTAAAAGATTATTTCAATATTAATAATTTATCTTTTAATCAAACTATTAATTTAAGCGAAATTGAATTACTATTAGCTAATGTTGAAGGAGTTTCATCAGTTCCAAAAGTTATAATAACAAACAAATGTTCTGGAAAGTATTCTTCAAATTCATATAATATAAATGCGGCAACTAAAGATAAGATTGTATATCCATCATTAGACCCTTCAATTTTTGAAATTAAGTTTCCTGATGCAGACATAAAAGGCAGAGTAAAATAATGGCATACTATTTTTTAACAGCATCAAAAGATGCATCGGTTTACTTACAACAGCCAAATCAAAATACTGGTTTAGATGAGATATTGGAAATAAGTAAAGTATATTATGGAAACATTAAAGATGTATCCCATGCTCTACTTAAATTTGATATAGGATATATATCAGCATCAATTTCTAATAATAGTATTTCAATGAGTTCTGCTGAATTAATACTAAAAGAAACTAAAAGTGAAGAAATTCCATTAGAATATACTATATATGCAAATCCAATTTCTGGAAGTTGGCAAATGGGTACTGGTACTAGATTTGATAATATATCAACACAAGGTGTAACATGGAATTATAGAGAAGGTGATAGTTCGTTAGAGTGGCTGCAAAATAACTTTGCAACAAATACAACAGCAAGTATAAATAATGGAGTTGGTGGAACTTGGTACACAAACTATAATGCATCACAAACATTTAGTTATCAAACTACTGATATCAATATGAATATAATATCATTGTTAAGAGCTTTCATAAGTGGTTCTATAATAAATGATGGTATTATTTTAAAATACTCAACATCAAACGAAAGTGATACTGCAGATTATGGTATTTTAAAATTCTTTAGTAAGGAAACACATACCATATATCAACCAAAAATAAGAATAGGTTGGAATGATTCGGTATTTTCTACTGGTTCATTATTAGAACTAACTGGAAATGATATTAAAGTTGGTGTAACTAATTTAAAAAAAGAATATAAGATAGGTACTATTGCAAAAATACAAGTATTTGGTAGAGAGTTATATCCACTAAAAACATTTTTAAATACATTTGAGTACTCAACTTCAAAATATTTACCATCCACAACTTATTACCAAATAAGAGATTACGCATCAAATGATGTTATAATCCCATTTAGTGATTATTCTAAAGTTAGTTGTGACTCTAATGGAAATTATATAAAAGTTAATTTTTCAAATTGGGAAGCTAATAGAGTTTACAAAATAGAATTTAAAATAGATAACAACGGAAGTGTTGAATACTTTGATAATGATACTACATTTAGTTTAGTTAAAAATTAATAATGGCAAAGACAGGATTACAAAATGAACAATTAATAAGTGAACTTTTAATTAGTGGTTCAACCGCAATTACTAGTAAAAATCCTTTTGGTGTCCATACATTTGAACAAACTAATAATGAAGATGGTGTTATTTCTGGAAAATTAGTAAAACCAAAATACAATGAAGTAGAATTAGTTAAATCTATTGATACTGTAATTTTTGAATTACTTCCACCAACACCACCTCCATTTGATGATAGAGTAGCAAGACCAATATATAATGAAGCAACTCAATCAGTAATTGATTTGACTGCACAAGTGGTGACTTTAAGTAGGACAGTTTTGGATTTAAGAGCAAAGGTGCAGGATGTTGAAATTGTATCTGAAAGTTTAAAAGTGCAATTGGATTTAAAAGATTTAAATTTAGCAGCATCACAAAATCAAACTGGACAATTAACAACAAAGATATCAAGTACTATTACTGAATTACAAAATTCAATTCAAAAAGGAACATCAGAAGCAATTCAGAGAGTTTCTTTATATGCTAGAAATCAATCATTACAACAGGAGTTGAGTGCATTAAGAATAGCAGCATCTGCAAAAGAGCAGGCATTGGCAGCTGGAGCAGTTTCAACTGGACAATTGGCAAGTATATTATTTGATAAAGGTGACCCATCAAAAGCAACCACGGCAAAAATGATTGGTATGGATTTTGGTGGTGGGTATGGCTCGGCCGCAAAAGGTGACATATTTGCAGCACCTGGTAATGATTATTCAAATACCTTTAGAACTTATTTTGAAGTAATTGCATCATCTGGGTTGACTGGTAATAAAGAAATAACTGTGGATATTAAATTTACAGGAGGAGTTACTCAATCAATTTGGGATTTTGGATTTGAACTTCCTGTTAAAATAAAAGCAGGTGAAACTAAACGATTTGATTTAAAAACACCATCATCATACTTTAAAGGATTGGCAGGTTCTCATGGTGGTGGGATTTTTTCTCATTCAAAACCAACAGAGTATGATTTTACATTTAGTATAATAGTATCTGATGGAACTAAAACTGAAAATAAAGATTTTACTGTACATATATACAAATATTAATAGATTACAATTATGGCAATAAAAACATTCAAAGAAATATTAGATAACAAAGGATATCGCATTAATTCAAATGATAGAAAAATATTTGAAAATGGGGATATTCAGTCATTTTTTGGATTAGGTCAGAATGATGCAATTGAGTTTATTGTATATGATATAAATGATAATCAACTTCCACAAACGGATAATAATTTAGTTAGATATATTCCTTTAACAACTGATAATATAAAAGATTATTTTTTAATAGCAGAGGGTACTATATTTCAAAAACATCAATTACCAAATGAATACTTTATTGATGTTGAGAGATTATTAAGAGAAGCTGGATATAATAATGGTAATTTTAAAACACAAATAACTCTGATTAACAAACGAGTTGGAAGTAACATGCCAAATGATAAACTTTGGATATCGGAAATATCACCCTCTAGAACGGAAGTTAGATTGTTTCCAATAAGAGATGCAAACAATATAAATAACGAATTGGAAGATAGATTTTCTTTATTTATGAAAGGTGGTGAATTTAGAGATGATACTATTAATTCTTCTTTTGCTTTTGTGGAAAAAATTACACCAATCACAATAAGTTCATTTATGAAAAGTAAATATTCTGAAAAGTGGTTGAATAAAATGATTGGTGAATTTAAAATAAAAAATTTTGATATATTCGTAACAACAATATATAACAAATTTTTAGAAGCAGCTATGTATGAATTTACAAATAGAGTATCTGATTTAAAAAATATAAATTACGGCAAACCAAATAATAAAAAAACAAAAATTGAACTATCAAAAACTGAAATTATAGAAATTTCTAAAAATATTTTAGTTAATACAATAGAATATTATTTATCAAAGCAAGATATTAAAACAGCAACAACATTTGATTCTGGTATAAACGAATCTATGGATACAGTTGGTAAGATAATTCAGTCATTAGAATCCGATATAATAGTAGATACCACATCTCCGGTTATAAGTGCAGGTGTATCAAAAAAATTAATACAAACTGATATTGAATTGGAGTTGGAAAGGCAAATTAAAAAACAATTACCAATAGAAGAAACCCCAATAGATATTAAAATAATAACACCTGATGATGCACCACCATATATTAGAGGTGGTGGCGGTGGTGGTAGCAGAAATAATAATAGAACAATGCCTGGTAGATTAAATGATGGACAAGTAGATGGACCTTTAGTTCAAGATTATCAAAAATAAAAAATCAATAAATGAGAGCAGTAGAAGATATAATATTTGATGAAGGATTTGCAAACGGAGGTGATGGTGGTAGTATAACGTCTGCTGGTAGTGGAAATGTAATATTAACAAACGTACCAAATACTGTATTATCTAACAAATCATATATTATAAATGTAGATTCAGATGTAAAAGATGCGGATATTATTGTAAATGGTGAATCTGTATCTAAAAAAACAAGTAATGCGATTACAATAGCAATTAGTGATTTATTATTAAAAGGAAATACTGAAATTACATTAAAAAAAGATGGATATGTTTCTAATGAAAGATATGTAGTATCATTAGTAACAAATTCAAATTATAATAGAAATCCAAATTATAATTCAGCAACTCAAATATTAGGTAATAATAGTGGAATGAATTATGAAAATATTTTTACTTCCTTACCAAATACCCCAATTGCTAGTTTAGAATATTCATCAGAATCATTATATACCATAAATATAAAGCATTATATAAATGATTTTGAACAATCTTATAAAACTTTTAGTGATAGCCAATATTCCAATAATATTTCATTTAAACTAGAAAAACAAATAATACCAGACGAACCATTATTAAAATTTACTGTAATTGATTTAAATGGTCCTGATGGATCTGTTAATGTAATAACTAATATAAAAAATTCTGAAGGTGTATTGACTGTTGGAGAAAGGATAGCATTAAAAAGTGGAAATAATAAAATAGCAATACCTGAAGGAAGCAAAGCGGTTATACAATCAGCAGATTTAAAAAATTATAGAGTTAAAACTATAAATGTACAATCTGATATATATAAACCAAAAAATGTAGATGCTAAAACGAATGAAGAAAGTGTATCAGCTACATTTGATTTAAATAATGCAACTTACAATATTAGTATTATTTCTGAAATATTTGTAACAAAGGTAATAAATAAACCAAAATTAGAACTAAATGATACAAAACCAAATAGAAAATATAATTTAAATTCAAAAGCAGATTATCCAATAGGATTAAATAAAAGTAGTAATACATCAAAAATTACTGCTTATATAAATAATCAAACATTTTTATTCTCAAATTTAGATACCTCAACGAGTACAATAATTATTATTCCTACCAAAGCATTTTCTACAATTGGAAACTATAAATTAATATTAGTACCATCTGATATTGATGGTGATGGTGATAAACTTGAATTAACAATAAATGTTAATAATGAGCAGTATGTTGGTGTTCCTGATATTAGAAATATAAAATATCCAACTTTATTAAAAGGACCTGATTTTGTTGGAACAAATGTTGATTTTGGTATAAGTTATGAATCTGTAAATACAGATTATGTAAAAATATATAAAGTAGGTAGTGATAGATTTATAAGAGCAAAAGCTGCTGGTGTAGTAAATTTAAATTTTCAAGAATTATTAAACTTAGATGGTACTCAAGTTTCTGAAACTGATGATATAATAAATATTACTTTAAAGTTAGTACCATATAATGAAAGTGGATATAAAGTTATAGTTGGTAAAGAAGAATTTATTAATATAAGTTTTGATAAAGGAGATTTAACAATACCAAGAAATGTTGCAATTAGTAGAATAGCTGATGGATTTATTTCTCAATTTGATTCTAAAATTTTTGAAAATGAAACATCAAAATATTTAACTCATTTATTACATATTGGTAATGGTGATACTAAAGTAATTACAACTTGGGTTGGTAGTGAAGGTTCTTTGATATTAAAATTATACGAACCATTACCTACTTCAATTCAACCAAATGAACAAGTTTGGATTTCTAAATTACAATCACAACCAATAGTTGAAACAATAACTATTAATGGTATTGATGAAATGTTTTGTCATCCATTAAAAGGCCCTAATTTTACATTAGAACAAAGTAATGGTATTGCTTATCAAGTTTATGATGATTTAATAGCTAGTGGTTCTACTACATCAAATGATTTAGTAACTAGATTTTTAGGAAGTAATGGTATAGATACTACTAAATTAAATATACAATATGTTAGTGGTTCTGATTATACATTTTCAAATTTTACAAATTTTAGTTCTGTAGAAGAAAGAGCAAATAACTTTTTTTATAAAGTACAATTAATAGAAACTTATAAAACAAAATATGAAGGATTAATAGCACCAACATTTATTCCACCATATGGTGCATATGATGGTGGAATATTAACCCAAGATGGATATCAAACTATTACAGAAGATGGTCTGTTTGATATTCAATGGGAAATTGCTCAATTTGCAGGCGTATCGCAAGCAGGGGAAGCTAAAAAAGTATTGGATACTATAAATTCTTTAATAAAAGGATTTGATGGATTTGAAAAATTTTTATATTCATCTACAAACGATTTGGCATATCCAAAAACAGCAGAAGCAAATCCAATAACTGGATTACCATATTATAAATTAAGAGCAACAACACACGCAATTACAATAGCATGGTATGATACATTAATAGATTTATCTTCAGAATATGATAAATACAACCCAAACTATTTAGTAAATAATATACCCGAATTTATAAAAGAAGATTATAACAATAATGACTTCTTAGTATTTTTAGATATGATAGGACAACACTTTGATATTCTTTGGGTTTATATAAATAATTTATCAAAGACTAAAGTATTAGAGCATAAGCAATTAAATGGATTCTCAAATAGTTTGGTTCATTCTTTATTAGAATCATTTGGTTGGAATGCTAAAAGAGCATTTAATTCTGAATTAATATGGGAGTATGCGTTTGGTACTTACAAAGATGGTTTCCAAAAATATGGAATGCCATTAGCAGATGCAAACGATGAAGTTTGGAGAAGAATCCTAAATAACTTACCATACCTATTGAAACATAAGGGTACTGCTAGAGCTATGAAAGCTATTATGGCTTGTTATGGTGTACCTCAATCTATGTTGACTATAATGGAATTTGGTGGACCGCAAGACCCAACAAAGGGTGGCAGTTCAAAATTTACTTTTGATGATAGAACGGCGGCAATATCATTACATAAAGAATCAAGTGTAATAGTTCCTTGGCATAGTGTAGGTGCAACATTGGATTATCCAAATTGTATTGAATTTAGAATAAGACCTTCTGGTAGTATTGATTCTGTAGCAACATTAATATCTGGAAGTGAGTTTACTTTAGATTTGGTTAATACAACTGGTTCTTTTTATAAATTAGAATTAAATTTTGGTGGAAACGATTCGAATAGTACATATTTTGAAACTGGAAGCGTTTATGTAGCTCCTGAATTAAGTGGAATATATGTATTTGGACCAGATTTAAAAACAGGAAGTTTAGATTTTCCACTTTCAAATGAACATTACTCAAACATAGCAATCAATAGACACAATAATCCTGATTCATCTTCTTGGTATGAGGTTTGGTTGGGTACATCAGATGGACATAGAATTATAACTTCGGTTAGTATGTCTATGTTATATAACGATTCTCAATGGACAGGTTCAACTCCAAATTTAGTAGTGGGTGGTAACGGATATGCTGGTGAATTGGATGAGTTTCGTTTTTGGACTGTTCCTTTACAAAAAAGTAAATTTGAAAACCATACTTTATTTCCTGATGCAATCAATGGTAATTCATTTACGGCATCTACTAGTGATTTAATGTTCAGATTGGATTTTGAATATCCAAAAGATAGAACCATAACTGAAAATATAGGAATTAAAAATGTTGCTATAAGTGATAACTATGGAGAACCCTTTGCATCTGCAAGTAATATGTACTCGGCATCGGCGTATCCATATCAATATATTCCATATGATAGAACTGTAACAGCTACTGTTCCATCTTTAGGATTTAACTATTCCAATAAAATTCGTTTTGAATCATCAAGTTTAATGCCTGGTAGAGATTTATCTTACAAAGTTAGAGCAACTCAAAAATCATTTGATAGAGCTCCAATAGATTCAAATCGTTTGGGATTATTCTTTTCTCCAATTAAAGAGTTGAATATGGATATTCTAAAAGCATTTGGTGATTTTAACATTGATAACTATATTGGAGATGTGGGTGATGAATATAAAGATACATATTCTCAATTAGATACATTAAGACATTATTATTTTGAAAGATTAGATAATAGAGATATCTATGAATATATAAGATTAATTAAATACATTGATAAATCTTTATTTGAGGTATTATCAGATTTAGCACCGGCTAGAACAAATATAGTTAAAGGTTTATTAATTGAACCACACTATTTAGAAAGAAGTAAGACTCGTTGGATTAAACCGGAATCTTTAAGAAATGATTTTGAAACTTCAATAGATACTAATAAAAATTATATATTAGAAAGTGAATCAATTCCAAAAGATGCATACATAAACGCAGAAGAAGTAGTAGTCCTTAAAAGTGATATTAGTAATGAAGAAACTACAATTAATGCAAATGAGGTAATAGTATTTGAGGGAACTAATCCAAATTATGATACAACAATAAATACATCTGAAATAATTGCATTTGAATCAACCGCTCCTTTTTATGATAGTTTAATACAATGTCCTACTGGAGCAAGTTTGGTTGGGGAAGCTGATTCATTTACATTTACTGAAATTGGTATGGATAAAGATTCTTTAGCAAATAGAGGATTTGGATTATATGCTAAACATGGTACTGGTATAGTTAGTAACTATGACCCATTATTTGGAAATTATCATCCAACTTCTGGAAGTAGAAAAAGTATTTTTTTAGTAAAAGAGCAATATTCTCAAAAAATAAATACATTAGTAAAAGGTTGGCCAACTAATGGGGCTGTTTTAGGAGAAGCACAAAAATACGAAAAAGTATCAGTTACCAAATATAAATACAAAGTATCTACACTTCCTTATAGTGGTAGTATATCTATTGGTAATGAAGTAGTTGAAGTTACTGCATTGGATGGATATTTTCCAACACATTATAGGTATAAAAATAATTTAGGTGAGGGTATGATTCGTTCATTTTGGAAAGGTTCTGTTCAATCAGCAGCAACTACGCCAGATGGTTTAGACCCAGTAGAAACATTTACTACAAATCCTAATATACTTAAAGTGGCTAAGACTGGTAGAGGTAGTGGAGAACCAATACTTGTGGTTGATTAGATTGAAAATAAAAATTAGTTATATTTATAGAATATAGATAAAAAACAATATCAAATGGCATATTTAGATAACACAGAAATTACAGTAGATGCAATTCTTACCAAAAAAGGAAGACAAAAATTGGCAT